>Ga0302347_1002789_pt1 | contig 16776 bp, 13 predicted proteins | sample PhyWR1_FD_202178 | JGI IMG/M metagenome (GOLD analysis project Ga0302347, IMG submission 202178) | Leaf surface microbial communities from wheat plants in UC Gill Tract Community Farm, Albany, California, United States - DLSL W.R1 (v2)... | ecosystem: Host-associated > Plants > Phyllosphere >...
CAGCCGCTTAGCATTCGTTTGAGATTTCAAACGCTCGATGCCCTGCCTTGGGCGCTTTTCAACAATCAACAATTCGGGAAGCCGACATGCAGCTCAAAGACGCTCAGTTGTTCCGCCAGCAAGCCTACATCAACGGTGAGTGGCTGGATGCGGACAATGGCCAGACCATCAAGGTGACCAACCCGGCCACCGGTGAAGTCATCGGTACCGTGCCTAAGATGGGCACCGCGGAAACCCGCCGCGCCATCGAAGCTGCCGACAAGGCCCTGCCGGCCTGGCGTGCCCTGACCGCCAAAGAGCGCTCGACCAAGCTGCGTCGCTGGTTCGAACTGATGATCGAGAACCAGGACGACCTGGCTCGCCTGATGACCACCGAACAAGGCAAGCCGCTGGCGGAAGCCAAGGGCGAGATCGCCTATGCCGCCTCGTTCATCGAGTGGTTCGCCGAAGAAGCCAAGCGTGTTTATGGCGACACTATTCCTGGCCACCAGCCAGACAAGCGTCTGATCGTCATCAAACAGCCAATCGGCGTAACCGCGGCCATCACCCCGTGGAACTTCCCGGCTGCCATGATCACCCGTAAAGCCGGCCCGGCCCTGGCCGCTGGCTGCACCATGGTGCTCAAGCCTGCTTCGCAAACCCCTTACTCCGCCCTGGCCCTGGTCGAACTGGCCCACCGTGCCGGTATCCCGGCTGGCGTGCTGAGCGTGGTTACCGGCAGCGCTGGTGAAGTTGGCGGCGAACTGACCGGCAACTCCCTGGTACGCAAGCTGTCCTTCACCGGCTCGACCGAAATCGGTCGCCAGCTGATGGAAGAATGCGCCAAGGACATCAAGAAGGTTTCCCTGGAGCTGGGTGGCAACGCCCCGTTCATCGTGTTCGACGACGCCGACCTGGACAAGGCGGTCGAGGGCGCGATCATCTCCAAGTACCGTAACAACGGCCAGACCTGCGTCTGCGCCAACCGTATCTACGTGCAGGACGGCGTTTACGACGCGTTCGCCCAGAAGCTGGCCGCTGCCGTTGCCAAGCTGAAGATCGGTAACGGCCTGGAAGACGGCACCACCACTGGCCCGCTGATCGACGGCAAGGCTGTCGCCAAGGTTCAGGAACACATCGAAGATGCCGTTTCCAAAGGCGCCAAGGTGCTGTCCGGTGGCAAGCTGATCGAAGGCAACTTCTTCGAGCCGACCATCCTGGTCGACGTACCGAAGACCGCTGCCGTCGCCAAGGAAGAGACCTTCGGCCCACTGGCGCCACTGTTCCGCTTCCAGGACGAAGCCGAAGTCATCGCCATGTCCAACGACACCGAGTTCGGCCTGGCTTCGTACTTCTACGCCCGTGACATGAGCCGTGTGTTCCGTGTTGCCGAAGCCCTGGAATACGGCATGGTGGGTATCAACACCGGCCTGATTTCCAACGAAGTTGCACCGTTCGGTGGCATCAAGGCTTCGGGCCTGGGTCGCGAAGGTTCCAAGTACGGTATCGAGGACTACCTCGAAATCAAATACCTGTGCATCAGCGTTTGATAGCACGGTAAAGGCTTTACCTCTGCCAGCGGGGCGCGAGAGCGACGTCTCGCTGGCCTTTTTTACATGTGGTACCTGGTGGCCAGGGCGTTTGCGGCAGTCGATCAACGAATACTGTTCGCCAGCACACCCAGCCACCCCCGAATAAAAGCGCCATTCCTGTCGGCGCAATGAGGGCATTATGAGCAAGACCAACGAATCCTTGATGCAACGTCGTGTAGCCGCCGTCCCACGTGGCGTCGGCCAGATCCACCCGATCTTCGTCGACACCGCGAAGAACTCGACCGTGATCGACGTTGAAGGCCGCGAACTGATCGACTTCGCCGGCGGCATCGCAGTACTGAACACCGGCCACCTGCACCCGAAAGTGGTCGCGGCCGTTCAAGAGCAGCTGACCAAGGTCAGCCACACCTGCTTCCAGGTGCTGGCCTACGAACCCTACGTAGAGCTGTGCGAAAAGATCAACAAGCTGGTACCAGGCGACTTCGACAAGAAGACCCTGCTGGTCACCACCGGCTCCGAAGCCGTTGAAAACGCCGTGAAGATCGCCCGTGCCGCCACTGGCCGCGCTGGTGTAATCGCCTTCACCGGCGCGTACCACGGCCGCACCATGATGACCCTGGGCCTGACCGGCAAGGTCGTGCCGTACTCCGCTGGCATGGGCCTGATGCCAGGCGGCGTGTTCCGCGCGCTGTTCCCGAACGAGCTGCACGGTGTGAGCGTTGACGAAGCCATCGCTTCGGTCGAGCGTATCTTCAAGAACGACGCCGAGCCTAAAGACATCGCCGCAATCATCCTCGAGCCAGTACAAGGCGAAGGCGGCTTCCTGCCAGCGCCGAAAGAGCTGATGAAGCGCCTGCGCGCCCTGTGCGACCAGCACGGCATTCTGCTGATCGCCGACGAAGTACAGACTGGCGCTGGCCGTACCGGCACCTTCTTCGCCATGGAGCAGATGGGCGTCGCGCCTGACCTGACCACCTTCGCCAAATCCATCGCTGGCGGCTTCCCGCTGGCCGGTGTCTGCGGCAAGGCCGAGTACATGGACGCCATCGCTCCGGGCGGCCTGGGCGGTACCTACGCCGGTTCGCCGATCGCTTGCGCCGCGGCCCTGGCCGTGATCGAAGTGTTCGAAGAAGAGAAACTGCTGGACCGCAGCAAGGCGGTAGGTGAGCGCCTGACCACCGGCCTGCGCGAAATCCAGAAGAAGCACCCGATCATCGGCGACGTCCGTGGCATGGGTTCGATGATTGCCGTCGAAGTGTTCGAGAAAGGCACTCACACCCCTGATGCTGCTGCTGTTGGCCAGGTTGTGGCCAAGGCACGTGACAAGGGTCTGATCCTGCTGTCCTGCGGCACCTACGGCAACGTCCTGCGTATCCTGGTCCCGCTGACCGCCGAAGACGCACTGCTGGACAAAGGCCTGGCCATCATCGAAGAGTGCTTCGCTGAACTCGCCTGATGTGACACGCTCTGAAAAAACCCGCCTCGGCGGGTTTTTTTTATGCCCAGAAAAGCCTAGGGGCGCTATGGTTGTCGGAGGACTGGCTTAGGAAGCTGCGAAGGATTGTGTGTCAGGGCTATTCAGGAGTAGTTGGCGATGAACGCTGCAGACCCCACCCCGCCCAGCGTGCTGATTGTCGAGGGCGACCCCTGGGTACGTGACATGCTACGGGAGATGCTGCTCAGCGTGCGTTGCGACGCCCGCCTGCAGGTATGCGCCGACGGCTCGCAGGCGCTGACCGCCTTGTCCAGCAAACCTGACCTGATCATTGCTGCTCGCGAGCTGGCTGGCGTCGATGGCCTCGATCTGCTGCGCAAGGTGCGCGCAAAAGGGCCGGGGTTGCCGTTCATCCTCATGAGCAACCGCAGCGACAGCGCCAGCGTGCGCGAAGCACTGCCCCTGCACCCGACCGCCTACCTGAGCAAGCCGCTGAACCTGGACACCCTGCGCAAGCGCCTGGAAGAGCTGCTGGTGGCCGTTGGCGAGGAGATCCTCTGCCCGGTGCCAGCCTTGCAGGAAGGTGCCAGCCTGCCGGCCTACCTTGAGCAGCGCCGAGCTACCGCTGATGGCGGGCCGCTGCTGGCCGACGTGCAGGTGGCGATCAAGCGCGCCCTCAACCCTCAGGGGTTGAACCTGAAGGTGCTCGAAGAGGAAGTGCGCAGCGACCCTCAGGTGACTGCCGTGTTGATTGCAGCAGCAAACAGCGCAGCATTGCACCGCGACGCACCTGTGCAGACGTTGCTGCAGGCGCTGAACAAGCTGGGCACCACCCAGAGCATGAACCTGATCCTGGGCATGACCCTCAAGCGCAGCGCACGCCTCAGCGACCCGCTGCTGGCGCAGCATGCGGCGCATTACTGGAACCTTTCCCTGCACACGGCCGAATATGGCCGCACCTTGGCGCGCCTGCTCGAGCTGGACGAAGGGCGTTGTTATTGCGCGGGCTTGCTGCATTGCCTGGGCGACCTGGCGGTGCTGCGCTGCCTGCAGGAATGGCAGCTGGCCGGCGGCGAGCTGGACCAGGACAAGGTCCAGCTGTCACTTAATGAATTCGGTGCTGCATTCGGCTCGGCGCTGCGTACCCGCTGGCGTTTGCCGCTGGCACTGCGCGAGTTGATCGCGGCGATCTACCAGCTGGGCGGGGGTGTGTATTCGCGGGAAATCCTGGCCATGAACCTGGCTGGGCAGTTGTCCCGGTTACCGGCTGAGCAGGGGTTGGAGAAGGTGGCCGGCGGCAAGACGGCGCGTTTGCTCAAGTTGGGTTTGCCGGAGCTGAGCCGGTTGCGCAAGGTGGAAAGTCCTGAAACCAAGCCGCAGGAAGAGCCGCCGATGGCTGAGGCCGAAGTGTCGGGCTGATGTTGGGGCCGCTTTGCGGCCCATCGCCGGCAAGCCAGCTCCCACCTCGACCGTATTGACCTTACGCCCTCGGCAGTACATGTGGGAGCTGGCTTGCCGGCGATGGGGGGCAAAGCACCCCCAGGTTCTCAGCCGCGGACGATCTGGTTCTTGCCCTGCCGCTTGGCCTGGTACATCGCCGCATCGGCCCGGGCATACAAGCTGTCCAGTGTCACGTCTTCATCGGTCAGCCCGGTCAGCCCCTGGCTCACTGTTACCCCGTAGGTCTGCTCCCCATGGCTGAAACTCAAACGCTGAATCTGCCGCTGCAGGCGCTCTGCAATCTGTTCGGCTACCTCGGCACTGCAACCCGGGAAAACCGCCGCAAATTCTTCGCCACCAATACGCCCGAACAGGTCGCCACGGCGTAGCACGGCCTTGCCGCTGTCGGCGATCTGCTGCAACACCTGGTCGCCTTCCTGGTGGCCATAGCTGTCGTTGATGCGCTTGAAGTCGTCGATGTCCAGTAGCAGGAAGGCCAGCGGGGTACCGTCTTCACGGGCGCTGTCGAAGGCCTGCTGGGCGCATTCGAAGAAGTGCCGACGGTTGCTGCTCTGGGTCAGCACGTCGGTGGTGGCCAGGCGCTGCAGTTCGCCCTCAAGCTGCTTTTTCTCGGTGATATCTTCGGCGATGCCGACAATGATCACCCGGTCGCCATCGTGCTGCTGGTTGATGTAGCACTTGTCGCTCAGCCAGCGCACCTGGCCGTCAGCGTTGATGATGCGGTATTCGCGGTCTTCCACCGCGCCCTTGAGCAGCACCTGGGCCAGGCTGCGCTCGGCGAACTCCAGGTCGTCGGGGTAGATGCTGTCGCGCCACTCGTTGAAGTCGGCCATTACCAGGCTGGTCGGGCGGCCGAAGATGCGTTCGTAGGCGGGGCTCACGTACAACACCTGGCGGGTTTCCCAGTCGAAGGCCCAGAGCACCGCGTTGACGCTATCGAGCAGCGAGCTGAACAGCTGCTCGCGTTCGCTCAGGCGGGCAACCTCGCCTTGGGCATGCAGCAGCGCAAGCAGCGTCTGGGCGGCTTCGGGAGGCGGTGTCCCGGTTAGCGTCGTTGGAATGTTCTTGGCCATGTGCACAAAGCAAGTCTCGACAGGAAAGCGTGCGGCCAGCATCCGGCCCGCCACGCGGGCGATGTGCCGTTTTGAGTAGAGACGAAGGGGTGAAGTTCCGGTCGGCACGCCCCGCCAGGTGGGCGTACCGATCAACGGCGGTCAGGCGCTGGTAGGGCGCAACGAGTAGGTCTTGAGTTGTGCCGCGAAGTCGCGCAGGGCATGGATACCGCTGGTTTCGGCTTCGTGTACCCAGTCCTTCATGGCCGCCAGCATGTCGTGGCCGTTGGCGCTGGTGCGCGCCCAGATCTGCTGCAAGGCCAGGCGTTTTTCGTAGATGGTCTTCAGCGCCTGGCTGTGGGCCAACAACGACTCGATGCGCACGTGGTGGCGGTCTTCCAGCAGGCTGGTCTCACGCGACAGCAGGCGCTTGGCCCGGCGGAAGTGGTGACTCACCGAGGCATCGACCCGTGCCAGCTCCTGCTTGACCAGCGGGCCGATCACCAGCTTGCGGTACTGGGCCATGATCTGGAAACGGTTGTTGAGGATGGCCATGGCGGTGTCCATGTCCAGGCTGGCCTTGCCGGCAACCCGGTGGGCAATGGGTGCCACGCGCTGCACCTTGGCCAGGCGCAGCAGGCAGAACAGGCGGATCCACGCCCAGCCCATATCGAACTCCCAGCGCTTGACCGACAGCTTGGCCGAGTTGGGGTAGGTGTGGTGGTTGTTGTGCAGCTCTTCGCCACCAATGACGATGCCCCACGGCACCAGGTTGGTGGCGGCGTCGCGGCATTCGAAGTTGCGGTAGCCGACGGCGTGGCCCAGGCCGTTGACCACGCCGGCGGCCCAGAACGGTATCCACATCATCTGCACCGCCCAGATGGTGATGCCGATGGTGCCGAACAGCAGCAGGTCGATCACCGCCATCAGCACGATGCCGCCCAGCTTGTAACGCGAGTAGAGGTTGCGCTCGATCCAGTCATCCGGGCAGTTCTTGCCGTAGATGCGCAGGGTTTCGGGGTTGCGCGCCTCTTCACGGTACAGCTCGGCGCCTTTGCGCAGCACTGTGCCCAGGCCCTTGTACACCGGGCTGTGCGGGTCGTCGGGCGTCTCGCATTTGGCGTGGTGCTTGCGGTGGACGGCGGTCCACTCGCGGGTGTTCTGCGCCGTGGTCAGCCACAGCCAGAAGCGGAAGAAGTGCTTGAGCGCGCCGTTGAGCTCCAGCGCCCGGTGCGCGGAGTAGCGGTGCAGGTAGACCGTGACGCAGACAATGGTCACATGGGTCATCAACAAGGTGATGCCGACCAGTTGCCAGGCCGACAAGTCGAGCAGGCCGTTGTACCACATAGGTGTAAAAACCCTCGGAATGCAGGAGGAGGGGCTGATTATCCCTTGGTGGGGAAATAAAACCAGTCACCCCTTCAGATAGGAAGTCACGACATGTTTCAGCCTTTATAATGCCCCATCCTTGGTCATGGCCTACCCCACCCGACATGTCTGTTTCCGTTCGCGACGCCTTGCGCATGGCTGCGCTGTATGTGGTGCTCTCGATCCTCTGGCTGGCCCTGGCCGAGGTGATGCTGCACAGCATGACTGATGACCCCCTGGCCTTGACCGTGGGGCGACAGATCAATGTGGTGGTCTGGGTGCTGCTCAGTGCCGTACTGATTTACGTGTCACGTGTGCGCCTGCTCAATTTCATTGGTGCGGGCGCACGCTTGCGTTGCGAAGACCGTGAACGGCTGCGCATGGCTGCCGCGGTGTTCGACAGCACGCTGGAAGGCGTGCTGGTGACCGACCGCCAAGGCCTGATTGTGCACGTCAACCGAGCCTTCATGCGTATCACCGGCTATCAGCAGGACGAAGTCATCGGCCAGCGGCCGAGCAAGTTCAAGTCTGGCCGCCACGGCCTGGCATTTTACCAGCAGATCTTCGCCACCCTGGCTGAAAAGGGCGAGTGGAGCGGCGAAATCTGGAACCGGCGCAAAAGCGGCGAAATCTACCCGCAGTGGCAAACCATCTGTGCCATCCGCGATGACGAGGGTGAGGTCAGCCATTACGTGGCGGTGTTCAGCGACATCAGCGCGATCAAGCATTCGGAGCAGGAACTGGCCTACCTGGCCCATCACGACCCGTTGACCGGGCTGCCCAACCGGCTGCTGTTCACTGACCGGCTGGAGCAGGCGCTGGCGGCGGCGCAGGCCAACAAGCGCGGCTGTGCCCTGTTGTTGCTCGACCTCGACCACTTCCAGAGCATCAACGACGGCCTGGGCCACACCATCGGCGACCAGCTGCTGAAGCTGGTGGGCGAGCGCCTGGTGCAAGTGCTGGGTACGGGCGTGACCCTGGCCCGCCTGGGCGGTGACGAATTCGGCGTACTGGCCGAAAACTGCCAGCAGGTTGGCCAGGCGGGCAAGCTGGCGCAGTGCATCATCGAACGCATGCGCGAGCCGTTTCTATTCGACGGTCATCGCCTGTTTATCAGTGTCAGTGCCGGTATCGGCCTGTTCCCCAGCGACGCGTTGAGTGCCGGGCAACTGCTGCGTAACGCCGACTCGGCGTTGTACAAGGCCAAGAGCAACGGGCGCGCGTGTTATGCGCTGTACACCGAGGAGCTGACCGCCCACGCCCAGCACCGGGTCGAGACGGCCGGCGAGCTGCGTCGGGCATTGGAGCAGGACGAGCTGCGGGTGTTCTTCCAGCCTGTGCATGACCTGGCGACGGGCAGCAAGGTCGGGGTCGAGGCGCTGGTGCGCTGGCAGCACCCTCAGCGCGGCCTGGTGCCACCGGGGGAGTTCATCCCGATTGCCGAGCGCACCGGGCTGATAGCCGAGATTGACACCTGGGTGCTGCGCCAGGCGTGCTGGCAGATGGTGCAATGGCAGGCCGAGGGCCGGCAGTTGGCATTTGTGGCAGTGAATATCTCCAGCCGCCTGTTTGGCCAGCACGATTTGTACCGGCAGGTGGCCGAGGTGTTGCACGACACCGGTCTGGCCCCTGCTTTGCTGGAGCTGGAGGTGACCGAGAGCGCGGTGATGGATGACCCGGAAGTGGCGCTTGAGCAGCTGCATCGGTTGCGTGAGCTGGGGGTGACCTTGGCCATTGATGATTTTGGTACGGGCTATTCGTCGTTGCTGCGGCTCAAGCGCTTGCCGGTGCAAAAGCTGAAGATCGACCAGGGCTTTGTTGCCGGGTTGCCGCTGGATGAGGATGACATCGCGATCGTGCGGGTCATCATCGCCCTGGCCCGCAGCATGGGCATGCAGGTGCATGCCGAAGGGATCGAGCAGGCGGAGCAGGCCGGTTTCCTGCTGCAGGAGCAGTGTCAGCTGGGCCAAGGGTACTGGTTCGGGCGGCCGGTACCGGCTGCGGATCTGCGCTGGGATTGAAATTGCCGGGGCCGCTTTGCGGCCCTTTCGCGACACAAGGCCGCTCCTACAGGGATACGCGGTCGCCTGTAGGAGCGGCCTTGTGTCGCGAAAGGGCTGCAAAGCAGCCCCTGCATTCAACGCTTGTTCAAGCCTTTCGCCAAGCGGTCCCCGCCCAGCTGGATCAGTGCCACCAGCGCCACCAGCATGGCAATCACGGTCAGCATGATCTGACTGTCGAAGCGCTGGTAGCCATATCGATAAGCAATGTCGCCCAAGCCGCCGGCTCCGATGGCTCCGGCCATGGCCGAGGAGTTGATCAGGGTCACCAGGGTAATGGTGAAGCCGCCAACAATTCCCGGCAGCGCCTCGGGCAACAGCACGTGCCAGACGATGTGCCAGCGCCGGCAGCCCATGGCCTGTGCGGCTTCCACCAAACCATGGTCGACTTCGCGCAGGCTGACCTCGGCAATGCGCGCGAAGAACGGCGTTGCCGCGATGGTCAACGGCACCACCGCCGCCCACACGCCATAAGTGGTACCCACCACCAGCCGGGTAAAGGGGATCAGCGCGACCATCAGGATCAGGAACGGTATCGAGCGGAACAGGTTGACGAACGCGCCCAGCACCCGGTTCAGCAGTGGCGCCTCGAAGATGCCAGCTTTGTCGCTGGTGACCAGCAACACCGCCATCGGCACCCCCACCAGCAGCGCGACAAGCGATGACACACCAACCATCAGCAGGGTATCGAGCAAACCTTCGAGCAGGCGATCAAACCACATGGCCCAGTACCTCCACGTCCTCGGCCCAGCGGCGGGCGCGCTCCAGTAATTGATACGTGTCATGCGGCGAGTGCTGTACCGACAGAATCAGCTGCCCCAAGGCATGCTCGCCAATGGTTTCCACACCACCCTGCAACAGGCGCACACGGCCACCCAGCTCGTTGAACAGGGCAGACAGCTCGGGCTCGCCGAGCAGGGTCAGCTTCAGCACCACGGCACTGCCGCCGCTCGCCGGGCTGGCCCGCAAACTGGCTTGCAGCGCCGCAGGCAAACGGGGCTGCAAGGGTGCCAGGAGGGTGCGGGTGACCTCGTGACGCGGGGCGCCGAACACCCGCCAGACTTCACCTTGCTCCACTACTTGGCCACGTTCGAGCACCACCACCCGGTGGCAGATATCGCGGATCACCGCCATTTCGTGGGTGATCAGCACGATGGTCAGGCCCAGGCGCTGGTTGATGTCGCGCAGCAGCTCAAGGATCGAGGCGGTGGTTTCCGGGTCCAGCGCCGAGGTGGCTTCGTCGCACAGCAGGATTTCGGGGTCGTGCACCAGCGCCCGGGCGATGCCCACGCGCTGTTTCTGCCCGCCGGAAAGCTGCGCCGGGTACATGTGGTGCTTTTCCTGCAGGCCGACCAGTTGCAGCAGGCCGGCCACCTTGCGCTGGCGCTCGGCCTTGGCCACGCCGGCCACCTTCAAGGGCAGCTCGACGTTCTGCCACACGGTCTTGGCCGACATCAGGTTGAAGTGCTGGAAGATCATGCCGATGCGCCGGCGCAGCGCCACCAGGTGGTCCTCGTCGAAGGGTGCGATGTCCACCTGGTCGATCAGCACCCGACCCTGGCTGGGTTGCTCCAGGCGATTGATGGTGCGCAGCAACGACGACTTGCCGGCGCCGCTGCGGCCGATGATGCCGAAGATCTCGCCATGGCGGATGTTCAGGTCGATGCCTTGCAAGGCCGGTTGCGCTTGGCCTGGGTAGGTTTTGCCCAGGCCGATGAAGCGCACATGGGCCTGATTGACCTCCGGGCGCAGGGCCTGCTCCCTGGCCGTTGGCGGCAGTGGTTGTACGGTGGGCGCCCTGAGCGCGCTGGCCTGGCTCATGTCAGCCCTCCCAACCGGCCTGGTAGAGCTTGCCGTGGGCTTTGTCCAGGGCCGCACGCACGGCAGGCGAGTGCTGATAGATGTCAACGAACCTGGCCAGGCGCGGGTCGTCCTTGTTCTGTGGGCGAATGACGAACTGGATCACGTATTCCTTGTTTTCCAGGCCGTCGAACAGCAGCGCCGAGCCGGCGTCGAAGGTGTTCGCCAGGCGGATGTAGGCCGGGTAGCCCTGCACCAGGTCGGCGTCGTCATAGGCGCGCACCAGCTGCACGGCCTCGACCTGCAGGATCTTCAGCTTTTTCGGGTTGGCGACAATGTCGTCCTCGGTGGCCTTGTAGCCAACCCCGGGTTTGAGGGTGATCAGGCCTGCCTTGGCCAGCAACTGCAAACCACGCCCGCTGTTGATCGGGTCGTTGGCGATGGCCACGCTGGCACCGGCAGGCAGCTCGTCGAAGCTTTTGTACTTTTTCGAGTACAGCCCGACGTTGTTGATGATCCCCGGGGCATAGGGTACGAGGTTGAAGCCGGCAGCGGCCTTGGCGTTCTCCAGAAACGGGATGTGCTGGAAGTAGTTCACGTCGATATCGCCGCTGTTGAGGCTGACATTGGGCGCGATCCAGTCGCTGAATTCGATCAGCTTCACTTCCAGCCCCTGCTTGTGCGCCTCTTCCACGGCGGCTTCCAGCGGAATGGCAAAGGCGGAGGTGGTGCCGATCTTGAGCGGCTCGGCTGCCAGGGCGGTGGCGGACAGGCCGAGGCCGAGGCCAAGGGCAATGGCCGCGACGGGCCGGAACAGTTTTTCAAGCATGGTGCAGGGCTCCAGTCGGGGCAGTGGTCGGGGTAAAGCGATAAGCCGCGCCAGGGTGGCCGGCGGGCAGGTGCGGGTGGTCGGCCTGGAACAGTTTTTCGCGCAGGGTGCCTTCGGCGTAGGCGGTCTTGTAGCGGCCGCGCTGTTGCAGGTGCGGGATGACCAGGTCGATAAAGTCCTCGAAACTTTCCGGGGTTACCGTGCGGGTCAGGTTGAAACCGTCCAGGCCGGTTTCGTCGACCCAGCCGATCAACTGCTCGGCCACTTGCTCGGGCGAGCCGACCAGGGTCACGTAGCGGCCTCCCAAGGCGTGCTGCTGCAGCAGGCGGCGCCGGGTCCAGGCGTTTTCCTGCAACTGGCGCGTGGCCGACTGGATCGCGTTGCCTTTGCTGGAGGCAATGGGTTCGTCCAGCGTGTAGGCGGCGAAATCGATGCCAGTGGAGGCGGCGAAGTGCGCCACCCCCGCCTCGGGGCTGGCATGGTGCAGGTACTCGGCATGCTTGGCCTGGGCCTGTTGCTCGGTCGGGGCGACGATCACCGTGATGCCCATGAACACCTTGACCGCCTGCGGATCGCGGCCGGCGGCCTCGGCGGCCGCGCGCACCTTGTCGACTTGGGCGCGGGTGGCAGCCTTGTCCTGACCACTGATGAACACGCACTCGGCATGGTTGCCGGCGAAGGCCAGGCCACGCTGCGAGCTGCCGGCCTGGAACAGCACCGGCGTGCGTTGCGGCGAGGGCTCGCTCAGGTGATAGCCCTCGACGGTGTAGAACTCGCCTTGATGCTGCACCTTGCGCACCCGGTCTGGCCTGGCGTACACCCGTTGCTGGCGGTCGGCGACCACGGCATCGTCTGCCCAGCTGCCCTCCAGCAGCTTGTACAGCACCTGCAGGTACTCGTCGGCCTGGTCGTAGCGGCGGTCGTGTTCTGGTTGCCGGTCCAGGCCCATGGCCCGGGCGGCGCTGTCGAGGTAGCCGGTGACGATGTTCCAGCCCACCCGGCCATTGCTCAGGTGATCAAGGGTGGAAAGCCGCCGGGCAAACAGGTAAGGCGCCTCGTAGGTGAGGTTGGCGGTAAGGCCGAAACCCAGGTGGCGGGTGACGGCGGCCATGGCCGAGACCAGCAGCAGCGGGTCGTTGACCGGCAGCTGGATCGACTCCTTGAGGGTGACGTCCAGCGACTGGCCATAGACGTCGTAGGTGCCGACGATATCGGCAATGAACAGCCCGTCGAACAGGCCACGCTCAAGCAGCCGCGCCAGGTCGGTCCAGTAGTCGAGGGTCTTGTACTGGGTCGAGGTATCCCGTGGGTGGGTCCACAGGCCGTGGTTGATGTGCCCGATGCAGTTCATGTTGAAGGCATTGAGCAGAATCTGCCTGGCCATCAGATGGTCCCCCGACGTGGCGGGTTGGTAGCATTGAGGTAGTAGTTGCCGATGGCGTGGTATTTCCAGCGTACCGGGTCGTGCAGGGTGTGCACGCGGGCGTTGCGCCAGTGGCGGTCCAGGTTGTGCTCGGCCAGGGTGGCCTGGCTGCCGCCCAGTTCGAACAGGGCGGTGCCGGCGGCAAGAGAAATCTCGGTGCTGATGGCGCGGGCTTCGGCGACGGCGATGGAGGCAGCGGCAACATTGTCGGCGCTGCTGTCGTCGCGCGCACGGTCCAGGTATTCGCCCGCCCGTTCCAGCAGGGCCTCGGCGGCATGCAGGCGGATCGCCAGGTGGCCGAAGCTTTTCAGCGTCAGCGGGTCATCGCTGGCGTTGTCCAGGCCGGAGTCGACCCAGGGGCGGCTGCGGGTGCGCACGAAATGCAGGGCATCCTCGTAAGCGGCGCGGGCAATGCCGGTATCGATGGCGGCATGGAGAATCTGCGCCAGCGGGCCGACCGGGGTAGGGCGCTCGAAGGCACTCTGGAATGGCACCACGTCGGCCGCGCTGACGAATACGTTGTCGAATACTACCGAGCCGCTGCCAGTGGTGCGTTGGCCAAAGCCGCTCCAGTCGTCGATCACCTGCAGCCCGTGGCTGTCGGCCGGAACGAACACCAGATGCTGCACGCCGTTTTCGTCGACCACCGAGGTGGGGATGCGCTGGGCGTAGATGGCGCCAGTGGAATAGAACTTGCGGCCGTTGATGCGGAAGCTGTCGCCGTCACGGCTCAGGCGGGTGGTGCGGTCGTTGGCAGTTTTGGTGCCCAGTTCGGCCAGGGCATTACCGAAGCGGCGGCCGGCGAGGACTTCGGCATACAGGCGCTGCTGCTGTTCGGCGCTGCCGTTTACCCGCAGTACCTCCAGGCCGTAAAAATGGTTTTGCGGGATCTGCCCGAGCGAGCCGTCGGCCTGGGCGATACGGGCGATGACCTTGGCCAGGGTGACGTTGGAAACGCCGGCGCCGCCGTAGGCCTTGGGCACGCTGATACCCCACAGGCCGGAGCGGGTGAACAGTTCGAGCTCGGCGTGCGGCAGGCGGCGCTCGCGGTCGCGCAGGGCGCTGTCGCGGCGCAGTTGTTGGGCGATGTCTTCGGCGACGGCCTGGGCTTGGGTGTCGCTGGTGATGATGTTTGTCGTCATGGTGTTCTCCGGGGGCTTAGGGGCCGCTTCGCGCCCCAATCGCCGGCAAGCCAGCTCCCACAAGGACACCACAGGTCCTGAAACCAGTGCCGGACCTGTGGGAGCTGGCTTGCCGGCGATGGGCTGCAACGCAGCCCCAGGGCCCGCAAATCAGATCCAGGAATGCCGCGCAGGCAGCGTGCCGTTCAGGTGGTAAGCGCCCACCGCGTGGTACTTCCAGCGCACCGGGTCATGCAGGGTGTGCACCCGGGCATTGCGCCAGTGGCGGTCGAGGTTGAACTCGGCAAGGGTGGCGCGGCTGCCGGCCAGTTCGAACAGTTTCTCGCTGGCCTGCAGGGCGATTTCGGTGGTCAGCACCTTGGCCTCGGCCACCGCGATCGAAGCCCGCGCTGCGCTGGCTGCGTCGATTGGCGCAGCGTTGACCTCGTCAAGGACCCGGGCTGCCTTGCGCAGCAGCGCTTCGGCGGCGTGCAGCTCGAGCTTCAGGCGGCCGATGTCGGCGATCACATAAGGATCGTCGCTGGCGCGGTCGACATTGGCTTCGATCCATGGCCGGGACTTTTCCCGCACGAAAGCGATTGCATCCTCGATTGCCGCCTCGGCGATGCCGGCATCGATCGCTGCCTGGATCAGCTGCGAGCTCGCGCCCTGGATGTTCGGGATATCCCGCTGGCGCCAATTGTCGATCAGCAGTTCTGCATCCACCGGCACCTGGTCCAGCAACACCGTGCCGCTGGCGGTGGTGCGCTGGCCGAACCCGGACCAGTCATCGACGATGCGCAGCCCCGGGCTGCCGCGACGCACAAACGCCAGGCGCTGTCGGCCTTCGTCGTCCAGTGCCTTTACCGCTACCCAGTGGGCGAACAGTGCGCCGGTGGAGTAGAACTTCTCGCCGCTGATGCGATAGCTGTCGCCTGCGCGGGTGATCCTGGCCTTGAGGGTAAGGGTGTCCTTGGTGCCGCGCTCGGGCCCGGCATTGCCGATGCGCCAACCATCGAGCACGCTGCGGAAGATCACCGCCTGTTGCGCCTCGGTGGCCGTAAGGCGCAGCAATTGCAGCATGCCGAACTGGTTCTGCGGGATCTGCCCCAGCGCCGGGTCGGCGGCGCTGATCAGGCGGAACACTTCGGCCACGGTTTCAAACGACACCTCGGGGCCGCCGTGGGCCTTGGGTACGCTGATGCTGCCCAGGCCACTGCGGGTGAACAGCTCGATCTCGGCCCAAGGCAGTTTGCGTTGCTGGTCGCGGCGGGCGGCTTGCTCGCGGGCGGCCTCGGCCAGTTCGCGGGCCGCTTGCAGGGCTTCGGCGTCATTGCGCAGAACCTTGGCCGGCAGCAGCAGGGGCGAGCTGTCGAGATCGCTGTGAAATTGGGTATTTGGCTGGCTGGACATCAGTGCCGCTCCTTGGCTGCACTCAATGCCCTGGCGATACGCACTGGGGTGATTGTGACCCTGACCATTCCTGACCTCACAAAAAAGTTACGTCGCTACAGCTGATCGCGACAGAAATGTGCTGGTCCGGTGGTCCGGTTTATATACCCTAATGGTTTATAAAAAGTTTATGAACTAACTTTTTGGAATATTTATAGAAGGAGGAATTGCTGTGGATGTTCCGGCCTCTTCGCAGGCGTGCCCGCGAAGAGGCCGGAACAGACTTACTCGGACGCCGCAGTCCCGAGGAACTTGCGCAGGAACTGCCGGGTACGTTCTTCCTTCGGCGCCGCAAACAGCGCCTTGGCCTCGCCCTGTTCCACGATCACGCCTTTGTCGAAGAAAATGACCCGGTTCGCCACATCCCTCGCAAAGCTCATCTCGTGGGTGACGATGATCATGGTGCGCTTTTCCTCGGCCAGGCCGCGGATGGTCGCCAGCACTTCACCGACCAGCTCCGGGTCCAGCGCCGAGGTGGGCTCGTCGAACAGGATCACCTCGGGCTCCATGGCCAAGGCGCGGGCGATGGCCACCCGCTGCTGCTGGCCGCCGGACAGGCGCCTGGGGTAGGCGTCTTCCTTGCCCGCCAAGCCGACCTTGGCCAGCAGGCGCCGGCCCAGTTCGATGGCCTGCTCGCGGGGCGTCTTCTTGACGATTACCGGCCCTTCGATCACGTTTTCCAGGGCGGTGCGGTGGGGGAACAGGTTGAAGTTCTGGAACACGAACCCGGCCTGCTGGCGCAAACGGCGAATTGCACTTTGCTGACCACCCAATGGGCGGTTGGCATCGATGCTGATGGCACCGATCTGGATCTGCCCGGCGTCGGGGGTTTCCAGCAGGTTCAGGCAGCGCAGAAAGGTGGTCTTGCCCGAGCCGCTGGGGCCGATGATGGCCACCACTTCGCCGGGGCGCACGGTCAGGTCGATGCCGTTGAGCACGGTCTGGCCCTTGAACCGCTTGGTCAGGCCTTTGACTTCAATCATGCTCATTGCTCCTGGTCATGCTGGTTGACCCGCGCTTCCATGCGGTTCTGGAAGTGCGCAAGGATGCTGCACAGCACCCAGTAGATGACCGCGACCGCCACGTACATGGTGAACACTTCGAAGGTACGCGCGGTAATCAGCTGGGCCTGGCGGAACAGCTCGGGCACCTGGATGGTCGCCGCCAGGGCGGTGTCCTTGACCAGCGAGATGAAGCTGTTGCCCAGCGGTGGCAGGGCAGTGCGCAAGGCCTGTGGCAGGAT
>Ga0302347_1002791_pt1 | contig 16771 bp, 15 predicted proteins | sample PhyWR1_FD_202178 | JGI IMG/M metagenome (GOLD analysis project Ga0302347, IMG submission 202178) | Leaf surface microbial communities from wheat plants in UC Gill Tract Community Farm, Albany, California, United States - DLSL W.R1 (v2)... | ecosystem: Host-associated > Plants > Phyllosphere >...
TTTGCAGGCACATATCTGCTGATCATTCTGGGTCAATTTTCGGTTTGGATGCTCCTGCCACTTTCGGTACTGCTGGGAATGTTGAGTGCCTTCGTCGGATTTAATGTATGTCACGATGCTATACACGGGTCGCTTTCACGAAACAAAGCAGCGAACAAAGCCTTTGGTTTTATTTTTAATTTGGTCGGTGCAAATCCTTATGTTTGGAGCATTACACATAATTTGGTTCACCATACTTATACCAATATTCCAGGACATGATGAGGACATTGAAATTGCACCGGGATTAATCCGGATCTCTGAAGAGGATGAGGTGAATTCTATTCAAAGATATCAGCACTGGTATGCATTTCCCCTATACAGCCTTGCTTCGCTTGCGTGGGTATTCCGTAAGGATTACAAAAAGTTTTTTCAGAAGAAAATAGGCGCGCATCAGAACAAACATACGAAGCAGGAATTTTTCAATTTATTTTTTTATAAAGCATTGTATTATGTCTTGTTTATTGTTTTGCCGTTGTTTGTATTAGATGTAACCTGGTGGCAGTTTTTGATCGGATTCCTGGTTCTTCATTTTGCTCAAGGCTTAACAATGGGTCTCGTCTTCCAGCTGGCACATGTGGTTGAAGGTACAAGCTTCCCCGTTCCAAACAAATCGGGAAAAATGGAGGAAGCCTGGGCAGAGCATCAGATGCGAACTACCGCTAACTTTGCAACTCATAACAAATTATCAGCATTTTTTCTCGGTGGACTTAACAGACAGATTGAGCATCATCTTTTTCCTAAGGTTTGCCACATTCATTACGGGTAGATTTCCGTGATTGTGAAAATCACTGCTTTGGAATTTAACCTTCCTTATAATGAGAATAAGACCTTCTTATCAGCGCTTCGCTCTCATTTTATAATATTAAAGAAATTTGCGAAGGAGGCTGATATTTGCAATATAAGTTCGAAAAAATGATGGGATTATATTCTTCGTCATAATCGGTTATGTTGCAGTATTTGCGTTAGTTTAATTCACGTTTTTTTCATTATTTCCTTAGTGGTTTGATCAAAAATGGCTTCATATTAGCTTCAGACAACGTATGGAAACTAAACTTAAGTATCACACGGAACTTGACTTTTTAAATGATAAGGAGTTGACACTCCTACGAAAAGCTTGTGATGCCATAAAACATTTTGTTTCCAAATCTGATAGAGGTGGTAAGGATGATCATAAAACCAGGGATGCTCATGTTACGCCTTACTCGTCACTGAAAGGAATTTTTGTGCCCTTTGATAATTTTGAAGAAGCAGGAATTTTTGCTGGCGGGGAGCTTGACTGCATCATCAGGATTTCAAACGCCCATATGAAATTGGTCTCACAAAAAAGAACCGTTCCTGCGTATGGATTCTCTGTCAAATTATCAGACGATAACAAAACAGTCTTAAACCTTCCTCTGGTAAATTTTCCTCTGTTTCCCTTGATCAATACAAGTCGTTTTCTGAAAATTTTCACTGCCGTTAATCGCTTAATTTCCGGTAAAATTTTTACTAAATGTTGGAGTGCTGCCAAGATCATAAAAAATTTGCTAATGGAGGTATCTGGTTTCTTATCTCCGTCTTTTATTGCGGAGGTCTATAGGTTGATTTGTAAATGGAAGAACTTTATTTTATCTTTTGAGTATCACAGTATAGGCGCCTACAGGCTAGGTGACCACGTTGTCAAGTATAAGCTTGTCCCCATTGGCGTAAATACTAAAATGCCTCAAGACAGGATAGATTTATCGATAGAAGATTATCTTCGCAAGCATAATTATGAACTTTCGCTTATGGTTCAGTACTGCTATAATATAATAGACCAGCCAATCAATGTATTAAATAAGATGTGGAAAAGATCAGACTTCATATCAATAGGCAAAATTCAGATCTCGAAATTGATTGATAAAGATGATCCTATTATTGAAGGGATGTCGTTCAATCCGTTTGAAAGTATTGAAGCGTTACGACCGGTTGGAAAATTACAAAGGTTGAGGGATGAGGCCTATAAAGCATCCTATAAAAGCAGATTACCTTAAAGCTGGTAATGTTTGTTGATACGGCAAGGCACACAGAGGTTTAGCCAGTAATAAATTTAGGAATTACCAAAGTTGTATTATATTAAAGAGTGAGCGATAGATAAGTAAGGAATATAATTCTAATCTAAACACATTATAAATGAAACCTAAGGAAATTAATGGCGTTCCCATCCAACACAAAGGTGCATCGCAGGATAATGAAAGTTACAGGAAAATTGTTAATGCTGAAGAAACAGAACAAAAATTTACCATCTTAAAAGAGCGATTTTTCTCTGTCAATTCGTGGAAGGAATATTGTGGAGAGTGCTCCGCTGATTTCCAGCTTTTCGATCATCAGGGAAATAAAATTAATCGTAAGCCAATTAAGGGTGACCATATCAGAATCGATATTCCGGGACCTGGAGATCTGGAGGCGCAGGGTTATGATTGGGTTGAAATCGTTGATTGCGGTGAAAGAGTTTGTGAACAGGAGGAGCTGGAAAGCTTTATTATGACTTGCAGGCCTTGCAGAAAGCCTGAAAGCAAAAATCCGTATGTCGCACATTTTTATGCTCAGGAATCGACTTCTACCATAATCATTTCAAGAGGTAAGGATTATCTTAAAGCAGGGGCGTACCTGCGAAACGAGGTATCAAATAAAGATACAGGATTCTTTAATAGAATAAGGAACTTTTTTATTTCTATCGCAGGAGACATTAGGTTTACAAAAGCCCAGTGGAAAAATCTATCGGAAGGGCTGTTAGATTTCAATTAATTTCAATTATATAATTTTGTTGAAAATCATTAGAAAATTATTAAAAAAACTACCTTTCTACTTTGTAGTTAAGGTAGTTTTTAATAATTAAAGTATTTGCATTTTAAAGTGCTTGCAGTAAGCACATTAAAAATTAACCCTTATATCTGCCGGCTCTTTCATTTTGATCCGTACTTTTTCAATATCTTCTTCAAGCTCGTAATCGGCTTGTGACATAGATCCATAATCTTTTTTATTGTGCACCTCTATGGTTCCGTATCCTATTTCCTCTTTAGAAATATCAATAAAATAATCATTTGTTTCTTCGTTCTTAGTAAAGTGATCGGCTGTGAAATCAATAAACTGCATAGTTGTAATGTATTTGGTTATGGAATAAGCTTATCAAATACTGTACAATTTAAGCTTTAGGATAAGCATTTTTCTACTAAAACTGCCTATAAAACTTATTTTAACAGCGTATCTATTGATAAATAATTGCTAACATTTTTTAAATTTTAATTTTCCGAAATAAAAAATCCCGACAATTGCCGGGATTAAATGTACATCAATTATCATAAGACGCAATTATGAAAATTTAGTCGCCTTTTTTATGATCATGTGGTTTTAGTGAAGACTTGTTTTTAGGTGTTTCCTTGTTATCATGCTGACGCTTATCAAGCTTACCGCTGGATTCAGCAGTCTTTTTTGGTCCTGGTTTAATTCCCATAATGAATAATTTTGAAGGTTAAACATTTCTAATTGAATCATTTTATTCAGATTTGGTGCCAAAGCATTAATTGTTAAATGTTAATACTGCAATTAAAAATTATTTGGTTCTCCTATAGTATGGGTAATGTAAGATTTAAACTTTTGATGCGAAAATGTAATGAGATAAATTGGAACTAACTAGATCCATTTTTTTTCATTAGCAATGACGGCTAGATGGAAAGGGGTTTTTGCACCGGACAATTTCTTTATGATTGTAAGCCTTTTTTCAATGCTGCTTTTACTAATGACGATTGATTCGTCTTCTTTGATCTTAGTCGATATTTCACCGACTTTTAGGCCTTTTGACAAGTACCTCAGAATCATTAAGTCTAATTTCTCCATTCAGCAAATTTAGGGATTTTTAGTTCTTTCAATTTCGATCCACACAGGTGCATGATCACTGCTTTTTTTCCAGCCACGGACATCCTTAGCAACGCCACCAGTGAGCAGGCTGGATTTTAAATAGGGGCTGAGCAAAATATGGTCAAGCCTGATTCCCGCATTTCTGTCATAAGCTCTATACAAATAATCCCAAAATGTATATATTGTTTCATCTGGAAATAAAGTACGGATCGAATCGGTCCAACCTTTTTTCAAGAGCTGGCTGTAAGCTTTTCTGACTTCAGGCTGATATAATGCATCGTCCTTCCATTTTTCTGGTTTATAGACATCTTTCTCGGTAGGAATAATATTGAAATCACCAATCAATACAGCAGGAAGATCCATTTCAATAAATTGTTTTGTCCTTTTTTGTAAACGCTTAATCCATTCCATCTTGTATTCAAACTTTGGTCCCGGAAATGGATTTCCATTGGGTAAGTATAAACAGCAAATGACGATCTGGTCGATGATCACTTCCAGGTAACGGCTTTGGATGTCATTAGGATTGCCAGGAAGGGAACGCTGAACTTCTGTCATTTCAAAACCTTTTGAAAGGATTGCTACGCCGTTCCACTGTTTTTGTCCATGCCAAATGGCCTGATAGCCTGCTTCATTTATTTCGGCGATCGGAAACTTTTCCTGTGGTGCCTTAAGTTCCTGAAGACATACGATATCCGGACCAGCTTTTTTCAGCCATTTAATAAGGACAGGCAGCCTGCCGTTAATGCCATTAACATTGTATGTTGCTATTTTCATAATAAACGTATCAGAAATTATACTTTAGAATAGCAATAGATATTCCATTACCAGCCAATTAGATTTATGATTTATGAATACTAGTGGCTATTTTTTTTAAGATCAGAAATTCGTGTTTGTATACAAGGTTGACTTCGCTTGGAACTTGTATTCAAAGTATTTTCGTTATACTATTTACGAAATCATATTAGTATGAGAATCATCGCTTGAAGTCTATTGGTTAGGCTGAGGCGAAAATGGCGAACCAAACTTTTTATCTCAAAGCCTAAGATTAAAGATTAATTATATTGCTTGTTACTGGGAAAGGCACTTGCTGTTTATTGAATTAAACTACTAAGCATTTTGTCCGTCTGTATTCCAGGAAAAATGGCTCATTGATGCGCTAAAAAAAAGAACCAATTAAACATATCTGTAAATTACATTGTGTAAATTTGATTTTCAATCATGCTGAACTATGAATTACGAAGAAGCATTGCAAAATAAAAGAGAACATATTGCTAAATCAAAAGAAGCAATCAATGAGGAGAAGGTTTATATCATCCCTGAAATTCGTGAGGAAGCAGATGCATTCTTACAATTTATTTTAAGAGGTGCCGTTAAATATTCCGATGAGCTTTGTATTAGTTATTCAAGTAATGGAAAATTTTCTGTTTGGATAGCAAAATAAGTTATTTTGATAAATCACTAGCACGACTCTGTGGACATTCTCGCGAATGTCTGAGTATAAATATTTACTGCTACTTCAATCTCCTTATTTTTACTTCCTGCTTGATCTTTCCATAACTGAAAATATTAGCTATGATAACCAAAATAAAGGGGATAGGAATTAATGTATAGTAGCCAAATCCTTTGGTAAACGTGAAATAATTGCAGCCAATTACCAGCAGGACAAAAAATATCATAAATCCAATGAACTGTTTTTTTGCCCTTCCAAGGGTTTTAAGTAAATCGTCATTTGATAATTTGGAAAGATTGTCTGATTTTTTCATATTATAATATTTGATGACACAGTACAATTTGAAGTCCAAATTTGCATTTAAGAATTTTCCTGTCAGGCTCTATTGAACTGCCAAGTTTAATGAAGTTGATATAACCGAATTCAAAAAAAATTATCAAAGTTAATCTTCATTATTTTATTATAAAAAGGTTATTGTATCTTTAATTTAAAAATATTATTGGGTGGTTCATTATTTTAACTTGATTATTCTTTTCATTCTCCCTTTGAATCTGCTGTCTGCGCAGACTCAGCAGAGTAATAAAATGAAGTCGACAACTACAAGAACACTTTCGAAAGGAGAATTAGCGGAACATCAGATTAAATCAAAAACCCTTCAGGATACTGCAAAAATTAATATTTTACGAAAAATCTGCCGAGAATATATTGATGTCGATAACCAGAAATTACAGAAATATGCCACTTCTATGCTGCAGATTTCTGAAAAAATCAATGACCAATCCGGAAAAGCTGACGCCTACAATTTTCTTGGAGTAGCGGAAGATATCAATGCCCATTACATAAAAGCACTGGAATTTTACAAAAAATCACTCCAAATTGCCAAACTGGCAAAAAAAACGAAATTAATAGCAAGCGTATCGAATAATATCGGTCTGCTGGAATGGAAATCCGGAAATTACAAAGAATCACTGTCAACATTTTTCTCTGCACTAAGATATGCGGAATCTATCAGTTCAGATAGAATTCAGGGAAATATAAGCAGTAACATTGGGCTTGTATATCAGGATATTAACCGACCTCAGGAAGCGTTGATGTGGCAGAAAAAAGCATTGGCTTTCAGGATAAAAGATAAGAATGATTACAGTCTGGCAAGTAATTACAACAATCTTGCAAATGCGTACTCGATTGTCAAGAAGCAAGATTCTGTATTTTTTTATCAGGAAAAAGCCATTGATTTACAGACGGAAACTGAAGACAGTTACGGTTTGGGAATCAGTTATCTTAATGCCGGCATTGAGTATAAAAATATAAAAAATTATAGTAAAGCACTCTGGTACTATGAGAAAAGCAAGGCTATCCGTGAGGAAATAAGGGACAGTCTGGGACTCAGTTTTACCTACATGCACATGGCAGAATCTTACAAATTAATCGGTAATCTGAGCAAAGCGATCACCTTTGGAGAAAAAGCACTGGCCGTGTCAAAAAATATAAAATCAAATGACCGGATTGCTGAAAGCAGTAAAAGCTTGGCAGACATCTACAAATTATCTGGAAATTTAGGAAAAGCAATAGAATTGCAACAACAGTACACCGCTTACCAGGATGAAATTTTCAATAATGAAATGATCGATAAAGTCGCTCTTTTAAATATTAAATATGAAACTGAGAAAAAAGAAAAGGAGCTTAGCCTGACGAAACTCAAAGTGTCAAAAGAAGTTCTGGCATCGAAGCAGAAAAACATCTGGCTGATCGTTCTGGCAGGTTTTTTCATCGTTGGCTTGCTTGTGTTTAGAAATCTCTCTATAAAATCACGTCTGAAACAAAGACAGTTGGCATTGGAAAATGATTTACTTCAGGAACAGAATATTTCAAAAGCACATCAGCAAAGGCTTGAAATCTCACGGGATCTTCACGACAGCGTTGGTTCGCAGCTGACGCTGATGAGTTCCACACTGGATAGTTTGAAAAAATCAGACAAAGATCCTGTAAAATCAAAAGAAAAGATTTCTTCTCTTTCAACATTTGTCGATCTTTCAATTTCGGAATTGAGAAATACTTTATGGATACTGAATGCGGATGAAGTTTTTCTGGAAGATCTTAATCTTAAAATTCTTAATTTCATCAATAATGCTTCTGAGGCGAAGGATGATATAAAATTTAATTATCAGTTTGATATCAAGGAAAATGTAAAGCTCGATTCTAAAGTTGCCGCCAATATTTTCAGAATTATTCAGGAAATCATCAATAATGCTCTGAAACACAGTGGGGCGGAATTGATTGATATTCAAATGAGTCATAATCTAAATAATTTAAATATGATTATTTCCGATGACGGGAAAGGTTTTGATTTTACGAATGAAAAAGATAGTTCATTTGGACTTTCCAATATTCAGAAGAGAACAGATGAACTTGCAGGAAAGCTTAATCTTGAAACTTCTGCAGGACACGGCACGAGATATAACATTGTAATACCGTTGAAATGATTAAGATCGTCATCGTAGAGGATAATAAAGTTGCTTTGAAATCTTTAAGCGAAAAACTGTCGCTCTATCCTGATATTACCATCACAGCAACCGCAGAAAATGGAAAAGCTGGGACCGAAAAAATCGAACAGTACAGCGATACAGAATTGATTTTTATGGATATTGAAATGCCTGTAATGAACGGTATAGATGCAGCTTTTCTGATCAAACAGAAATATCCCGAAATAAAAATTGTGATGATCACAGTTTATGACGATGACGACCACATTTTCAGGGCGATTCAGGCAGGTGCAGACAGCTATATTTTAAAGGATACAAGAGCTGAAAAAATTTATGAAACCATTATCGACACAATGGCTGGCGGCGCAGTAATGTCTCCATCGATCGCCGTAAAAACTTTAAAGTTACTTCGGAAAAGTAGTGATTCTGTACAGCCTCAAAATGAATCGACAGAAAATTTGCTTTCTCCAAGAGAAAGCGATATTCTGGAACTTCTGAGCAAAGGTTTGACCAATAAAGTGATTGCAGAAAAGTTGTTTATATCGCCTTTTACTGTGAAAAGACATATTGAAAACATTTATCATAAACTGCAAGCTCATAATCGCACCGAGTTGCTTCAGAAAGCACGTGATCAAAATCTTTTTTAAATAATACCTAATTTTTAATTTAAATATTAAATCCAGCTTTACTTTTCATATTTCTGAAATAAAAATGGGCTGAACAGCCCATTGTCTAAAAATACCGTTCCAAATATCTTTGTTATAGATTGTTTTGACACCGGAAAACAGAATTTTTTGTGATCCATTTCCTGTCTCAAAATCTTAAATCATAGATCATGGGAACAAAACTTAAATTATTCATTTTAGGAATATTTCTAACGGTAAGCAGTGTATCGGGTCAGCAACTATTATCGCCTGAAGCGATTGCAGCAATCCGACAAAATAATTATCAGCCTGCTCTTCAGGAGTTGACTAAAGTCATCCAAACCAATCCAAAAAATGACGCTGCTCTTACCCAGCGAGCCAATGTTCTGATCAGGCTCAAAAGATTTGATGAAGCTTTGATTGATGCTGAAAAAGCTTTTAAAATTAATCCACAAAATCCAGATGCAGGTTTCCTCGCTGCAACGTCTTTGATATCAAAGGAACAGAACTTTCAGGCTTTGCAATATCTCGATGCTGCACTCAAAATAAAGCCCGATTTTTATCAGGCGTTACAGTTCCGGGGAAAACTGCATGCAAAAATGAATTCTGCTGACCTCGCCATTCCTGATCTTGACAAGGCGATTTCCCAAAACCCAAAAGACCTGGAAGCCTATCTGTACCGTGGTAGAATGCACACCAGAAAAATAAAATTTGTAGATGCGATGAACGATTTTCTATTCATCATCAACAATGCGCCTGCAGATTCTGCATTAAAAGATTTAGCTAAAACAGATTTCGACAAAGCTCATGCGGAATATGAAGAATATGAAAAAGCAGGTGGCGCATTTTTCAGACTTTCCCAATAGCAAACACAGAAGTATTTTTCATTTTAATAACTACCAATCATGAAATCATCCCGAATACTATTTGCCGAAATTTTCCTGTCTAAACAATTATCATTTGCAAAGTTTTTTTTGCTGTTTGCGTTTACATTATTAAGCTTTGGAACTTTTAGTTCTCAGCAAAAAGATACTGATTATATTGAACTTACGAAAATCAGTTATACAAGCGGCGACATTAATGAAGCCTATCGGCTGCTTGCAATTCTTGAAATAAAATATCCTGAAAACGGTTACATTTTAGCAGAACGCGGAGGCTGGCAAATGTATGGAGATAACGATGTGAATGCTGCGCTGGTAACACTTTCAAAGGCTATCAAATTATTACCGAATGATGACAACATTCTTACACTTCGTGCAATTGCATTTTACAGAAAAGGTTTAGTGGAAAAAGCAGTTGAAGATCAAAAAGCCGCTTTACTGATCAATCCTGAACCTATTCAGTTTTACATTAAACTCGGAGGTTATCATTATGCTTTGGGAGATTATGATGCTGCATTATCTGTATTTTTAAAAGGAGTTGAAAAACATCCATCGCAGGCAGAAATGTATAAGGAAGCTTTTGCAGCTTATGCAAAACTGAATAATGTTTACGGAGCGAAAGACCTTTTCAACAGAGGCATCCTTGTGAAAAATATGGACACCGGTTTTCTGCGATGTTATTTTGGAAATTTTCATATGAGACTGCAGATGTACAAAGAAGCTTCAGAGCAATATCAGTTGGCTTACGACGTTGCGGAACCGCACATGTATGCTGAAGATTACAGCAATGCAGCAATTTCATTTATGAAGATTGGCAATTTAAATAAGGCGCTTTCATTGATCAGTATCGCCTGCGAAAAAGATCCTTCAAAACCGGAATATTTTACCAACAAAGCAGATATCGCAATGAATTTAAAAGATTATGAAACTGTAATTTCCTCGGCGACTAAGGCGATTGCTGCGGATGAAAATAATGCTCTTGCACACATGTACATGGCAATTGGCTACAAATGGGGCCGCAATGACGCTGTAAAAGCAGAGTGGTATGAGAACAAAGCCAATGCGCTGGACGCCGCATCTAAAAAATAGGAATGATGAAAAAAAAATCTGTTATCATTTTCCTGTTTGTCTTCATTAGCAATTTTTTGCATTCTCAAATACAGACGAGTGTTTCGCTCGACCGCTGGAAAAATAAAAAAGGAACCTTCGTATTATGGTACGGAACAGGCGGAAAAGCAAGTGAATATGCAGCATTTACCGTGAAGTTTGACAATTCCTATGAAGAATTTCAGGTAGCTCAGGAGTTAAAAAAGAAAGCTTACAAATCTTCAAAATATATCACCTACGAATTTCTTGAAAATTACGATTGCAACCAGACTTACGGTCATCTCTCAAGATCCCTCAATTTGAGTCTGCGGGATGTGAAAGATCTGAGAAACGGAAACTGTGCAGACGTGAATTACAGTTTTGTAAAGAATTCCGCTGACGGTCCCGTTTTCACTCCGGAGAATAAATCTAAAATGTCGCCATACGTAGAACAGGAAGAAAAGTTACTCATCGCACAAGGTTGGAAGAAAATTTATGAAGATTATCAAACTGCGGCATGCGCAGCTGAAATCAGATTTTTACCCGGACATTCCTACACAGCAATAGGAGCGGTAACTTCTAATAAATCAGGAATATTTCCGATGTTAGCCGCTTATAATGGTGATAATCGATTGGGTGGCATCAGAAAAAACATTGAAAATAATTTTGCAACTCTGGGGGTTTATGATTTAAAAGAGGATATAGAAGTTCTAAAAGGAACATATCTCATAGATGCTTCCGGTGAACCTGTTTCTGGTGCCTGTCTGCTTGTTTTTGAAAAACCTTTTGATTTTAAAAGAAGTTTCTACAATCTTCTTGAAGCAAGACATACCGGATTTAAAAAGTACAAGGGCATGAAAGGCAATATCACAGAAAGTAACGAACAGATCTATTACAGCAACGATGCATTGGGTTATCAGGAAGCCAAAATTCTTGAATCAAATGCTAATCATGAATACATTATTGTTCTAGATTTCGACAATCCGAAAACACTTCTTTTTTTAGACAATCTTGATTTGGTAATGAAAGAACTTCCGGCACTAGGTTTCACGAGTAAAAATTATAAAAATGATGCTGGTGGAGAAGTGACAGAGTTCAAAAAAAATGGTGATGATGTGATGATGCTAGCAAGTTATCCTGCGCAAAATAAGGCTTACTTCTATATTTTTAAAAAGAAATAAAATTCGAAAATATTTAAATTAAATAAAACTAAACCATTATGATCAAAAAACTCTTTTCCATAGCAATAATTGCATGTTTTTTCACCACGGTACAAGCTCAAAAAACCAGCACTACAACATCAAAACAAGCGAAAACAAGTACATCTTCAAATGCAAAACTGGCCATTTCAGAAAGAGAAAAAGCTTTACTGACAGACGGCTGGACGAAGGTATACGAAAGTTACAAAGCCGAACCGGTCGCTGTAGAAGTCAATTTCAAAACGGGGTTTGCGTACACAGCGTTGGGTGCGATAAAAGCTAAAGAGAGCAAAGGTCAGAATTCGATGCTTATCATTAAAGATGGCAGCAATACTTACGCAGGAACTCAGGGAAAAGTGTCCGACAACTACGCCATATTGGAAACCGATGATTATCAGCCGTCATCAGGCGTGACGAAAGCAACAGTAGGTGTAGGTTTAAATGAAGGTACTGTAGCAGATGCCGGATTGGTTATTTTCGAAAAAACAATCGATTTTAAAAGAGATTTTTATCGCTTATTGAATGAAAGAGCTACCGGCTTTAAAAACTTAAAAGGAACTGTCAGCGGAAAAAATGATTCCGGCTTTATGACCTACAATGGTACAATCGGATTGGGATATTTTAAAAATAAAATCAATGAAACCGCTGAAGCCTACGAATATGTTTTGGAAATGGATATGACCGACCCCGAAACTATGACTTTTCTCAATAATCTCATCCCTGTTCTGCAGGAACTTCCGGCAAAAGGTTACACCCCATCTGAATACAAAAACAAAATAGGAAACGACGTTACGAAATTCACCAAAGACGGCGAAGATGTAATGATGCTTATCAGCAATATGAACGCTAATACCATGTATTTCGAGATCGCTAAGAAGAAGTAACAGCCTGTTTTTTTCAATTTTTAAATGAAATTTTAAAATGTAAATGATGAAAAAATATGTATTAATCCCATTCGTGTTTATTCAGCTTATTATTTTTGGGCAGACGAAAACTGTTCCTGATGCAGCTAACCGAAGAGACCATCCCGTAGAATTGCGCTCTGCATTGTGGGACATCAATGACGGTTATAAAACACGTCTCAAGCCTGAAGACAGGAATTTTAAAGATCCAGAATTCAAAAAAATAAAATACAGTCCGGAGCAGTTGGACAGAATTATCTATTTGTTAAAAAACGATGTTGTGCCTTCAGGTCTTAAAAAAGGCAGTCTGGAAGAAAACAGAGTGCTGATGCCATATTACAAAAGCTACTGGGTGGGAAATCTGAAGATTGACGGCAATTTTTACTGTGTTATTTACATTCCGAAAAAAGAAAATATGCACATGCCTGCTGAATATATTCCCGATACTGATGAGGGAACTTTCGTAAGCGTCTATGTCAATGTTCCCAAATTTACAGGAATCAAACTTGCAGGCACTAAACCGCCTTCTCCAGAAGCTTTAGCAAAAGCTCAAAATGGAAACGTCACTTTTTCATACGCCAATCTCAGCCGTTGGAATAATACGGAAGGTATGGTTATCTTTTGGTTCGGAACTTCAGAATCAGTCACCTCTTACAAAGCTTATTCGGTAAAATTTGGGAATAACAGTTCAGAAGAAGTGGTTGTTCAGAATTTAAAGTCGAAATATATTTCAGACAGTGGTTACATAGGATATTCCTTTAATCAGGGATCAAAATGCAGTGATTTATACAGCGACATTGCGAGAAAAATGAAGGTAAGTCTTGAAAGCGCCAAGGATCTGCGTTTGGGAAGCTGTTCAGAAAATGTGATAAGTTTTGAGTAATGAAGAAGCTTATATATTTTCTTTTACTGATAAGTATTTCAATTGATATGTTTTCTGCCCAATGTTTAAGTGGCAACTGCAAAGACGGAACAGGGAAATCTGATCTTGGATATGCGGTTTATGAAGGCAATTTTAAAAATGGAAAACCTCACGGAAGCGGCGTGATAGACTACGGTGGCGACAAGTATACAGGAGAATTTGCTAATGGTTCAGAACACGGAAAAGGCGTACTGACTCATAAAAATGGCAAGACCGAAAATGTAGAGTATAACTTTGGAAATCTGGTAAAAAAAAGTGAACCCAACTACGTCGGTGGCGTTCCGGTCGAAGGTTGTAAAAAAGGCGACTGCAAAAACGGAAGCGGGGAAATGCATTTCCCAAGCGGTAACCGATACGTGGGCAATTTTCAGGGCGGAATGATTCACGGCAACGGAACATTTTATTTCGCAGGAGGAAATATTTTTGAAGGTGAACTTAAAGAAAATGTCATGCTTAAGGGCAAATTTTCCTACCATCCTGAAGAGGTTGATTTTGTGGGCGATTTTAATCAGGATGGAACTCCTAAAACCGGCCTATACACCCATTACGACACTGGCGCAACCGTCAGAATGCTGGACAACCTTATCACCGAGGTTCACAATCCTGCAATGGAAGCGCAACTGGAAGCTCAGCAAAAAGCCGCTAATGTGAAACACATCAAATGTCCCGTTTGTAACGGCAAAGGAATTACCGGCAGCAAATCCAGCTATTCTTACACGACAGCAGGAACTTACACGATGAGTGAGTTTGGTCAGGGAAGAATTAATTTGACCAATCCCACAACGACAACGTCAACAGGAAGAACATTCTATGATGTCTGCAGCCTGTGCAAAGGGGTTGGAGAAATACCAGAATAATCTTAATAAATAGTTATTAACAAAAGATATTAAAGAAATGAAAAAATTGATACTGTTTTTATTACTGGGATGCATTACTGTAAGTCAGGCGCAATTGACGGAAGTTTATAATTTCGGTTACACAGGGCCTGCATCCAACGATTTTTCGGGCGAAACAAAGGAACGACTCTATGATGGAAAATTCTTTTACTATTATCAGGACAATACGGCAAAAAAAACTTTTTTATATTACAAGGATACCAGCACATCTGCACCACTTTCAGTAAAGGATATTTCAGCGTCATCAGCGAATACAGGACTGACAACGATAATGACTTATAAAGCAAACGAAAAATATCTGTATTTTACAACTTATACCTACATCACATCTGCAAAAGGTATCAATGAACTTTGGCGCACAGATGGAACAGAGTCTGGAACTGTGAAAATAAAATCTTTTGAGGGAGCACCGGTTAATTTTTTTAATATCAAAAGTGTAGAGTATTCTGTAAAATCGAATGTTGCTGCAAAAAATTCTATTAATGGCGATTTTATGTTCAGTTCGTCACCTACACCGGGTACCCGCGCTATCTGGCTGACTAATGGAACACCCGAAGGTACTTTAAAATTAATGGAAAACGCAGTAACCAATACTTCTACTGCTGCCTATTCTCCAATAGAAAAAGTCGGAAGTAAGATGTTGTTTACCGTGTTGGGATCTACGAACTTCTGGGAAGTTTGGTCTACAGACGGTACCGCATACGGAACTCAGTTCCATTCGCAATTATTTGCGACGGTTGGTATGCTGAATGGCAAATTTTATTACTATGCAACATTTGACGATCAGATTGCCAATGTGATAACTTATACTTCCGACGGAATTACATCTGGTAAAATTTCACTTTCCTTGCCCGTAAACGGCATCGATGGCTACAATTATGATAATAAAGAGTTGTATTTGGGTTCCGCGACAGGTAATGCTTTGTTTCATACAACTGATTTTTCCGATCTGAAAAAGATTGCAGATCTCCCTCAGACAAACACTTATTTTTTAGCAGCAACTAATGCCGGATTACTATATGCAAAACTTCTTAATGTTAATCTTAGTGATGAATATACATTCTATTTTGCTAATCGTAATAGTGGTGTAAGAGCTGTCAACACAGGGAGTTTGTTTGTGTCATCTCAAGATACATTTGCATTTAAAAACACCTTTTACTCTGCTAATGCTTTGAAAAATGACACACAGATTTATGGTCGTGAATTATGGCGTATGGATGACCAGCATACAGAATTGTTAAAGGATATATATCCGGGATTTCTAAGTTTTTCAGGTTATACTTTCCCAAATAATGCATCTCCAAAAGGCTTTTTTGCATTCAACGGCGAAATGTATTTTATAGCAGATCAGGCTAACGGAAGAAAATTGCTCAAATTTAATCCTGATTTTACTTTTACAAATGGAGGACAGGATAACAAATGGAGTAGTCCGAGTAACTGGAAGGCTGGTGCTACACCGATGATTACCGACAATTCAATAATACCTTCTTCTTATAATGTCATTATAGACGGGACTGCCTACACAAAAGATTTTCAGGTGTCTTCTCCGGTTAATTTGACCAATGGAATTTTAAATGTTTCCGGAAACGTGGCTTTGGGATCCAAAATTATTTTAAGTAACAGTAGTCTGGTTCTTAAAGGAAACACTTCAAAAGTAAGCGGTTCTGATACTTCCAATTATATCGTCACCAAGGAAAATAGTAAAGTTGTGATTGAAAATATGGATGTCTCAAGAGGTGCCGTTATTATTCCCGTAGGAACATCAAATTATTACAACCCGGCAATTATTTCAAATAATGGGATCTCAGATTCTTTTTCATTTGCTGTTTCTGAAGGTATTAATAATGCCGCAGACAAGTCATTGAATGTTACTTGGGATATTTCCGAATCTACTCCTGGTGGAAGTAATGTGACAGTGAATTTGGGTTGGAATCAATCTCAGGAGCAAGCGGGTTTTCAAAGAAATACAGCAAAAGTAGGACATTATAAAAATGGGCAATGGACTGAAGAAAACTCCGGATCGGTTTCAGGTAATAACCCTTACAGTATTTCAGCAACAGGCATCACGACTTTCTCACCTTTTTCTGTCATGAATTTTGCGACATTGGGTAACAGTAATTTTAATAAAAATAAATTAAGCATCTATCCAAATCCAACTTCAGATGCGGTTAACTTTAGCCAAGAAGTAACTTCGGTTCATATTTATGATATGTCCGGGAAACTGATAAAATCTCTAAGCAATACAAACAAAATCAACATTAGAGATTTAACATCAGGAACGTATATCATCAATTATCTGGATAAAAACGGAAACGTAAATATTGATAAGATTATAAAACAGTAGTTGACTGTCACAAGTATGGTGATCAATAATCGTAAGCTTATTATATA
>Ga0302347_1002793_pt1 | contig 16754 bp, 19 predicted proteins | sample PhyWR1_FD_202178 | JGI IMG/M metagenome (GOLD analysis project Ga0302347, IMG submission 202178) | Leaf surface microbial communities from wheat plants in UC Gill Tract Community Farm, Albany, California, United States - DLSL W.R1 (v2)... | ecosystem: Host-associated > Plants > Phyllosphere >...
ATCTGAGCATGTGCCAGGCAAGAACCCCGTCCAGGTGACGGGGTTCTTTCTATCCGCAGTTTGTAACGAGCAGTACGCAGGCATTTGTCCCCGATCCTCTCCCCGGGGCAAGTGCCTGCATTTCATCGACAATCCTTTACTTGCCCGCCTGACCTGCTGTCAGCTGGTTTTTCTGCAGGTTTTTTTCGGCTTTGTAGCGCAAGGCTACGTCGGGCACACCGCCACTTTTGCCGGTTTCCACCCAGTTGCGAATCCGCCCTGCATCGGCGAAGTGAGTGTATTTGCCAAAGGCATCCAGAATCACCAGGGACACCGGGCGACCGCCCATTTCAGTGACCAGCACCAGGCAATGGCCAGCCTGGTTGGTAAAACCGGTCTTGGTGATCTTGATATTCCATTTGTCTTTTCTGACCAGGTGATCGGTGTTGCTGAAACCCAGGCTGTAGTTGGGTTTGCGGAACGCCACGGTCTTTTCCTTGGTGGTACTCAACTGGCTGAGCATCGGGTAGTGCCGCGCCGCGGCCAGCAGCTTGCTCAGGTCGCGGGCAGTGGACACGTTGTGGATCGACAGCCCGGTGGGCTCTACATAGTGGGTGCTCATCATGCCCAGGCTTTTGGCCTTGGCATTCATCGCCGCGATAAACGCCACATAACCGCCCGGATAATGGTGGGCCAGGCTGGCGGCCGCGCGGTTTTCCGAGGACATCAGGGTGATCAGCATCATTTCGTGACGCGACAGCTCACTGCCAATCTTCACCCGCGAAAACACCCCCTTCATCTCCGGCGTGTCGCTGATATTGACCGAAATGGACTCATCCATCGACTGCTTGGCATCCAGTACCACCATAGCGGTCATCAGTTTGGTGACGGAGGCAATGGGCACGATGGCGTCCGGGTTGCTGGCAAAAATCACTTTGTTGGTTTGCAGGTCCACCAGCAGCGCGCTGCCTGAGGCGATATGCAGTTTTGAGGTATCCCGTGGGGCCGAGGTGCTTTCAGCCGCTGCGGCGATTGAAGAGGCGCTGGTGCCTGCCAGAACTAAACACAGGCTTAATATGGAAAGATGAATTTTCACGCAGAATGACTCAAGAATGGTTGGGAAGTACCTGGTTGCAACGGCTGTTATACACATGACGTTACATTTAGTCAGTATGGATCAACGGCGGCAGAAATGCCTGATTTCGCTGGGGTTTATGAGAGAAAATCCGGCCAGGAGGTCTTCAGCGGTTTTTTCGCCCGCTGACGCCAGCCAGACGAGGGTTCGTGCCTGCACGAGCCTAGCAGGGCAAAGCTGTTGGCTGGCTGAACAGGCTGGTTAGGCATGGCGCTGCAATGGTGTAAAATGCCGGCCCTTGAAATTGACCGGCCGGCCTGATGACTCCTGAAGCGTTAACCACCCTGCACCAGCACTTATTGACTGCGCTGGGCACTGCCCCCGCCGAAACCCGGCGTTTGTTTCATGGGCGCGGTCGCTGCTGGCCAGGGCTTGAGCAGTTGACGGTGGACTGGTTGCAGGGCGTGGTGCAGGTGTCCCTGTTCAAGGAGCCTGAGGCCGCGCAACTGGCTGCCCTCAAGCAATTGCTGATGGCCCTTGCGCAATCCCCGCAGTGGCAAGCCAGCGCGGCCCACACCCTGGTGCTGCAACATCGCTATACCCTGCAAAGCGACACCGAATGGCTGGTGGGCGCGGCGGTTGACGAGTGGGCGCTGACCGAAGGCGGCCTGCGCTATCGGGTGGACCTGGGCCGCAAGCAGAACAACGGTTTGTTTCTCGATATGCGCTACGGTCGTGACTGGGTGCGGGCCAATGCCGAGGGCAAACGGGTGTTAAACCTGTTTGCCTACACCTGCGGTTTTTCCGTGGCGGCCATAGAAGGCGGGGCGCAGCATGTGGTCAACCTCGACATGTCCCGTGCGGCCCTGAGTCGCGGGCGTGACAATCATCGCCTGAACGGGCATGACATGAGCAAGGTGACATTCCTGGGCCATGAACTGTTCAAGTCCTGGGGCAAGGTGAAAAGCACCGGGCCTTATGACCTTGTGATCATCGATCCGCCGTCATTTCAGAAAGGCAGCTTTCTGCTGACCAAGGACTACCAGCGCGTGGTGCGTCGCTTGCCGGAGCTGCTCAGTGAAAACGGTACGGTGCTGGCCTGCATGAACGACCCGGCACTGGGCTCGGATTTTCTGATCGATGGCGTCACCCGGGATGCGCCGAGCCTGCGTTTTGTGCAGCGCCTGGACAACCCGCCGGAGTTCCCGGACGCGGATGTGGAATGCGGCCTCAAGGCGCTGGTGTTCCGGCAGGGTGCTTGAAGGGCAAAAAAAAGCCCGCAGGGGAGGCGCGGGCAAGGGGTTCATTGAATGAGCAATGAGCGCAGTGAATATACCGGCCGTTGCGTGCAAGGAATGTGAAACAAAATTCATGGTTCTGCGGGTGCTCGTGACCGTAGCAGCTGCCGCAGGAACAAGGCTGCGTCCGGCGGCGAAGCCGTCGTAAAGTCAGAACACAGGTTTTTACAGATAAACCGCATGCTCAGGTTTTACGATCGCTTCGCAATCGAACGCAGCCTCGTTCCTTCGGCAGCTGCTACGGGGGGGTTACTTGGTGCGGGACGACTCAAACAGGAACCACACGCGGCGTTCGGCTTCGTCGATCCAGTTTTCCAGCAGGCTGGTAGTCGCCACATCGCCCAGCTCGGAGCACATGTCGTGGGTCTCGCGCATATAGGCGGCCAGCTGGATATTGTCCTCGCGCAGCTCGGCCAGCATGTCTTCCGGCGTCACGAAGTCGGCGTCGTTGTCCAGCAGGCGTTGCAGTTTCTTGATGTGGCCGATGGAGCGGATTGTGGTGCGCCCCAGCTTGCGTACACGCTCGGCAATGGCATCGGTGGTCGCGTAGATCTGGTCAGCCTGCTCGTCGAGCAGCAGGTGGAAATCACGGAAATGCGGGCCGGACATGTGCCAGTGGATACAGGCTTGTTCGCTCAGTGCCGTAGGTGTCCGCAGATCGGCCTTTCTGCTTTCCTTGGCGGATTTCAGGTCTTTCATGGTGGTTCCTCGTGGCAGCGGTTGATCGGAATTAACGTCTCTTGAGTGCGGCTGACTAAAGACCAGGTTTGGCCTCTCGTCAAACACGGCGGGCCGTTTTCAAGCGGTCCGCGTCAAGTTATGAGGGCAGCAGAGCAAGATCGTTCAAGACTTTTTGCCCCGATGTTGCGACCCTTTGCCGCTGCTGATTACCGGATTGTTTTCAATGCCTGATTCACTTGCTCGAACCGCGTTTGTGCGCGGCACCCTTGCCTGCCTTCCGCTGACCCTGGCGTGCGCGCCCTGGGGGTTGCTGGCCGGCTCCACCGCCATTGATGCCCAGTTGAGCCCCGCGCAAAGCCAGGGGCTGTCACTGTTTGTGTTTGCCGGTGCGGCGCAGCTGGTGGCGATTGGCATGATCAAGGGCGGCGCCAGTGCGATTTCGATTCTGGTCACTACCTTGCTGCTGACTTCGCAGCATTTGCTTTATGCCATGCACCTGCGCCCGCTGGTGGCGCCGCTCGAGCCCAAATGGCGTTTCGGGTTGGGCTTTTTGCTCACCGATGAGTTCTTTGCCCTGGTCAGCCCGTTTGACCAGAGCACCTTCAACCGCTGGTATGCGCTGGGGGTGGGGCTGTGCATGTATGTGGGCTGGAATATTTTCACCCTGCTGGGCGTGGTGCTGGGCAAGAGCATTCCGGGCCTGGACCAGCTGGGGCTGGAATTCTCGATTGCCGCCACCTTTATCGCGTTGATTACGCCCGTGGTGCGCAATATCCCGACTGTGGTCTGCGTGGCAGTCTCGTTGTTCACTGTGGTGCTGTTCAGTCACTGGCAGTGGGAGTCGGCCATTGTGCTGGCAGGGCTGGCGGGTATGGTCGCGGGCTATGCCTGCAAGCGTCTGGGAGGGTATTGGGCATGATCTGGGCAATTATCGGCGGGATGACCTTGATCCTGTTTTTTAACCGCTACCTGTTTCTGGAACCGCGCTTGCCCATTCGCCTGAATCGCGGGGTAAAGGAGTTTTTGGGCTTTGCAGTACCGGGAATGCTGACGGCGATTTGCGGGCCGATCATTTTCGTCAAAGACCATCAGCTGGACCTGAGCCTGGCCAACCCGTACCTGCTGGCCGGGTTGTGCGCCATCGGGCTAATGCTGTGGCGCCGCAACGTGTTGCTCAGTGTTGTGTTGAGTGTTGCGCTGTTCTATGTGTTTCGCGGCTGGCTGTAAGCTGGGCGGCGGCGCGCGAGGTGAACGGGCCGCCGACGGCAACGCCGTCGCTGACCACATACCAGCACGCCAGCAAGCCGTCGGCACGCAGCGGGGCGGGAACGGCACTGCCGATTACCGACATGACATGAATCTTGGGCATACCTACCTCCTTCAACAATGGCGCTACCTTACGGGTTGGGCCGCTGCGCTAGAAATCATTGCGCGTGATAGTCGTCATTGATGCCGATGAGGTGTCAGTCAACCACCTGGTCGAGCATGTGCATCACTTCCTGGTCGCTCAGCAGCCCTTCGCGCACCAGGTGCTGGGTCAACAATGACAACAGTTTGGCAGTGCGATGACCTTCGAGCTGCTTGAGCTCGGTCAGGGTGTTGTACACCTTGCTGGAGGTGCAGAGCCCGACGATATGGTGCGGGTTTTGTGTAGGCATAAAGGTCGTCCTTGTTTTTATGTGTGTGTCGGTGATGGCGCCGATGGCGCTCCATAATGCCGCAGTACGCGGCACTATGATGTCTCATCCGCGACATTCACATCATCTGTCCGGACCCGTCGGCACTGTGCCGGGGTTACCAGCGTGGCGGGCCGTAATAGCCCCGCGGCGGACCGTAATACACCGGTTGCGGCCGGCCGTAATAGCCCTGATAGTAAACGGGCTGGGGCGGCTGTACATACACCGGTTGCGGTTGGTAATAAACCGGTGGCGCCTGTACATAAACCGGCTGCGGCTGCACATACACCGGTTGTTGCACATACACCGGACGCTGCTCGTGGCCTGCTATTACCGAGCCAACCACCGCTGCACCCACCACCGCGCCAAAAATTGCAGGCCCTGGCCCCCAGCCACCATGGGCGGATGCCTGCCCTGCGACAGCCAGGGCGCCGATAAGCAAAGCGATTTTGGGGATGCTACGCATCTTGATAATCCTCGAGTTCCAGCCCCGATGTTTCGGCCTGCACCAGGCCGCAGATAAACCCGGGGGTAACATTAAGACCGTGTTTTTTTAAAAAACTGCGAAGTGCCCGGGTAAATTTTGTGTAAGGTTTGCTGGCGCTGAGACGTTTCAGCTCTGGCAGCTGCACTATGATCGAACAATTTTTCCGATACGGCTTGTGCCGTCCATCTAAAAGCCTTCAGCAAGGAGATGAGCATGCAAATGAATCCGAACAAAGACACCCAGCTGTGCATATCGTTGTCAGGTCGACCGGGGAATTTCGGGCTGCGTTTTCATAATCATCTATACGAACAACTGGGCCTGAACTTTTACTACAAGGCTTGCAGCAGCAAGGACCTGGCAGGTGCCGTTAGCGGAATCCGCGCCCTGGGCATTCGCGGCTGCGGGGTGTCGATGCCGTTCAAGGAGGTCTGCATCGAGCTGGTGGACGAACTGGATGCATCGGCCCGGGCCATTGCCTCGATCAATACCATCGTCAATACCGACGGCCATCTCAAGGCCTACAACACCGACTACATCGCCATTGCCCAGTTGTTGGACAGCCATAAAGTACCCAAGGACACCACCTTTGCCCTGCGTGGCAGCGGCGGTATGGCCAAGGCCGTGGCTTCGGCATTGCGTGATGGTGGATATCGCAATGGCCTGATCGTTGCGCGTAACGAGGCAACAGGGGCGGCCCTGGCGGCAAGCTGCGGCTATGAATGGCAACCTGAGCTGGGCGCGCAGCGGCCGCACATGCTGATCAACGTGACACCGGTGGGCATGGCGGGCGGGGCTGAAGCCGATGATCTGGCCTTTGCCGCAGAGGCTATCGACAGCGCGGATATCATCTTCGATGTGGTGGCGATCCCGGTTGAAACACCGTTGATCGTGCGTGGTCGTGCCCAGGGCAAGCAGGTCATCACCGGGCTTGAGGTGATTGCCATCCAGGCGCTGGAGCAGTTTGTGCTGTACACCGGCGTTCGTCCCACTGCCGAGCAGTTTCAGGCTGCCGTGGCATTTGCCCGCAGCTGATTACGCTTGCGGGCGGCGTGAAGGGTGTTATTCCAGCTCAGCCAGACGCGCCTCAAGGGCGGTAATCCGCGCTTCGAGGGCTTCAAAACGCTCCAGCGATACGCTTGAACTGCTGCTGCGCTCCGCAGGTTGCTGGCGCGCAGCCATGATCGTGTCGATCTCGGCCGGGTCACCCAGTGCGTGCATGTAACGGTCTTCGCGCTGGCCGCTCTGGCGCGGCACCAGCAGGGCCAGATCACGGGCAATCAGGCGTTCGAGCTGGTGCTGGACCTGTTCGGTGTCTTCAAAATCGTGCATGCGCGAACTGCGGGTCAGCAGCTCGTTGAGGGTTTGCGGCCCCCGCAGGAACAGCAGGCCCAGCAGCACCACTTGCGCAGGCACCAGTTCCAGCGCCTTGTCGACCTTGTGCTCCCAACGATCAGCACGGCTGCCCATTACCAGGCGGGTAAAGCCACGGCCTTCGAGGGCGCGCAGGCTTTGCCCGACCTGGCCCTGGGTCAGGTTGAGCACCGGCTCGCGGCTGGTTTTCTGGTTGCACGCCAGCACCAGGGCATTGAGCGTCAGGGGGTAGGTTTCAGGGTTGGTGGCCTGTTTCTCGATCAAGGAGCCAAGAATGCGGATCTCGGTGCTGTTGAGCAGGGGGCCTGCGTCAGAATCGTTTTTTACGTTTTCTGAAAACTGATCAGCCGGAACGTCCATTTTCATCTCCAATTTGAGTCACCGTTGCCAGCGGCCATTGTGGGGTTTTTTACGCGCTAGAGCGACTGGCATGTGATCGCTGGGGTGTTGCTCATGGTCGCTCAGCGGTTGACCAGCCTGGCGGGCAGGGCGACTACCAGCAGGCAGCTCAGCAGCAGGCAACTGGCGAAGAACCACAACGCCCCGGAACTGCTGCCCGTGACGTCAATGGCGATGCCCATCAGGGAGTTGCTCACCAGCCCGGCAATATTGGCCAGGGAGCAGGCCAGGGCGAAGCCGGTCGCGGCTGCGCGGCCGGTGAGAAAGGTGGCCGGCAAGCTGAAAAACACCGGCACGGCACCGAGGATGGCAGCCGAGGCAATGGCAAAGAGTAGAACGATCGCCAGCAGGTTGTGGCTGAAAAAGGTGCTGGCTGCCATTGCCGTCGCGCCGACCACAAAGGGCACGATGATATGCCAGCGACGTTCGCGATGCCGGTCGCTGCTGGCGCCGATCATCAGCATGCCGATCAGGGCAGCAAGGCTGGGCAGGGCAGTGAGTACGCCAATATGGAAGTTGTCGGTTGCCCCGGCGTTACGGATCAAGGTCGGCATCCAGAAGGCCAGGGCGTAGGCGCTGAGCAGGATGGAGAAGTCGATACCGCCCAGCATCCAGACCTTGAGGTTGAAGAACCCGTCGCGAAAGCCGTACTTGCTGTGCTGGCCCTCTGCGTGGTCCTGACCCAGTTGCTGCTGCAGTAACGCTTTTTCGTCGGCGTTCAGCCATGTTGCCGTGTGATGGCTGTCGGGCAGCACCCAGAGGGCCAGGATGCCCAGCAATACGCTGGGGATCGCCTCGAGCACAAACAGCCACTGCCAGCCGCGCAGCCCCGCGACAGTGTCAAAGGCGCCCATGATCCAGCCCGACAGCGGCCCGCCGACCACACTGGAGAGCGGCATGCCGATCATAAACAGGGCGATGATGCGCCCTCGTCTCTGGGTCGGGAACCAGGTGGTCAGGTAATACAGCACCCCGGGCAGAAAACCCGCCTCGGCCACCCCCAGCAGAAAACGCACGGCATAGAACTGGGTAGGGGTGGTGACCAGCAGGGTGCAGGCCGAGAGCAGGCCCCAGGTGATCATGATCCGTGCGATCCAGACCCTGGCCCCGACCTTCTCCATAAGCAGATTGCTCGGTACTTCGAACAGGATATATCCGACAAAAAACAGCCCTGCGCCCAGGCCATAGGCCGTTTCGCTGAACTGCAGGTCGCCGAGCATCTGCAGTTTGGCGAAACCAATATTGATCCGGTCCAGATAGGCCGCCAGATAGCACAAGCAGAGAAAGGGGATAAGCTTGCGGGTGATCTTGCCATACAGCGCCTGGGCCGTTTCCGCCGCAGGCGCTGTAGAGGGATGAGCAGAGAGCATGTGGGTGTCCCGGGGCTGAGCGTGGGGTTGATCTTCATACACCAGAGGGGCGCTGGCGTGTCTATAATCGGCGCACATTCCATTCCTGCCCACAGACTGTCGAGACTTCCATGACTATCTCCCTGTACGCTGCTTCCGTTCCTGTGTTCAAACAAATGCTCAACGCCCTGAGCGGTGTGCTGGCCAAGGCCGAGGCACACGCCACAGCCAAGAACATCGACCCTAGCGTGTTCTTGCAAGCACGTCTGGCGCCGGACATGTTCCCGCTGGTGCGTCAGGTGCAAATCGCAGTTGATTTTACCAAGGGGGTCAGCGGCCGTCTGGCTGAAATCGAATTGCCGAAATACGACGACAGCGAAGTGACCTTTGCTGATCTGCAAGCGTTGATCAGCAAAGTGCTGGCGTTTGTTGACGGGATCAAGCCTGAGCAAATCGACGGCAAGGAAGGCATTGAAATCATCACCCGCCAGGGCACGCCGAAAGAAAAACGCTTTACCGGCCAGGCTTACCTGCTGACTTATGGCCTGCCGCAGTTCTTCTTCCATGTGACCACGGCTTACGCGATCCTGCGGCACAACGGCGTTGAAATCGGCAAGCGCGATTACATGGGCGCTTTCTAAGCAAGCGTACTGTGCCAGCGCCTCGGTCTTTCAGATACACCGGGTTGTAAGCATCGCAGGCAAGCCAGCTCCCACAGGTTCATCGTTGCTCTCAACACCTGATGTTGGCCTGCTCCACTGTGGGAGCGGGCTTGCCCGCGATGGCAGCACCCAGGTTTTTCAGACAGACCGAGTTGCAAGCATCGCAGGCAAGCCAGCTCCCCCAGGTTTATTGGTGCCCTTTAAACCGGGTGCTGGCCCGCCCCACTTGCCTCAACCCTGTTGCAGGGGCTGATCTTCCTTGGCCATGCAGGCCGCAGCTGTGAACAGCACATCGGTGGAGGAGTTGAGTGCGGTTTCCGCCGAGTCCTGCAAGATGCCGATAATGAAACCCACGGCCACTACCTGCATGGCAATCTCGCTCGGGATGCCGAACAGGCTGCATGCCAGCGGAATCAACAGCAGCGAGCCGCCCGCCACACCCGATGCGCCGCAGGCGCAAATGGCCGCCACCACACTCAACAGGATGGCTGTCGGAATATCCACCTCGATCCCCAGCGTATGCACGGCCGCCAGGCTCAGTACCGTGATGGTAATCGCCGCGCCCGCCATATTGATGGTGGCACCCAGCGGGATGGACACCGAGTAGGTGTCTTCATGCAAGCCCAGTCGCTCGCTTAACGCCATGTTCACCGGGATATTGGCCGCCGAACTGCGGGTGAAAAACGCGGTAATCCCACTTTCACGCAGGCACAAAAACACCAGCGGATAAGGGTTGCGACGCAGCTTCCAGAACACGATCAGCGGGTTGACTACCAGCGCCACAAACAGCATGCAGCCGATCAGCACCGTGAGCAGGTGCAGGTAGCCCAGCAGGGCGCCGAAGCCTGAAGAAGCAAGGGTGGCAGCCACCAGGCCGAAGATGCCCAGCGGGGCAAAGCGGATCACCACACGCACGATCAGGGTGACACCGTTGGACAGGTCATTGAGCACGGTGCGGGTGGTGTCGCCAGCATGGCGGATTGCAATGCCCATGCCGATGGCCCACGCCAGGATGCCGATAAAGTTGGCATTCATCAGCGCACTGACCGGGTTGTCGACCACGCTCAGCAACAGGCTTTGCAGCACTTCGCTGATACCACCAGGGGCGGTGATGGCAATGTTTTCGGTGGCCAGCACCAGATTCGACGGGAACAGCATGCTGGCGATAACGGCCACCACGGCTGCAGCAAAGGTGCCGAACAGGTACAGCACCAGAATCGGGCGGATATGGGTTTCCTGGCCGTGCTTGTGGTTGGCAATCGAGGCCATGACCAGCACAAACACCAGAATCGGTGCAACGGCTTTCAGGGCGCTGACAAACACCTTGCCAATAAAGGCCACCGAAAGCGCTGCCGAGGGCGCAAGCCAGGCCAGCAAAATACCGGCGAGCAGACCGATCACAATCTGGGTCACCAGGCTGGTGCGCTTGAGCTTTTGCAGCAGGGTAGGTGGAGCGTCAGTCATAAGGGTTTCTCTAGTTGTTCTGGGTAGTGCATTGAAAAACTGTGGGGCGATCAGCGGCAAACGGGCAGGCTGATCGACGCAAGTCGGCGGGATGCGAACTTTATCATAGACGTGTAGGGGCTTTCCTACGCAGGGGCAATCTGCCACATCCGTACAGGGGAGGTTGCGGGTGACATGGCCGCACCCCGCAGCATTCTGTTACCATTACCTATCCCCCCTTTTCTTCAAATCAGCGGGCCTTTCGGGCTTTCGCTGGCCTCGTTGTCTCTGGAGTTATTCATGCTGTTGCCCATCCTGCTGCTGTCCGCGGCCGGCTTTACCGTGCTCACCACCGAGTTTGTCATCGTCGGCCTGCTGCCTTCGATTGCCCGCGACCTTGAGGTCAGCGTGCCCCAGGCCGGTTTGCTGGTGACCTTGTTCGCCTTCACGGTTGCGGCCCTTGGCCCGTTCCTGACCGCCTGGTGCGCGCGCTTTGAGCGCAAGCGCCTGTTTATCTCGATTCTGCTGATGTTCGCTTTTGCCAATACCGTGGCGGCGCTGGCGCCCAATATCTGGGTGATGGCTTTTGCCCGGCTGCTGCCGGCATTGGGCTTGCCGGTGTTCTGGGCGTTGGCCAGTGAAACGGCAGTGGATATCGTCGGCCCGGATTACGCCGGGCGGGCGATTGCCAAAATCGGTTTCGGTATTGTCTGTGCGACGGTGTTTGGTATCCCGGTAGGCACTTTGATCTCGGATGCCTGGGGCTGGCGCAGTGCCTTCGGCATTTTGGCCGCTGTCGCCCTGGCCAAGGCCTTGCTGCTGTGGCTGTATTTGCCCGTGACCCGGGTGGTGAAAGAGCATGTCACCTTGAGCTCACAGTTTGCCCTGCTGCGCAGCCCGCTGATGATCGGCCATATCGTGCTGTCAGTGCTGGTGTTCAGCGGCATGTTTACGGCCTACACCTATCTGGCCGATATCCTTGAGCGTCTGGCAGGTTTTGACGGCACGCTGGTGGGGTGGTGCCTGATGGGCTTTGGCGCCGTCGGCCTGATAGGTAATTCCCTGGGCGGGCGCATGGTGGATCGTCATCCGCTGATCGCTTCGATGGTGTTTTGTGCCTTTATGATTGGCGGCCTGGTGGCGCTGGTGCCGAGCATTCACTCAACCCTGGGGCTTGCGGCGGCGATGGGCATCTGGGGGGTGACGCAGGCCGCGATGTTTCTGGTCAGCCATGTACGGCTGATGAAAGTTGCCCCCCATGCCCCGGCATTTGCCGCGTCGCTTAACATTGCCGGGGCCAACCTGGGGATCGGCCTGGGCGCCATGATTGGTGGCCGGGTTATCGATAACTATGGCCTGGGCAGCCTGGGGTTTGCTGCCGCCGGGTTCATCCTGATCTCGATTCTGCTGGCCTTGTTGCTGATGACCGCCAAGGTGCGCCCTGCCTGCGCTAGCGCGGGGTAAACAACTCGCGCCGCGCCCCCTCGGTAATCGCAACGATGCCGGGGTGGCGGATCTTGCGCTCCACGGTAATGGCGTAGAACGATTCGGTGACCGCCTCGGTGTGGCCGATCAGCTCAACATCAAACTGGCGTATCACCTCCTGGGCAATCACGCTGGGCGCGATAAATACGCCGATCCCGGACTGGCCGAAAGCCTGCATCAGTGCGCTGTCGTCAAACTCGCCAATAATTCGCGGCTGTATCTGCTGCTCGGCCAGCCAGCGCAGCAGGCGGCTGCGTAGCATGGTTTCGGGACCTGGAATCAGAAGTGGCGCGCCTTGCAGGCAGTGCGGGAAGTTTTCGGCATAGTCTTTGGCAAGTGTCGCAGTGGCAAAAAAGCTGATACCGCATTCGCCCAGTTTCTGGCTAAAACCTTTGATATCGAGGTGCGAAGGCATGGGACTGTCGGAAATCACCAGATCCAGTCGTTGAATCGCCAGGTCTGCCAGTAGCCGATCGAGCTTGTCCTCGCGGCAGGTAATGCGAATCGGTTTATCCAGCTCCATCGTCGGCGCAATCAGGCGATACACAATCGACTTGGGTACCACATCGGCCACGCCCACCCGAAACAGGATCTGCTGCTCCTTGGGCGCCATGCGCAACATGCTCTCCAGTTCACTGCCGACCTGAAAGATCTGCTCGGCATAAGGCAACACCTGGCGACCGGTCTCGGTCAGCTCCAGTTGCCGCCCGACCCTGCGAAAGAACGGCAGGCCGTAAGTATCCTCGAGCAGGCTGATTTGCCCGCTGATGGTCTGCGGCGTGAGGTTGAGCTGCTCGCAGGCACGGACAATGCTGCCGGTTTTGGCAACCACCCAAAAGTAATGGAGCTGGCGGTAATTAAGCATCAGCGTAGTAACACTTCGTAAAAACCGAAGTATAGCGCTTAAAAATACGAATTTTCCTGAAGTGTTAGCTTCTCTAGAATCACGCGTTATGCGCAAGCCACTCCGGTGGCCGCCGGTTTAGAGAGGAATACAAGCATGAACATCAAGAAATCAGCTGTTGCAGTGCTGTTGTCGGCAGGTTTGCTGGCGATCGCGGGTTGCGACCAGGCGGAAAAAGCCGCGCAACAAATGCTGAGTAAAACAGCTGAGTCCGCCAAGCAGGCAATTGACGACACCCACAAGGCCGCTGAACAAGCACTGAGCGAAGCTACCGGTGGGCTGATCGAAAAAGAAAAGCCTGAGCAAGAAAAAGAACAATCTTCCCAAGCCATTTAACGTGTCTTAACGCAGAGTCCGAACACACCTATGGAATATCTTTTACAACTGGCTGCCAGCCCCGCAGCCTGGGTCGCTTTGGCCACGTTGATCGTGATGGAAATCGTGCTGGGCATCGATAACCTGATCTTTATCTCGATTCTCACCAACAAGCTGCCGGAGCAATACCGCACCAAGGCCCGCCGTATCGGTATCGGCATGGCGCTGATCCTGCGTCTGGGCTTGCTGGGTACCATTGCCTACATCGTTCAGTTGACCACGCCGGTGTTTGAAGTGCTGGGCAAGGCCTTTTCGTGGAAGGACATGATCCTGATTGCCGGCGGCCTGTTCCTGGTGTGGAAAGCCACCAGTGAAATTCACCACAGCATGACGCCACAGGTGGAAGAAAAAACCGACAGTGTGACGTCGAAAGTCACCTTGGGCTTTGCCGCTGCCATCGGCCAGATCCTGATGCTCGACCTGGTGTTTTCCATCGACAGCATCATTACCGCAGTGGGCATGACCGAGCACTTGCCGATCATGGTGATTGCTGTGGTGGTAGCGGTGATGGTGATGCTGCTGGCTTCGGAGCCTTTGGCCAAGTTCATCAACGACAACCCGACCGTCGTGATGCTGGCCCTGGCCTTCCTGATCATGATTGGCATGACCCTGATCGCCGAAGGTTTCGGTGCCCATGTGCCTAAAGGTTATGTGTATGCCGCGATGGCGTTCTCGGCCACGGTTGAAACCTTGAACATTGTGGCGCGTCAGATCCGCGAAAAACGTCAGGCTGCCTTAGTGAAATAATCGCAGCTTGTAATAAAAAAGCCGCTTGCCCTGATCAGGGTGAGCGGCTTTTTTGTGCGATCAATGTGCGTTGACGGCGCCAACCACAGGTTTTTCCGGCGCTTCTTCAGGTTTTGCCTGCACCTGCGGGTGATGATGGCGGCTAATACGCATCAGGCCCCAGAGCATGGCCCCGGCGACGGCCAGCCAGCCGGCGATCAGCAGGAAAATAGTCAGTATCGGGCTCATCAGTGCCTCCTTTGCCCCCTACGGGCTCAAACACACGCTAAGCAGATGACAGTCTAGTCTGTGCGATGTTGCAGTCTATTGACCGAAGGTCGTGTAGGACTAATCGATTCGCTCTATACCAACCATTGGGCTGTGGTTTAAGGCTATACCTCGCATTATTGGCGCCCTATGATTGACGCTCATGGCGGGCTTTGAGGCCTGGCGTTCATTTAAGGCGAGGGAATATGCAGGCAGTTTCTGGGTCAAGATCGGCGCGGCTGTGGTTGATGGGTTTGTTTGCGTTGGTGATGGTGGGCTGCGCCAGTGTCGAATCCCCCGAGTTACGACGCTTGCCAGAACGGGTAGAACTGAACGGCGTGCCGTTTTTCCGCGGCAATGCCAACCAGGGGGCACCGCAAACCTTGGCGGGTATGCTGGGTGAGCAAAAAGTGCGCATCACCCCGGGGCTGTTGGTCAAGCCGCTGGGGTTGCCGGGGGCCGAAGACTCGTTGCAAGGTAATATCGAGCAGCTAGCGGCGGGTTACGGGCTGATGGTGTACCCGCTGGACAAATCCCTTTCTGCGCTGCTGACCCAAGTGGCGGCGGGCTACCCGGTGATGCTGCGATTTAGCGACGGCACAGTGTGGTCCGAGCCGCGCTACGCCATGCTGGTGGGTTACAACCGCGCCAAAGGCACGGTGTTGCTGCGCTCAGGTATGGAGCGTCGGCGGTTGATGGACTTCAGCAAATTCGAGTCGGCGTGGAAGGATGCTGGCGGCTGGGCGGTGCTGATCCTGTCGCCCACCCAGTTGCCGGCCAGTGTGGACAAGGGTCGCTGGCTGAAGGTGGCGAACGACCTGTCCCGTGCGGGGCAGGAACAGGCCGGCGCTACGGCGATCAAGACCCTGCAATCCCAAAAGTAAGCATTGGCATTACCCTGTGGGAGCGGGCTTGCCCGCGATTCAGACGATGCGGTCATTCAGGCCTACCGCGGCGCGGCCATCGCGGGCAAGCCCGGCTCCCACAGAAACTGCGCCGTTGCCACAAAAATCAGAACCCGAACTTGTCCCGCAGGCTGTAGTACCAAGCACCCAAAGCAGTCAGCGGTGTACGCAATAGTTGCCCGCCGGGGAAAGGGTAGTGGGGCAAGTCGGCAAACGCATCAAAACGCTCAGCCTGCCCGCGCAGGGCTTCAGCCAGCACCTTGCCGGCCAGATGGGTATAGGTCACGCCATGCCCGCTGCAACCTTGTGAATAATAGATGTTGTCACCGATACGGCCGACCTGGGGCAGGCGTGACAGTGTCAGCAGGAAATTGCCCGTCCATGCGTAGTCAATTTTCACATCCTTGAGCTGCGGGAAAGCCTTGAGCATTTTCGGCCGGATAATCGCTTCGATATTGGCCGGATCCCGCGCGCCATACACCACGCCACCACCGAAAATCAGGCGCTTGTCACCCGACAGGCGATAGTAGTCGAGTAAATAGTTACAGTCCTCGACGCAATAGTCCTGTGGCAACAGGGTGTTGGCCAGCTCATCACCCAGAGGCTCGGTGGTGATCACCTGGGTACCGCACGGCATGGACTTGGACGCCAGCTCCGGTACCAGATTGCCCAGGTAGGCATTGCCCGCGACGATAATAAATTTGGCCCGCACCTTGCCCTGGGGTGTATGCACCACAGGATTGGCGCCGCGCTCAATGCGTACAGCGGGAGACTGCTCATAAATGGTGCCGCCCAGGGACTCGACAGCCGCGGCCTCACCCAGCGCCAGATTGAGCGGGTGAATGTGCCCGCCGCTCATGTCCAGCAGGCCGCCCTGATACTGGTCACAGGCGACCACCTCACGGATCCGGCGCTGATCCAGCAGCTCCAGCGACGTGTTGCCATAGCGTTCCCAGAGCTTCTTCTGGGCCTCCAGATGGCCCATCTGCTTGGCGGTGATGGCAGCGAATACACCGCCGTCTTTCAAATCACACTGGATCTGATACTTGGCCACACGCTCACGAATGATCTTGCCGCCTTCAAAGGCCATTTGCCCCAGCAACTGAGCCTGCTTGGCGCCGACAGTGCGTTCGATCACATCGATATCGCGGCTATAACTGTTAACGATCTGCCCGCCGTTGCGCCCCGAAGCGCCGAACCCCACTTTCGCGGCTTCCAGAACAGTAACCTTGAAACCGGCCTCCAGCAGGAACAGCGCACTCGACAGCCCGGTATAGCCTGCGCCGATAACGCACACGTCCGTTTCCACCTCGCCCTGCAGGGCGGGGCGATCGGGTGCGGGATTAGCGGAAGCTGCATAGTAGGACTGGGGGTAGGGAGTGTTCGACATTCTGCAGCCTCTGTTTTATATTTTTTACGAGTGAAGTCGATGCTACCTGAGTTGAAAACGGCCCGCCAGCCACCGGAGGGTGAGTGTTTTCAGGTTAAAAATAAAAAATTCGACTATTCATAGGGTTAGCTGCAAAAAAGGTGTTGACACCTCTTCGCAAATCTATAGAATGCGACCCCACAGCAGGCACGTAGCTCAGTTGGTTAGAGCACCACCTTGACATGGTGGGGGTCGTTGGTTCGAGTCCAATCGCGCCTACCAAACAAAATCCGCTCTGCTGGG
>Ga0302347_1002797_pt1 | contig 16741 bp, 16 predicted proteins | sample PhyWR1_FD_202178 | JGI IMG/M metagenome (GOLD analysis project Ga0302347, IMG submission 202178) | Leaf surface microbial communities from wheat plants in UC Gill Tract Community Farm, Albany, California, United States - DLSL W.R1 (v2)... | ecosystem: Host-associated > Plants > Phyllosphere >...
GATGATTAACGCTTAGCTGGCGGGAGGACGCTCTCGATCTTCCCGTCTGTGTAAATCCCCGCTCGCCATTGTATTTTTTGCGTAATTTGGCTTCCCGTTTCGCTCAACTTAGTATAAAACAGCAGGCTTTGACGACCCTTAACCCTAAAAAGTCTGGAGCATCTTTTGAACACATTTTCGGTTTCCCGCCTGACTCTGGCACTGCTTATGGGCGCGACGCTGACCGCCTGTAGCTCCACCCCTGCCGATGAGCAGCCTTCCACTCAGGCCGCGCCCGGCACTGCCGCACGTCCAGTATTGACGGCGGGAGAAGCGAAGAACTTTGTTGCAGAAAGCTATTTTCTGTCTCTGGATCCAAAAGCGGCACCGTGGAAACCTTCAGCAATCCGCTTACCGGCCGAGCCTGATTTCGTCGTGGGACCAGCGGGTACAGCTGGCGTAACCCATACGACTGTCCAGGCCGCCGTGGATGCCGCTATTGCACGTCACACCAGCAATCGTCAGTACATCGCGATCATGCCCGGTGAGTACGTGGGTACCGTATTTATTCCGATCTCTTCCAGCAGCTTTACCCTGTACGGCACCGGCGATAAAGCAATTGATGTGAAAATCAGCGCCGCAATTGACTCGGAAATCGATCCGGCCGCCTGGCGTCGTCTGGTTAATCCGTCAGGTAAATATATGCCGGGTAAACCTGCGTGGTACATGTTCGATAAATGCCAGAGCAAACGCGCGGCAACGATCGGCGTGATGTGTTCTGCCGTCATGTGGTCACAGAATAATGGTCTGCAATTACAAAACCTGACCATTGAAAATAATCTGGGTGACAGCGTTGACGCCGGAACTCACCAGGCCGTAGCGCTGCGCAGCGACGGCGACCAGGTACAGATCAATAACGTCAACATCCTGGGCCGCCAGAATACGTTTTTCGTGACCAACAGCGGCATCCAGAATGCGCTGCAAAACGATCGTCAGACCCGTACGCTTGTCACTAACAGCTATGTAGAAGGTGATGTCGACCTGGTTTCCGGTCGTGGTGCAGTGGTGTTCGACAATACTGATTTCCGGATCGTGAATTCCCGTACTCAGCAGGAAGGCTACGTATTCGCACCGGCAACACTGTCCAACGTTTACTATGGATTCCTCGCTACCAACAGCCGTTTTAACGCCGCCGGTGACGGTGTCGCGCAGCTCGGACGCTCGCTGGATGCAGGCAGCAATGTGAATGGTCAGGTGGTGATCCGCGACAGCGTGATCAATCAGGGCTTTAATATGGCGCATCCGTGGGCCGATGCTGCCCTGTCTAAACGTCCATTTAGCGGAAATACCGGGACGCAAAATGAAAAAGGCGAGATCCAGCGCGATCTGAATGACAGCCAGTTCAACCGCATGTGGGAATTTAATAACCGCGGCGTGGGCAGCCAGGTTGTGGTAGAGCCGAAGCAGTAATCGCTCAGCGGTGAAATAAAAAACCTCGCTACTGCGAGGTTTTTTTATCGCTGTCAACAGGCGTTAATGACTACCCACATCGGACCTTGTCCCACGGCATAGCGGCCTTTTTCTTCCAGCAGCCCTTGCTTACCCTGGATTTCATACAGCGCAATATGGTGAGATTTCTGCCCCGCCGCCACGAGATATTTTCCGCTGTGATCGAGGTTGAAACCACGCGGCTGCGTTTCGGTTGGCTGATGGCCTTCAACGGCCAGCACGCTACCATCTTCGGAAACGCTAAAAATAGTGATGGTACTTGAGGTGCGATCGCAGGTGTAAAGATGACGTCCATCCGGCGTAATGTGGATATCCGCCGCCCAGCGCGTGTCGGCAAAGCCTTCAGGCATCATATCCAGCGTCTGAATGCATTCTACCTGCTGATGGGCATTACTTAGCTGCCAGACATCGACCGAGCTGTTAAGCTCATTGACGCAATAAGCGTACTGCTGATTCGGATGGAATGCCATATGGCGGGGTCCGGCCCCTTCAACCGTTTTAACATCTTCCGGCGTTTGAGCAACCAGTTTACCGTCATCACTGAGCGTAAACAGGCAGATACGATCCTGCTTGAGGGCAGGAACCCACAGTGTGCGATTGTCCGGAGAAATGTTCGCTGAATGACAGCCTTCCAGTCCCTCAACCACGTCAACGGTCCCGACCGGCAGGCCATCTTCCACACGGACTACGCTCACACTTCCCGCATTATAAGATGCGCTAAAAATGAAACGGCCGCTGTGGTCGGTAGAGATATGCGTCGGGCTTCCCGGTAAGGCGGTCTGCGCCGCAAAGGTCAGCGCGCCGTTGTCCGCCGCAATGCGATAGGCCAGGACGCGAAACTCAGGACGTACGCCAACGTAAAGGTAACGTTTATCCGGGCTGACAACCATCGGCTGAACCTGGCCCGGTACGTCAACCACCTGAACCAGGGTTAATGTACCTTCAGGATTAAGGTTCCAGACGTGGATCTGCTGGCTTTCCGGGCTGGCGGTATAAACGGTTTGTCTCATGAATACTCCTTTCTTTACAACAAAGTGGAAGTAAATAACCAGGATAGTCGTTTTTGACTGTAAATGCTTAACTTATTTATCCTGTCCGCGCTGCGGTGTACCATCACAACAGACGCTTATCTTAACTCTGCAACAGGAAAATCGAATGACCCTCCGTGTTATCGCCCTGGATTTAGACGGTACATTATTGACCCCGCAAAAAACCTTTCTACCCTCTTCTCTTGACGCCCTGATGCGCGCGAAAGAGGCAGGCTACCAGCTGATTATTGTCACCGGACGACATCACGTTGCCATACATCCTTTCTATCAGGCGCTGGCCCTCGATACACCTGCTATCTGTTGTAACGGCACCTATCTGTATGACTACCATGCTAAAAAAGTGATTGAGTCCGATCCTATGCCGGTATCGAAAGCACGGCAATTAATCGACATGCTTGATGACTACGACATTCATGGACTGATGTACGTTGATAACGCCATGCTGTATCAGCGCCCGACCGGGCATGTGATGCGCATGAGCAAATGGGCACAAACGCTACCCGAAGCGCAGCGCCCGGTCTTTGCCCAGGTGGATTCGCTGCGGCAGGCGGCACAGGAGGTTGAGGCGGTATGGAAGTTTGCCCTCACCGATGAGAACACCCGCAAGCTTCAGGATTTTGCTCTCAACGTGAGCAACACGCTGGCGCTGGAGTGCGAGTGGTCATGGCAGGATCAGGTCGACGTGGCCCGTCAGGGTAACAGCAAGGGCAAGCGCCTGACCCGGTGGGTAGAGGCCCAGGGCGGGTCAATGAAAGATGTGATTGCATTTGGCGACAATCAGAACGATATCAGCATGCTGGAAGCGGCAGGCACGGGCGTGGCGATGGGTAATGCCATTGACGAGGTGAAAGCGCGAGCCAACGTGGTGATCGGCGAAAACACCGAAGATAGCATCGCACAGTTTATTTATACTCACCTGCTGTGATCAGGCGGTTATCGACACGCTTTTGATTTGCGCATACAGCCACAGGCCGGGTTTGATCCCCAGTTCATCTCTGGCCCACGGGCTGATCCGCGCCCACAGCGTGCGGCTGCCAATCTCCAGTTTTACCTCGACCTGACCGTTGTCATCCAGACAGTGGGCCACTTTGGCGCGCAGAATATTACGGATGCTGGTGTGCTGCGGCGGTTGCAGCACCAGTGAGACGTCCGAAGCCTGAATACGAATGCGCAGCGCGGACTGTACCGGCCGGTCGATTTTATTGACCCACAGATGCTGATCGCCCAGCGCCAGCGCGGTCATTGCATAATGTGGATGGTGCTCCAGCACGCTGACTTTCAGGATGCTGCTCTGCTGCTCCTGCGGCAGCCACGGATGCATTACGCTACTGCCCCAGACGTCTTCCAGCGGACCAAACGCTTTTACCTGTCCGCTTTCCAGCACCAGCACGTTATCAGCAAGATGCAGGATCTCATCCAGCGAGTGGCTGACATAGAGCATCGGGATATGAATTTCCCGCGCCAGGCGTTGCAGATAAGGCAGCAGTTCACGCTTGCGGGGAATGTCGAGCGAGGCCAGCGGCTCATCCAGCAGCAGTAATTCCGGCGCGGTTAACAGCGCACGACCAATGGCCACCCGCTGCTTTTCACCGCCGGACAAGCTTCCCGGCAGACGCTCAAGCAGCGCCTCAATGCCCAACAGCGCGACCAGTTTGTCGAACTGACCGGACATGCTTTTCGCCATCCCGTAGCGCAAATTTCCGCGCACCTTATAGTGAGGAAACAGTCGTGCATCCTGAAAAACGTAGCCTACGCGGCGCTTGTTTGGTGCCAGACAAATGCCCTTTTGCGCATCATTAAGCACCCGATTATTGAGAACGATGCGCCCCTGCTGCGGGCGCGTCAGGCCGCTAATCGCATTGATCAGCGAGGTCTTACCGGCCCCCGACACGCCAAAAATAGCGGTGATCCCCTGTGCAGGCAGCGTTTCATTAATCGTCAGGCAATGATCGCCCAGCGTCTGGGTAAAATGAAGTTCCAGCATAATTATTTTCCCGTTCGCGCACGGCTGATCCGCGCCAGCCATTCTGCAATAAGCAGAGAAATCATTGCCAGGACAATGGAGATGATGCACAGGCGAGCGGCGGCGCTTTCGCCTCCGGGCATCTGGATCAGCGTGTACATGGCCGAGGGTAGCGTGCGCGTCTCGCCGGGGATGTTAGAAACAAAGGTGATAGTGGCGCCAAACTCACCCAGTGAACGGGCAAACGCCAGCACGGTACCGGCAATAATACCCGGCAGCATCAGCGGCAGGGTGATCGTGAAAAACACGCGCAAACGCCCCGCGCCGAGGGTACAGGCCGCCTGCTCCAGCTTGACGTCCACCCCTTCCAGCGCCAGGCGAATGGCGCGGACCATCAGCGGGAACGACATCACCGCCGCCGCCAGCACCGCGCCCCGCCAGCTAAACGCCAGGGTCAGACCAAACCAGTCATAAAGCCATGAGCCGATGACGCCGCGGCGTCCCATGGTTACCAGCAGCAGATATCCCACTACCACCGGCGGCAGCACCAGCGGCAGGTGAAGCAGGCTGTCCAGCAGCGCCTTGCCCGGAAAGTGGCGTCGTACCAGCAGCCAGGCGAAAAAAATCCCAAAGGGCAAACTGAATACTACTGCGAGAGTAGAGACTTTAAGGCTCAGCAGCACGGCCTGCCATTCAGGATCGGTCAGTATCATTGTTGCGTGGTAAATCCGTAACGTTTAAAAATCGCCGAGGCCTGTGGGCCTTGTAGATAAGTGTAAAACGCGCTGACGGTCGCATTATTGTGTCCGTCAATAATTGCCAGCGGATATTCCACTTTTTGATGGGAATCTTCCGGGAAAGTCCCGACCACTTTCACCCCTTTACTGGCCACCGCATCAGAGCCGTAGACAATACCCAGCGGCGCTTCATTGCGCTCCACCAGCGCCAGCGCGCCGCGCACATCTTCAGCCGGGGCCATTTTTGGCGAAAGCGTCGCCCACGCGCCCAGTTTTTGCAGCGCTTCTTTGGCATAAATGCCGGCCGGAACGTGGTCAGGATCGCCTACCGCCAGACGCCCACCGTCCAGCAAACGCGTCCAGTCTGTTTTGGCATCAATCGTCACGTTATCAAGCTTGCTGGTTTCAGGCGCAACTACAACCAGACTATTCCCCAGCAGCGTCTTGCGGCTGGTGGTATCGATGGCTTTTTTATCTGCGGCGTAATCCATCCATTTCTGATCGGCAGAAATAAACAGATCCGCAGGTGCGCCTGCTTCAATTTGCCGGGCCAGGGTGGAAGAAGAAGCAAAAGAAGAGACCACCTCAACATGTTTTTCTTTTTTATATTCCGCCGCGATGTCCTGCATCGCGTTAGTCAGAGACGCGGCAGCAAAAACGGTAACTTTACCGTCATCCGCCAGCGCGTGACCGGCGACTGTCAGTGTTAACGCTGCTGCTGCAAAAGTATAACCCCATGAACGTGCCATCTTTAACTCCTGTGAGTATCGTTATATACATAATAATATAACGAAACCTCAGATTTTTCCCAGCGTTAATTGCTACCGCGCAATGGGTAGTCTATCGGCATTAATGAGGAAAACTTCAGAAAGAAACGCCCGTTGAAAAACGGGCGTTGGGGGGAATTAGCGGCGCTGCGCAGAGCGATCTTTGTGACCGACTCCGGAGAAAATGTTAAACACTTCACCCAGGCCATAAATTAATCCCAGGATGACAGCCATCACCACTGGGACCATGACCACGGCAAAAACCAGACTTTTCAACAGCTCTAACATGGCAAACTCCAGACATTGTGAAGAGTCTTATTCTAACCTGATTTGGCAGAAAAGTACTGTCGATTTGTGCGATGTGGTTGGCGTCCTCTGCCGTTTGCGTCACAATGCCCTTTTTGCCAGGACACTGTTATGCAGGCTGAAATTCTTCTCACCTTGAAACTCCAGCAGCGCCTTTTTGCCGATCCTCGCCGTATTAGCCTGCTCAAACATATCGGGCAAACTGGCTCCATCAGCCAGGGCGCAAAAGAGGCCGGTATCAGCTATAAAAGCGCCTGGGATGCCATTAATGAAATGAATCAGTTAAGCGAACAGCCGCTGGTCGATCGCGCTACCGGCGGTAAGGGCGGCGGCGGCGCGCAGCTGACCCGCTACGGTCAACGGTTGATTGAACTGTACGATTTACTGGCGCAAATTCAGCAAAAAGCGTTTGACGTATTAAGCCTGGACGACGGCCTGCCGTTGAATAGCCTGCTGGCGGCTATTTCGCGTTTCTCCCTGCAAACCAGCGCTCGTAATCAGTGGTTTGGCACGGTTACCGCACGCGACCGTGACAGCATTCAACAGCATGTTGACGTTTTACTGGCCGACGGTGAAACCCGCCTGAAAGTGGCGATTACCGCCCAGAGCGGCGAGCGCCTTGGTCTGGAAGAAGGGAAAGAGGTGCTGGTGCTGCTTAAAGCGCCGTGGGTCAATATTACTCAGGATCGCAGTGAAGCCGCCACGGCAGATAATCAGCTTGCAGGTGTTATCAGCCATATTGAACGCGGAAGTGAACAGTGCGAAGTGCTAATGAAACTGCCTGACGGGCAGACCCTGTGCGCCACGCTTCCTGTCGGGCAGGCGGCTCATCTGGAAGAAGGCAGCCCGGTAATTGCCTGGTTTAATGCCGATCGGGTGATTGTCGCCACGCTGTGTTGAGTGATTGACAATCTGCGCCGGAGATCGTATCCCTGTTTAAAACCTCGCAAAAAACGGGATAACCAATGTCATTATTGCATATTTCGCAAGGCACGTTTCATCTGAGCGCTACCCGCGTGCTGACAATCAACGAGTTGACGGTGCAGACGGGTGAAAGCTGGGCGTTTGTCGGCACTAACGGTAGCGGCAAATCAGCCCTCGCCAGAGCGCTGTCAGGCGAGTTATCACTGAGTAAAGGCGTGCAGCAAAACCGCTTTTTGCGCCCCGTCCGCCTCTCCTTTGAACAGTTACAAAAACTGGTGAGTGACGAATGGCAGCGCAATAATACCGATTTACTGAGTCCGGACGAGGATGATACCGGGCGGACTACGGCGGAGATTATTCAGGAGAGCGTGCACGATCCGCAGCGCTGCGCGCAGCTGGCCGATCGCTTTGGCATCTCTGCCCTGCTTCAACGCCGCTTTAAATATCTTTCCACCGGCGAAACGCGTAAAACGCTTCTCTGTCAGGCTCTGATGACCGAACCAGATCTGCTGATCCTCGATGAGCCATTTGATGGACTGGACGTTGACTCTCGCCAACAGCTGGCGATTTTACTCGAATCGCTCAACCGTAACGGCTTAACCGTAGTGCTGGTGCTTAACCGCTTTGATGAAATCCCGGCGTTCGTGCAGCAAGCCGGGGTGCTGGCTGACTGTACGCTTATCGAAACCGGACAAAAAGCCAGCTGGCGCATAGCGAGCGCCTGCAAAGTATCCGGCTGCCCGATGCTGATGAACCGCCGGTAAGCCTGACGCTTGACGCCGATGTGCCGCGAATTGTGCTTAAGGATGGCGTTGTCTCGTATAATGACCACCCAGTCCTCAATCACCTCAACTGGACGGTAAAACCGGGGGAACACTGGCAGATTATCGGTCCAAACGGTGCGGGAAAATCAACCCTGTTAAGTTTGATTACCGGCGATCATCCCCAGGGCTACAGCAACGATCTGACGCTTTTTGGCCGTCGTCGGGGAAGCGGAGAAACTATCTGGGACATTAAAAAGCATATTGGCTACGTCAGTAGCAGTTTGCATCTGGAGTATCGCGTCAGCACCACTATGCGCAACGTGATCCTGTCCGGCTATTTCGATTCAATCGGGATTTATCAGGCGGTATCCGATCGCCAGCAGCATCTTGTGCAGCAGTGGCTGGATATTCTTGGCATCGATAATCGCCTTGCCAATGCCCCGTTCCACAGCCTGTCCTGGGGTCAGCAGCGGCTGGCGCTGATTGCTCGCGCGCTGGTGAAGCACCCCACGTTACTGATCCTTGATGAGCCGTTACAGGGTCTGGACCCGCTTAACCGTCAATTGGTTCGCCGGTTTATCGATATTCTGATGAAGCAAGGCACCACCCAGCTACTTTTCGTCTCTCATCACGCACAGGACGCACCAGACTGCATCACTCACCGGCTCACCTTTGTGCCTGAGGGTAGCACTTACCGCTACGCCCTGGACGCGTGCTGACGAGAAATGCGGCGATCGAGCGGACCTGCGCGTTACGCGGTTTTAGGATTTATCATACCAGTCCTGAAGCCGCTGATTTTCATCTCTTTTTACACGTAACACTAGGTTATCCGTTATGGTGTAAACGATTCCACAAACTTATTCCATGTCACACTTTTCGCAACTTTGTTATGCTATCTTTATGACATATCATAAGCATGATGGAGCGAAAAATGAGAGTTCTGGTTACAGGTGGTAGCGGTTACATTGGAAGTCATACCTGTGTTCAGCTGCTGCAAAACGGCCACGATGTCATCATTCTGGACAATTTGTGTAACAGCAAGCGCAGCGTGATGCCAGTTATCGAACGTCTCGGCGGCAAGCATCCGACGTTTGTCGAAGGCGATATTCGTAATGAAGCGCTGATGACGGAAATCCTCCACGATCACGCTATCGAAACGGTTATCCATTTTGCCGGTTTGAAAGCCGTGGGTGAGTCGGTCGCTAAACCGCTTGAGTACTACGATAACAACGTTAACGGTACGCTACGTCTGATCTCCGCGATGCGGGCAGCTAACGTCAAAAACTTTATTTTCAGCTCCTCTGCAACCGTTTATGGCGATCAGCCGAAAATCCCCTACGTTGAAAGCTTTCCAACCGGGACCCCACAAAGCCCCTACGGCAAAAGTAAGCTGATGGTCGAACAGATCCTCACCGACTTACAAAAAGCCCAGCCGGAATGGAGCATCGCTCTACTGCGCTATTTCAATCCGGTCGGTGCCCACCCGTCGGGCGATATGGGTGAAGATCCGCAAGGTATCCCTAACAACCTGATGCCGTATATTGCTCAGGTTGCGGTTGGCCGTCGTGAATCACTGGCTATTTTTGGCAATGACTATCCGACCGAAGACGGCACCGGCGTACGTGACTATATTCACGTAATGGACCTGGCTGACGGTCATGTTGCAGCAATGCAAAAACTGGCTGATAAACCCGGCGTCCATGTTTATAACCTCGGCGCAGGCATCGGCAGCAGCGTGCTGGACGTGGTGAACGCGTTCAGTAAAGCCTGCGGTAAACCGGTCAATTACCACTTTGCCCCGCGGCGCGACGGCGATCTTCCCGCCTACTGGGCTGATGCCAGCAAAGCCGATAAAGAACTTAACTGGCGCGTCTCCCGTACGCTTGATCAAATGGCGCAGGATACCTGGCACTGGCAGTCCCGCCATCCGCAGGGTTATGCAGACTAAGGAACAGTGATGACACAATTTAACCCGGTCGATCATCCGCATCGCCGTTATAACCCGTTAACCGGACAGTGGATCCTGGTTTCCCCGCATCGCGCCAAACGTCCGTGGCAGGGCGCACAGGAGACGCCGTCTCAGCAAACGCTGCCCGCGCACGATCCGGACTGCTTTTTGTGTCCGGGGAACACTCGCGTAACGGGTGACACTAACCCGAACTACACGGGCACTTACGTGTTTACCAATGACTTTGCCGCGCTGATGACCGATACGCCGGATGCGCCGGAAAGCGACGATCCCCTGATGCGCTGTCAGAGTGCTCGCGGTACCAGCCGGGTTATCTGCTTCTCGCCGGATCACAGTAAAACGCTGCCAGAACTGAGCGTGCCCGCGCTGGCGGAAATTGTCAGCACCTGGCAGCAGCAAACCGCAGAGCTGGGGCAACATTATCCCTGGGTTCAGGTGTTTGAAAACAAAGGCGCGGCGATGGGCTGCTCCAATCCGCATCCACACGGCCAGGTATGGGCCAACAGCTTTCTGCCTAATGAGATAGAACGCGAAGATCGCCTGCAAAAAAGCTATTTTGATGAACAGCATTCTCCGATGCTGGTGGATTATGTACAGCGTGAACTGGCAGACGGTAGCCGTACGGTCGTTGAAACCGATCACTGGCTGGCCGTGGTTCCCTACTGGGCTGCCTGGCCATTTGAAACGCTGTTGCTACCTAAAACTCACGTATTGCGTATCACCGATCTTACTGACGAACAGCGCCAGGATCTGGCGCTGGCGCTGAAAAAACTGACCAGCCGTTACGACAATCTTTTCCAGTGCTCCTTCCCGTATTCTATGGGCTGGCACGGTGCACCGTTTAACGGTGAAGACGGTCAGCACTGGCAGCTGCACGCCCATTTTTATCCGCCGCTGCTGCGCTCCGCGACGGTACGTAAGTTCATGGTCGGCTACGAAATGCTGGCAGAGACCCAGCGCGATCTTACCGCAGAGCAGGCCGCAGAGCGCCTGCGGGCCGTCAGCGACGTCCATTTTCGCGAATCCGGAGAATAATCATGAGTCTGAAAGAAAAAACCCAATCCCTGTTTGCTGAAAAATTCGGCTATCCTGCCACGCATGCGATTCAGGCCCCCGGCCGCGTCAATCTGATTGGTGAACATACCGACTACAACGATGGCTTCGTACTGCCCTGCGCGATCGATTATCAAACCGTCATTAGCTGTGCGCCGCGAAGCGATCGTACCGTACGCGTCGTTGCCGCCGACTATGACAATCAAATTGACGAATTCTCACTGGATGCGCCCATCGTGGCTCATGACACCCAGCAGTGGTCTAACTATGTACGCGGGGTGGTTAAACATCTTCAGCAGCGCAACGCCGGTTTTGACGGTGCGGATTTAGTGATTAGCGGCAACGTTCCGCAGGGTGCGGGTCTTAGCTCTTCGGCGTCTCTGGAAGTCGCGGTCGGGACCGTTTTTCAGCAGCTGTATCATTTGCCGCTGGACGGGGCGCAAATCGCGCTTAACGGTCAGGAAGCCGAGAACCAGTTTGTCGGCTGTAACTGCGGCATTATGGATCAGCTGATCTCTGCGCTCGGTAAGAAAGACCATGCCCTTCTGCTTGACTGCCGCACGCTGGGCACCAAAGCAGTGTCGATGCCCGAGGGCGTGGCGGTTGTTATTATTAACAGCAATTTCAAACGCACTTTGGTGGGCAGTGAATACAACACGCGCCGTGAACAGTGTGAAACCGGCGCGCGTTTCTTCCAGCAGCCTGCCCTGCGCGATGTGAAGCTGGACGAGTTTAATAAAGTGGCCAACAATCTGGATCCGACCGTGGCGAAACGCGTACGCCACGTGCTGACAGAAAATATTCGCACGGTAGAAGCGGCTGAGGCGCTGGAGCGCGGCGACCTGCAACGTATGGGTACCCTGATGGCTGAATCTCACGCTTCAATGCGCGATGACTTTGAAATCACCGTCCCGCAAATCGATACCCTGGTTGAAATTGTTAAAGCCACCATTGGTGACCAGGGGGGCGTGCGTATGACCGGAGAGCGTTGAAAAAGCCGTTGCAGAACAATACGAAGCAAAAACCGGTATCAAAGAGACGTTCTACGTTTGTAAACCATCACAAGGAGCAGGTCAGTGCTAAAAAATACGCCCGCTAGCGCCCCTGATGGGCTGCCGTTTCGGTTAATTACCCTGCGCAATGGTGCAGGGCTGGTTGTCACGCTAATGGACTGGGGTGCGACGCTACTTTCCGCCCGCGTCACCCTTTCGGACGGCACGGTGCGCGAAGCGATCCTCGGCTGCGCCGGTCCCGAGCAGTATCCGCAGCATGAAGCTTTTTTTGGCGCATCGATTGGTCGCTATGCTAACCGTATCGCCGATAGCCGTTTTGAACTGGATGGCAACGTCTTTAATGTGGTGCCAAGTCAGGGCGTGAATCAGCTGCATGGCGGGCCGGAAGGTTTTGATAAGCGACGCTGGACTTATCAGCATCAAAGCGAGCATGAAGTGATTTTCTCGCTGGAATCTGCCGATGGCGACCAGGGCTTTCCTGGCGATCTGAGTGCCACCGTGCGCTACACGCTGACTGACGACAATCGCATCGTGATTGAATACCGCGCGACGGTAAATAAACCATGTCCGGTGAATCTGACTAATCATGTCTATTTCAACCTTAACGGTGAACGCTCAGACGTGCGTAATCATACGCTGCAAATTCTGGCCGATGCTTACTTACCGGTCGATGAAAGTGGCATACCGTGCAGCGGATTAAAAAACGTAGACAGTACCAGCTTTGACTTTCGTCAGCCGAAACCGATTGCCGCTGATTTCCTGAGTGACGACGATCAGCGCAAGGTCAACGGCTATGATCATGCGTTTCTGTTACAGGCGAAAGGCGATGCGACCGTTCCTGCGGCGTACCTGTGGTCTGATGACAAGAAATTGCAGATGGCGGTCTATACCTCGACCCCTGCCCTGCAATTTTATTCGGGCAATTTTCTGGAGGGCACCTCATCCCGGGAGCCGGGCACCTATCAGGCCTGGCAGGGGCTGGCACTGGAAAGCGAATTTTTACCTGATTCCCCTAACCATCCGGAGTGGCCGCAGCCGAGCTGCATCCTGCGCCCGGGCGACGAATACGTCAGCCTGACGGAATATCATTTCATACCGGCCTGAAACCATGCCCTCTGCCAGGAGGGCTTTTTTTATCCAGTTTGCTGAAATTAACGTCACTCAGAGACAAAATAATAACTGCAAATTCACAAGCACCTTACACTTACCGCCTATTTTCGCTATGGTTAGGGGTAAACGTTGCCGCTGACCGGGTCATGGCAATATAATGAGAATTGTTATCATTCAATGAAGCTTGAGGAGTACGCGTATGGCTGTAACTAAGCTGGTTCTGGTTCGTCACGGTGAAAGTCAGTGGAACAACGAAAACCGTTTTACCGGTTGGTACGATGTTGATCTTTCTGAGAAAGGCGTTTCTGAAGCTAAAGCGGCAGGCAAACTGCTGAAGGACGAAGGCTATAGCTTCGACTTCGCTTATACCTCGGTGCTAAAACGTGCGATCCATACCCTGTGGAATATCCTGGACGGTGTTGATCAGGCATGGTTACCGGTTGAAAAATCGTGGAAGCTGAATGAACGTCACTACGGTGCGTTGCAGGGTCTGAACAAAGCGGAAACCGCTGAGAAATATGGCGACGAGCAGGTTAAGCAGTGGCGTCGTGGTTTTGCAGTAACTCCGCCAGCATTGACCAAAGAAGATGAGCGTTTTCCGGGCCACGATCCGCGTTATGCATCACTGACCGCAGAGGAACTGCCGCTGACCGAAAGTCTGGCGCTGACCATTGACCGCGTGATCCCTTACTGGAATGAAAGCATTTTACCGCGCCTGAAAAGCGGCGAGCGCGTGATCATCGCCGCTCACGGTAACTCCCTGCGTGCGCTGGTAAAATACCTCGACGATATGGGCGAAGATGAGATCCTCGAACTGAACATCCCGACCGGCGTACCGCTGGTATATGAGTTCGACGAGAACTTCAAACCGATCAAACATTACTACCTGGGTAACGCCGACGAAATCGCTGCGAAAGCCGCGGCCGTGGCTAATCAAGGTAAAGCGAAGTAATCAATATGCCTGCCCGGCAGGCATAAACGCGAAATATAACAGGCCGAATAGCGATATTCGGCCTTTTTTCATCAGCCGCGGCGAGCTTTTACCGCGTCTGCCAGCTGGCGCAATAGTGCGTCAGTGTCTTCCCAACCAATGCAGGCGTCAGTGATGCTTTTACCGTAAGTCAGCGGTTCGCCGCCCTCAAGATTCTGATTACCTTCAACCAGATGACTTTCGATCATCACGCCAATAATCGCTTTTTCGCCGTTCGCCATCTGCTGGCAAACATCTGCGCCCACTTCCATCTGCTTTTTAAACTGCTTGCTGGAGTTTGCGTGGCTGAAGTCGATCATGACCTGCGGCGCAAGATTGGCGTTGGCCAGCCCTTCTTTAACGTCCGCCACGTGCTGCGCGCTGTAGTTCGGCATTTTGCCGCCGCGCAGAATGATATGGCAGTCGCCGTTACCGCTGGTGTTAACAATGGCTGAATGCCCCCACTTGGTGACGGAAAGAAAACAGTGCGGGGCACCGGCAGCATTGATCGCATCGATAGCCACTTTGATGGTGCCATCGGTACCATTTTTAAAGCCTACCGGGCAGGAAAGGCCGGAGGCCAGCTCGCGGTGAACCTGAGATTCGGTGGTACGCGCGCCGATTGCTCCCCAGCTCATGAGATCGGCCAGATACTGCGGCGTGATCATATCGAGAAACTCACCGGCGGCGGGTAAACCGCTGTCGTTGATATCAAGCAGCAGCTTACGGGCAATACGCAGACCATCGTTAATCTGGTAGCTGCTGTCCATGTGCGGATCGTTAATCAGCCCTTTCCAGCCCACAGTAGTACGCGGTTTTTCAAAATAGACACGCATCACGATTTCCAGCTCATTGCTCAATTCCTGACGCAACGTCAGCAGCCGTGCGGCATATTCTTTCGCGGCCGCAGGATCGTGAATAGAACAAGGTCCGATAACCACCAGCAGACGATCATCATTACCATTAAGAATTTTATGGATCGCTTTACGGGCGTGCGCAACGGTGTTCGCTGCGTTCTCAGTGGCGGGAAATTTTTCCAGCAGTGCTACAGGAGGCAGTAATTCGTTAATCTCTTTAATACGCAAATCGTCATTCTGATAATTCATCTTTGTTCCAGCCGTGCCATACTTATGAGTGTGAATGCAATGCTTCCAATTTATCTCTTCAGCTTATTACTGTAAACGCGCTTTTACACTTCAGGCAGAATATTCCTGGAATGCGTTAAAAAAACATCAAAAAGTAGCGCTGAACGAGATCTAATCTACACTTTTTAAATGTAACTACTGTATTTATTTTTAATTACCAGATTCTCTGCTGACATATTTATTTGTCACAGAATCTTTCACTACTGAGCAGACGATTTTCACTATTGTATTGTTGGATGACATTGTCCGACATCACGAGCAGAACAGGAGCAGCATGATGAAAATGACTAAACTGGCTACACTTTTTCTGGCAGCAACCCTCTCTATGACCAGCGGTGCGGTACTGGCTGCTAACTCGTCAAATAACGGTACATCGAATGCAGCGGCTGACGCAGGTCAGGTTGCCCCGGGCGCTAAACAAAACGTAGCGCCAAACAATGTTGATAACGATGACATCAACACGGGTCACACCAATACCAATGGCGCGGCAACCGGTATGACGCATTCTGATAAGTCCTCTACCGATGCCAATGGCATGACCAAAGAAGACATTCACAAAAATACCATGTGTAAAGATGGTCGCTGCCCGGATATCAATAAAAAAGTTGAAACTGGCGACGGCGTAAATAACGACGTTGACACCAAAACCGATGGCACTACCCACTAATCTGGCGTAAGACTATCCTTAAAAAAGAGAGCTTCGGCTCTCTTTTTTTATGCGCACGCTGCCCCCTCTCCCGATATGATGTAGTGACTTAATCATGTGAAGGTGTATGACGATATTATGACGCGCTCCTCTTCCCTGCTGCCGCAAGACAGCAACGCCCGCCGCCTGCTTCTGGCCTTCAGCGTTACGGCCGGATTTATGATTGTCGAAGTCGTGGGCGGCCTGATGGCAAACTCCCTTGCGCTGCTGGCTGATGCCGGTCACATGCTGACGGATGCGGCGGCCCTGCTGTTTGCTTTTCTGGCGGTGCAATTCTCAAGACGCCCGGCCAATGCTCGCCATACTTTTGGCTGGCTACGCCTGACCACTCTCGCCGCGTTTGTGAATGCGATTGCGCTGGTGGCAATTACCTTTTTAATTGTCTGGGAAGCGGTGCAGCGTTTTTATCAACCCCGCCCGGTTGCGGGAAATACAATGCTGGTTATTGCCATCGCGGGGCTGCTGGCCAATATAGCCGCCTTCTGGATACTGCATCGCGGTGGCGAAGAAAAAAATCTTAACGTGCGTGCTGCCATGCTGCACGTTATGGGCGATTTACTGGGCTCTGTTGGTGCAATTGCCGCCGCAGCGATCATTATGACTACGGGCTGGATGCCCATCGATCCTATACTCTCCGTGCTGGTCTCTTGTCTCATCTTACGCAGCGCCTGGCGGCTGCTTAAAGAAAGTGTCAATGAGCTGCTGGAAGGTGCGCCAGTGGCGCTGGACATCGCAGCGTTAAAGCGAAAACTGCGTCGTGAAATTCCGGAAGTGCGC
>Ga0302347_1002798_pt1 | contig 16727 bp, 15 predicted proteins | sample PhyWR1_FD_202178 | JGI IMG/M metagenome (GOLD analysis project Ga0302347, IMG submission 202178) | Leaf surface microbial communities from wheat plants in UC Gill Tract Community Farm, Albany, California, United States - DLSL W.R1 (v2)... | ecosystem: Host-associated > Plants > Phyllosphere >...
CCTGCAAACGAGTAAGCAAGAGCTACATAATGACCTAAAAAATAATTAACTGGAGCAATCTTTTCTCTGTTTTCATTATTTTGTATAATAATCTCATCAATATTGGAAGTACATACAATCAAATCACGAATCATAATTCTGAAGTACTGCATGAAACTGTCCAATTCTACTTTAGTAAAAATATTTTTCATTAAACTAAATTACAAAAGTTAATTCTTTTTATTTTCCTTTACATTCTTCGAAACAATCCGCGGTATTTAATTAAATTGACTATCATTAACATCCTTACCACAAATAACCTCATCTATTTCAAGTGTAAAAAACTCGTTATGAAGATCCAAAGTAATAAAGTTTCCTTGAACAGCCGGATCAAATAAGTTTAAAAAATTGTTCAAGACTAATTTTTCTTACTTTAATCTAAAATCAAAAAGTTCCTGTGGATTCACATCTAGCCCTTTGGCTAACTCTTGAATAGTAGAAATTCTAAGATCTACCTCCCCTTTTTCTATTTTACTAATATTACTATGGTCTACATCGCATTTTTGAGCCAACTCTCTATAACTCAAATTCAGCTTTTTTCTAAACATCTCAACTCTTTTACCAAATGCTATCCTAAATTCTAATTTATCCATTGCAGTTAACTTTAAATAGACAAATTGATAAGATTTTAATAACTTTATGTAGTTGAATTAACCTACATTAAGGAAAATGTTTTATATTTGCTAAATAAGTTACAATAAAGGTAACTTTGCAATACTTCAAAAATAATCGAAGCTATTGCTTAGATTCTCGACTAGAAAACTGGTAATTTTTATGTGTACGAGAAGATAAGTAAATTAGCTCACGACCGCGGCGTGGGCTCTCTTATCGTACACGGGTATACCAGTACCTCTAGTCAATAAGTTGAGTTCCACGCTTTTTCTTTTGGGCAATATGTATTGAGTTAGCGTTTTGAGTAGAAGAATTCATCTTATTGATCTAGGCAGTTCCTTCCAGCAATAATAGCTAAAAATTCTGCTTATGAAAAGAACCGACTCTTTGCCCCGAAAGCTGACCAATCTTCAGTTGTATGAACTGCTGAAAAAAGGCAATCCGACCGCTATGGAACACATTCATCTGCGCCACAAAAGACTTCTTTTCTGGCTTGGATTACAGGTGCTGAAGGATGATTTTGTAGTGGACACTATTGTTCAGGATACCTTCCTAAAATTGTGGCTGCATCGCGACACCATTGAATCGCCTGACCATATCATCGGCTTTTTACGCTTTGTGATGAAAAGGGATTGTATATCTTATGTGACTGCGCCAAGAAATAAATTCATCCGCCTGATGGCATCTCTTGATAGTTTCGAGAATTATCAGGAATATCTTGCAGGTTACGATCCTTTGAAAGATAAAGAGTATTTAAACGACCAGGAATCCGACCAAAACAAATTCGATGAAATCACAAAGGTGTTGCCCGTACTGAATCCTAAAAGGAAACATCTGATAGAACTCTGCCTAGAATATGGCTTCCAATACAAACCCATTGCAGAGGCTATGGGAAGCAGCGTAACAGGCATCAGTATGGAGGTGAGTAAAGCCATCGATGAGCTTCGGAAAATTCTTAAAGTAACCACGTTCAAGCAGCCGGAGGAAAAAACTACACTTAATAAAGAGCAGTCAGAACAGCTCAGCGGTCAGCAGCTGGAGATTATCAAAAGGCGGTTTGAACAGAAATCTTCTTTTGCGATGATTGCACAGGAACTGCAACTGCCGGAAAAGGAAGTCCACCGGGAATTTCTGTACGCCTATCAGCATCTTCAAAATCAAAACATTTCTGAAGTACAGCTTTAATATGGAAAAGTCCACGATAACCCTGACCCGGAAAATTCAGCTGGTGATTGATGTTCCATCTGATGATAAAAGCCAGATGTGGGAAAAGCTTTACCGGTATCAGAACCGCTGCTTCCGTGCGGCTAATTTAATTGTTTCCCATCTGTATCTACAGGAAATGATCAAGGATTTTTTTTACCTGACAGAAAAAATCCAATATAAATTAGCTGATGAAAAAAAAGATGAAATGGGAATCTTCGATCGTTCGAAAACAAACACGACGGCACGCCTAGTCTTTGACAAATTCAAGGGAGAAATTCCCACCGATATTCTGGGATGCCTGAACAATACAATTCAATCAACCTTTTCTAAAAACAAAGCCGACTATTGGCAGGGATCAAAATCTTTAATGAATTTTAAAAAAGACATTCCCATTCCGCTTCCGGTCAAGTGCATCAGCAAAATGAAGTATAATCCCGAAAAGAAAGCGTTTTGCTTCAATATGTTTGCTATTCCTGTTAAAACTTATTTAGGGAGAGATTTCTCGGATAAACATTTGGTACTGGAACGCCTTTTAAGAGAAGAGATCAAGCTGTGCAATTCGCAGGTACAGCTGAAAGATGGTAAAATATTTTGGCTGGCTGTTTTTGAATTTGAGAAAGAAAACCACGGTTTAAAACCCGAAATAATTGCAGAAGCGTACCTATCATTAGAACATCCAATTGTTGTAAAAGCCAATAATGTGAGAATGAATATTGGCTCGAAAGAAGAATTTCTCTACCGCAGGCTGGCGATACAGGCCAGTAATAAAAGGATTCGAGCCGGAGTCGCCTATTCTCGTTCCGGAAATGGAACCAAACGGAAACAGAAGGCAATGCACAAGACCGAGAATCTGGAAAATCGTTTTGTCAGTCATCATCTTCATCTGTACAGCCGGATGCTCATTGATTTCTGCATCAGGCAACAGGCGGGCACCTTGATTCTTAAAGATCAGGAAGACAAAATAGGGATTGCAAAAGAACAGGAGTTTGTGCTTCGCAACTGGAGCTATTATGAATTGCAGACCAAAATAAAATACAAAGCAGAAAAGGCCGGTATCGAATTGATCATCGGATAGTTAAAAAATCGAGGGTGCTTGTAAACCCGTAGGGTGAGGTTTTGAACACTCACTAAATACTGGAAACTGAATATTTTTTCTGGTGTATACAACGGCGTGGGTTTCTTTTTTCATCAAAACTTCAGCACTGAAATCTTGAACATCTAATGTCTGTTCTTTCAAAAACCTGTAAGTCTGTGAATCTCACTCGCTTTCTTGCGAGCTTATATTTTATTCCCATTTGCTGTAACAGTTGTTTGAACTTCAGAAGGTTTATCTGTAGTTAATAATACGAATGATTGCTATTTCATACAAAAACATCTATTTTGATTGAAATAACGAACATCCGGAAATAACACTTGATTATTTACAAATTCAATTGATAGGAAATGGAACGTCCACCACCCGATTTTAGAAAAACTCCAATTTCGGAAAGATGTTGTAAATCTCTGGTTGCAGTGGCTTTAGAAATTTTGTTGATAGACATATACTTTTTTGCATTCATTCCGCCAACAAAAGAATTTTCTCCCATTTCTGTCATTTTCTGAATAGCCTTCAATTCTCTTTCATTAAGTTGGTTTTTAAATTGATCGAAAAACAAAGTTTTCTTCAAAGTAAAAAGTGCTTGGTTTTTAGAATCGAGTAAAGCATCCTGCAATATTGAGCAAAAATAAAGCATCCAGCTGTTCACGTCAAGATTTCGCTGAGCTCGCTTTAATTCTTCGTAGTAACGGTTTTTGTCCTTTTCAATAGATTTTGAAATGCTAATAAAAACAAGTGTTTCAAGTTTCTCGGACAAAGCTTTTTCCGCTAAAGCACGTCCGATTCTCCCATTTCCATCTTCAAAAGGATGCAGAGTCTCAAAATATAGATGCGCTAATGCCGAAAGCACGACACCTTCTCCGATTTTCCCAATGTCGTTCATTTCAAAGTCATTATACCATTTCAAAAATTGCGGTATCATCAGTGGCAGATCCTCAGAAGGTGGCGCTTCATAATGGATGATGAAATCACCAAATTTACCTGACACCACTTGCATTGGCTCTATTCCTGTTCGAAATTGTCCGGCATTAATTCCTCTTTCATTTTCCATCAAGATATGGTGCCAGTCCAAAAGTATTTTTTCGGAAATTGGCTTGTGATAGCTGCTTTGAACTTCTATCATCAAATGTGCAATGGCATTTGCCTTTTTGTTCCGGTTGTTTTGATGGTAATCTTTGATACCTAAATTGGCTTTCAGTGAGGACATTACATCTTCCCGACTAAAATATTCGCCTTCAATTTCTGATGTTTTTAGTGCTTCAGAAAGCATAATTTCAGCAAATAAATCTTGTTTATTTGCTTCAGAAAAGCCCATCACAATTCCAGATATTTCGCCCAAATCGTGCGCAAACTGTTGAATCAGCGGAATGATTTTTCGCTTATTAAATATGAATTTCGGGAAATCTTCTGATTGCCAAATATATTCCATGAGCTGATTAAATAATTTATTTGGCTCAAATATACTAAATTATATGAGCCGATTAATGTTTTTAATCGGCTCATTATTTTGTTTTTTGAAAGAATCAGCATTTTTAAAAATATATTTCTTGAGATTTATTTGGATTAATTATCCACGTTTTATTAACTTATTTTGATTTCATACTCGCTTCATATCCATCTCTAAACCTCAAAAAATCTTCTGCTTTCTTTGGATTACTCTTAATCCATGACTGCATTATTTGAGTATTTTCGCTCAAGATTTTAATCTCATCTTCATCGTAGATATTTTTTCCTTCATTAGCAATTTCATTTAAAATATCCTGGCGTAGTTCACTTTTCGCTTTGATGCTTTCTCTGTACCAATTGGTAGAGAAGTTGATTGAGGCGATAAATACTAAAACTGAAAAGACAAAAACTCCAATTCCGCTCCAAATAAATATCTTCTTCCATTTTAGACCCTTTGCAAAACCTTCCAAATCATCTTTAGTTCCTTTTGAAAGAACTGTCTCTACCTGAGAAGGAATACTGGCAAGAAATTCAGTTCTCTTGGCTTCCTCTAATTTTGAAAATCGAACTGCACCATCATAGATCGAATGCATCTCTTGCAAACTCATTTGTACATCGTTCAGCAGATTAGTATGGTCTTCGATATCAGACTGAAGTTTGATATTTTGTTCGATATTCTCCATATTTGATTTGATGACATTTTCTAAAAGTTCCATTCCATTACTTTTAGATTCTTTATTTTCATTTTCCATAATTATTTTTATTATTAATTATCTTCTAAATTTTCGCTTCTTTTTCCAGAGTTCATCTTCGTCCTGAGAAACATAGGTCGGATTAAGAAAGTCACTTAGTAATCCACCTGCAATTTCTATTAGGCTTTCATTTGTTTCTGATTTCAGATGATTACTTGCATCATTTACAACACTATTTTGATTCAATGATTTTACTGCATCACCAAGACCCGGATCTATTGCCGACAGAGAGAATCCGATATTTTTCCGAAAAAAGAATCCGTTTTTCTCTTGGCTATTACCAATTTTATTTATCCATAAATCTTGAATTTCATTTTTTTGACCGGCTTTAAATTCTCCTTTGTATTGGATCTTCACAGAAAATCCTATTTGTTGTAGATTTTCCCTAAACTCTTTTAAGTTGTCAGCGTTTTGTTGTGCTTCTCTGACGACTTTTTTCATTTCAAATACAGATTTTATTTCAGAAATTTTTAGTTGATTTGAGATTTCAGACAATTTGTAACCAGCTTTATAAACCCTTTTTGTTTGAAAATTTTTGTCTTTTTCCATCACAATTCGCATTCCCGAAATCCCGTCTTTTACATTTGAAGATAAGTGTATGTCAAAACCTTTTTTCTTCATTTCTACCATCAGATCATCAAAATTATCTTCTAACTTAATAGCTTCGGTCAAGCTTTTCAGCATTTCAGCTTTTTTCTGAATTCCAATTTCAACATCAGTCAACAATCCTTTCTCTTTACACACTTCTCTGACAGCTTCACCAAATCTCTTTCCTATATCGTGTGCTTTCACAGTGCACTTCCCCGAAATATCAATTCTGTTGACAACAAAATGAATGTGCTTATGTTTTGTGCTGTTGTGAATATCCAATCGGTACTGATTTTTGTTTGTCACTCCAATTTTCCCTAAAGCTCTGGTCGCGATTTCTGCAAATTCTTCATCCTTCAATTTTCTACCGATCTCATCTGGTTGAGAAATATAGCCTGTCAATGCCCATTTCTTCACCTTACAATTTCTATCTGCTACGATCTTCATTTCGTTAAACTGACCTTCAGCAGTATCACTTAGAAGATAATTCGAAGCCAGCATCTCCGCTGTTCCTTTGTCATTTCCATTATATTCCAAAGCGATTTTTGATATCGCTCTTGTAGTTGCAGAATTATTCATTTTTCTGAATTTTTGAATATAAATATTGATGAATCAATTCGATCAGATTTTCAATTCTCAATAAAATTTCTTTCTTATTTTCAAAAACATTCCATTCCCGATTTCGTAAAAGATTGCTTATTTTTTTGAAATGATTTCCATATTGGAGTAAGATTTCATCGGTTTGAAATTCATTGACTTTTAGTTCTTTTTCGAACAAAACATTTCTGATATAAGCTGATAATTTCAGCGGATATTTATTATGTTTTTGGATCAGCGTTTCATATTCTGAATTGGTCATTCTAATCGAAATAACTTTGTCGAGTTTTTTATTTTCTTTGGTTTTCAAACCGCCTTTCCGACCTAATTCCTGAAAATATTTTTTTCTCTTTTGCTGAGCAATCTTTTCTGCAATTTCTTTGGCAGCTTGCTGTACGAATTCCTGTAAAAAGTCTTTTTCCATTGTGTTTTATTTAAGTGTATTTCAAAACATTTCTGACGATAGGAAGAAATCAAAAATCCCAATTTTGCAATCAGCGGTCACGCTTATTGTAAACTTTGGGTACTTTTTGCACTAACTACCCACCGTCTTGTACCTTTGCTTATTTTACCAAGGTTATTCTCTTAATACCTTTATCTATTTTACTCAGGTATTTATAATGCGACATTGTGTTATTTCAGTCACCTTCTTCTAAGCTTTACCTGTCTTTCATTTGATGGATGTCTGTGAACTAGCCAATCATTTAAGTCTTTGAAATCTGAATATAAAATCCGACAATCTTCTGCGTTTTTGTTTTCATTTTTAAGCATTTCAACCGCGCGATTTCCAGCATCATCATTGTCAAAATAAAGTTCAATATTCTCGTAATCTTTGAGTGAATTCTTAATATTAGAAATCATCGAAACTGAATTCAAAATCAGATAATCGGAAGGTTCCTTTTCTAAAAATTTCTCTACATTTTTAAAGGAAAGAAAATCGAAAAAGCCTTCGAAAATCCGAAGCGATTCAGAACCGTTTTTTACGGTTGAAATATCTTTTTTGCCCAAACAAATTTTAGAATATTTATTACGAATTTCATAACCGTCAGAATCATTTTTGAAACCAATTCCGAAATAGTTTTTTTTATTCATTCGGTAATGAATTTCATGTAAGAACTGAGTTTGATTTCCAACTTTTCTTTCTCTTAAATATTCCAAAAGTGCTGGATGCTGGATTTCATTCACGTCAAGTATCTCATAATTTTTACTCGGGTTTTTGAACTTCGGATCAGGAATATTTTGCTTTTGAAATGAAGAAAAATTCTGCTTCTCTGCCCACGCTAAAACTTCATTGACCGAAGCGTTCAGATATTTCTTCATAAAGTCGGTATTCGTTCCACCGATTCCTTCTGAAAATAAGTACCAATAGTTTAGACTTTTATTAATTTTAAAAGAGGCTTGGGATTCGTTGGCAAAGGGATTGAGATACCAAGCTTCTTTTTCATTTTGTTTAGTTGGAAGGTGTCCGAGAGAAAGGAGGACTTCTTCCAACGGGATTGTATTTAATTGTTTGCAATTCATAGCTGTAAATTTTCCGTATTTTGGGTGAGATGTTTTTTGTTGAGTTGTTGAGAAAAGCTTGTAATCTATTGATTTAATAACATTTAATAACTCAACAAATATTCAACAATTCAACAAATTAGAGGTTTTACCCTCAACAAACATTCAACAAAAATTGAAGTTTGAAAGTTTGTTGAGGAGTTTGTTGACTTTAAAGTGTTTGATTTTCTATCCATTAGCAATCAATTCAACATTTCAACACGTTTATTAAGAATAAAATCCTTTCTTATTGTGAAATAGCGACCAACTGAATTATTTTGATAGAAAATTCCTGCAAAATCAAGGTCGTATCTGATGTAGGTCAAACCATTATTTTGTGGATTTAATTTCCAAGTTTCCTTTAAAAGATTTCGGATATCATTTCTTGTCCAGTAAGTGAGTCGAAACATTCTGATTATCATATTCAGCAAGTCTTGCGGAACGACATTTATTTCTTCATCATTGTTGCTTTCGAAAAACTCGTACAACAATTCAATGATCTTGGATTCGAGCTTATTATTGTTTTTGAAAACTAGTTTCTGAAGTGCTTTTGTTCTGATCTCATCGGCGGAAAACCACATTCGTGTTTTCTTTTCCGTTGAAAATGGTCTTTCAATTAAAAACCGAAGAAAGTAGGGTATTTCGGAAATGAGGTTATTCAAAAACTCAGTGTTTTCCGTTTTGATTGGATTGATTTTCAAAATCCAAAATCGGATTTCGTTTTCATCGATTTGAATAAAATTCTCTTCGTTATTGGAACAAAGAATAAACTTGGCGAAAAAATCGATTTCCTCTCTATCTTTACCTTTGGCTTCCAACTTATCTTTATTGGTAGTTGATAGATATTTGAGTCTTTCCGTGATTTCTTTTTTGTCGAAAAAAACTTCATCGATTGCCACCAACAACATTGCCGCCCAATCGCTGTTAAATTGACTGCCGAATGAATCGCCTTTGATGTAAGTCATATTCAACCCGAAAATCTCCCTTAGCCATTTGATAAATGTTGATTTTCCAGTAGCGCGTTCTTTGGATACCAAACATAAAATCGGTAGAATTTGCGTTGGAAGTTGCAGGAGAATTTTCAAATAATCCAAACCCATTTCCAGTTGTTCTCCGAAAATGTGCGCTACAAAATTCAAAGAAAATGGAATATTATTTTTTAAATTTTCCTTTTCTGATGAAGGAGCAAATGGAATTTCATTGTAAATATTATAGAAACCTTGAACGATTTGTTGATAATTTAAATGCTCCGGAATGCAACAGAAACCGTCAAATTTTGGCACTGTTGAAACATAGGTTTTTCCGTGATCGCTCACGATTGTTTCACGATTCCAGCGAACCAAAACTGAAGTTTTATCGCCCGAAATTAATGGCTTTTCTATCACTTTATAATAGGTGGTTCCAACTCGGATGTAGGGGATTCTTTCGCTCATCTTTGTAGATTTTGGTTAGAATCCACATTTGCCTTTCTTGAATTTTTTCTAAAATTGGCTTCCGCTTCAGATTGAATTTCCTGTAATGTTTTCTTCTTTCCTTTCGAAATCCAATCCAATAGTTCGTCCTCAAAAAAGTAAAGTTTCTTGCCATTTTTGTAGCAAGGAATCAATCTTTTCCGCACAAGAGTATATACAGTAGGTTTTGCCTTACCTATAATTTGGCAAGCTTCTGCAATATCAATCGGAATTCTTTTTACGGGAATTATCGGAGGTTCTTTCCTTTCTACCAGAAATTTAATTTCGGCTATTTCGCTAACCAGATGCGCAACTGCTCTTGGCAGGTTTTCAAATGAAATATCATTGCTATCCATAACTATTGTTTTTGATTGTTATGGTGCAAAGAAAAAAAGTGATTCCTCTGTGAACGCTATAAACACGCAATCACAGAGGAATCACTAAACATACACTTCATTTTGTAATCTTTTATGTTCTTTGGTAGTCTGTCAAGTCTTCTTGAATTTTGATATTGCCTTTTTGAGGTTCATCTTTCAAATGTGACTTGATACTATCTAAATCAATATCATCAAGTGAAACAAATACCGATTTTAATAATTTTGAAATTTCTTCCTGTTTTATTGGTTTAAAATAATTCCAAATATTCCAACCGAAATGATAAAGGTCTAGATTAGTTAATCCTTTGTTGTGGATAGAAATATCATTAGGAATCTCTTCTTTTTTCGAATACAAACTTACGGCATTACAAAGCGAATCAAGATCTTCATCTGTCACATATAGTGCAAATTGATTCCGGGTATATTCCAGCGCAACTTGCAGTTTCATCTTATCATTATGAAGCTTTTTTTCCTTTTGCATATTCCGAATAACATCCATATCATATCTTTCTGGAAGCGTATCGGAGAAGTTATCTTTTGATTTTACTTCATTTTGTATCGCCTCATCAAGAGAGTTTTTATTCTTGAAAAATTTACCGATATTCAGTTTCGGAAGAATTTCATTTAAAAGAACAATGATGATGGCATAAACTATAAACGCGCTACCAGAAGCAATCCAAAAAACGATGTTGCCAGAAATATGGGTATTGTTTTTGGAATAAACTTCTTGAACAGAAAGACCAACCACTGCGCAACAAATGATAACGGTAAAATATTTCAAAACAGAATCTAAGAATTTGATATTCATAATTTTTTATTGAAATTATTTTTTCAAAGAATTGAGCTGTATCGCCTGTGCAGCCTTATTTTTTTTCTCATCAACAACTTTTGCATAAACCTGCGTAGTTTTTACGTTTGTATGACCGAGCATTTTACTTACCGTGTAAATATCAGTTCCACTTGAAAGTTGAAGCGTAGCAAAAGTATGTCTAAAATTATGAAAAGTTATTTTTTTGGTAATTCCTGCACTTTCAATCCATTTTTTAAGTGGTCGAGAAATCCAAGCTGGATTGGTCAAATTTTTAAATACCAACTCATTCGGAAGACCAATTTCACCACACAGCTGCAATGACTGCAGAGAAATCGGCATATATTCTACACCTTTGGTCTTTTTTTGAGTAAAATTTATTTTTGACTGATAGTTTTCAATACTTATTTCGCTCCAAGTTAGTTTTTGAATATCGGAATGTCGCAGACCGGTTAAAGCTGAAAAAAGTGCTGCTCGTTTAAGAACTTCAAGTTCACAGGGCGTTTCAACTAAAGTATTAAGTTCATCAAGTGTTAAATATTCTCGTCTTGATTCCTCGTGCGGAATAGCTTTTATTTTTGCAGAAATGTCAGAGGTAAAATAACCATCAATAAATGCTTCTTTCAATGCGGCTTTGAAAACAGAAAAATAAGTTGAAGCGGTATTCTGAGAAATAGTATTTTCCTTATTACTTCCACTTTTTGCAGTCAGAAGATATGATTTAAATTTATCACAGAATTTTGTATTGATCTGTGAAAACATAATTTTTTCACCTCCAAAATCTTTGAGAAATTTAATGGAGCGATACCAATTTATTTGTATAGATTCAGAACTGTTTTTATGCCTCTTAGTGACTAGCAAATCAAAATATTTGACAAAATCCTCCTGAGACCTTTCTTTTTCTTCAGCCTTTATTGTTTCAAGCTCACTGTAGAGTTCTATATTATCATATTCTTTTTGACGTAATTTTCGCAGAGAATCTGCATAGAACATTGTCTCCCGATCATTTTCGCTTTTGCAAACGATAATACCATTGTCATCCCTTTTAGGTTTAAATGAAACGGATTCTTGCGTTGTTCTTGCAGGTCTCTTCTTATCAAAATCTACGGTGGTTACGCTTCGGTTCAAGTATTCCCGAATCCTTTGAGCGCCATTTTTTCCGGGAACCATTACAGGATAACTTTCCAAATAAATAAACCATTCTTTTCGGAACTCGGCTTTTCGCAGTCTTACTGTAACTTTAGTTTTCAACAATTCTTTCATTTTCCTTCAAAAATTTTATCAATTAGATTTTTAGGGACATAAACGAAACTCCCAACTTTCTTTGTCGGAATTTTGTTTCTTTTAATTAGGCTTGTAACGGTTCCTGGATCAGCGTAGAATTTTGAACTAATTTCGGAAATTGTGTAACAATTACCAATTTCAAAAGTCGCTTTCTCGGGAACTTCCTTAGATTGATCTGGCATTTCAACTGCTGTAAATAGATCTTGTAGATCCGATCGCTTAACACGAGTTAATCTTTCTCCAAGATTAACTCCTTGTATAATTCCACGCTTTATCAATCTATGGACAGTATCGCGCGAGATTCCAAACATCACAGTTGCTTCTGCAACGGAAATAAATTCACGAGATTGAACTTCTGCTATTTTATTCGCATACTTTTTCAACAGGGTTTCTTTTTCTACTTTTTCTTTTTCCAATTTTTTGCGTTCCTTTCCTGCTTTATTAGCGCAGGAAACCGTGCAAAAACGAGTCGTAACTGTCTTTGCTTCAAAGGGTTTTGAACATTGTTCACAGACCCTAGGTATTTTCAATTTACTAAATCCCATCCTGAAATAACATCCTGAACATTTTCTGTTTTTTGACCAATAAAACTAAACAAGGCGCATAAGACGCACATTATATCTAAATAACTCGCGGTACAAGTATGAGACAAAAATACAACAAAAATTGATTAAAATCAACCATTAATAAAAATTATGAAAACAAAAAAAATCGCTGTAAACATTACATTTACAGCGATTTGCTAATTTATTTCGATCGATATTAATCGATGATAATTGCTACTTATTTGACTTCTTCAAAATCTGCATCCTGAACATCTTCTGCTCCGCCTGCATTTCCTTGACCTTGTTGAGCGCCTGCATCAGCACCCTGGCCTTGTGCATACATTTCCTCAGATGCTGCCATCCAAGCTGCGTCCAGAGCTTCAGTTTTAGCTTTTACATCGTCACCGTTTTTAGCTTCGAAAGCGGTTTTCAATTCTGCGTGAGCAGTTTCGATGGCTGCTTTTTTGTCAGCAGACAATTTATCACCAAATTCTTTCAATTGCTTTTCAGTTTGGAAGATCAATCCGTCAGCTTTGTTGAAGATTTCAACTTCTTCTTTTCTCTTGTTATCCGCTGCAGAGTTTTCCTGAGCTTCTTTTTTCATTCTTTCGATTTCCTCGTCAGAAAGACCTGAAGAAGCCTGGATTTTGATAGACTGCTCTTTACCAGTTCCTTTATCTTTAGCAGAAACGCTCAAGATTCCGTTTGCATCGATATCGAAGGTTACTTCGATTTGAGGAACTCCTCTTTGCGCTGGCGGAATATCTGTCAAGTCAAATCTACCAATCTCTTTGTTATCGTTGAACATTGGTCTTTCACCCTGTCCTACTCTAATGCTTACAGCTGGCTGGTTGTCAGAAGCTGTAGAGAATACTTCAGATTTTTTAGTTGGGATAGTTGTGTTTGCATCAATCAATTTAGTGAAAACAGAACCCATTGTTTCAATTCCTAAAGAAAGCGGCGTAACGTCTAATAAAAGAACGTCTGTCACATCTCCAGTCAAAACTCCACCTTGGATAGCTGCACCAATTGCTACAACCTCATCCGGATTAACACCTTTTGAAGGTTTTTTACCGAAGAATTTCTCAACTTCTTCCTGAATGATCGGGATTCTTGTAGAACCACCTACCAAGATCACTTCGTCGATATCACTGATAGAAAGACCTGCATCAGAAAGCGCTTTTTTACAAGGCTCCATAGATCTTCTTACCAAATCTGCAGATAATTGCTCGAATTTAGCTTTAGTCAAAGTCTTCACCAAGTGTTTAGGACCTGTAGCTGTAGCGGTGATATAAGGAAGGTTGATCTCAGTCTGAGGAGAAGAAGACAATTCGATTTTTGCTTTTTCAGCTGCTTCTTTCAATCTTTGTAATGCGATGGCATCACCTTTAAGATCTACACCTTCTTCAGCTTTGAATTCGTCTGCCATCCAGTTGATAATGACATCATCAAAGTCATCACCACCAAGGTGTGTGTCACCATTTGTAGACAATACTTCGAAAACGCCGTCTCCTAAATCAAGGATAGAAACATCAAAAGTACCACCACCTAAATCGTAAACTGCGATCTTCTGATCTTTGTGCGCTTTGTCCATACCATAAGCCAAAGCAGCTGCTGTAGGCTCATTGATGATTCTTTCTACTTTAAGACCAGCGATTTCTCCTGCTTCTTTAGTAGCTTGTCTTTGGGCATCATTAAAGTAAGCCGGAACGGTAATTACCGCTCTTGTCACTTCCTGTCCAAGATAATCTTCGGCAGTTTTCTTCATTTTCTGAAGAATCATTGCAGAAATTTCCTGTGGTGTATATTCTCTGTCGTCGATTTTTACTTTTACAGTATCGTTTGGCCCGCTTACTACTGCGTAAGGCACTCTTGAAACTTCAGAAGCGTCATCTTTGAAATGTGTTCCGATGAATCTTTTGATTGAATATACTGTCTTTGTAGGGTTTGTAACTGCCTGTCTTTTAGCAGGATCACCTACTTTTCTTTCACCGTCTTCTATAAACGCTACGATAGAAGGCGTCGTTCTTTTTCCTTCTGCATTAGGGATAACTACAGCATCTTTACCTTCCATTACTGCAACGCAAGAGTTGGTTGTACCTAAGTCAATTCCGATAATTTTACTCATTTTTATATGTTATTTTTTGTTATTATTAATTGTTATACCTCCCAATTCTCAATATTTGTACCACGGCAAAAAAAGTGACAAATTGTCATTTTAACCAAAAAACTCCGCCTTTCGACAGAGTTTTAAATTTAATATTATTGTTGAAATTATTTCTTGATAAACTTCATCGATTTCACAAAGCCACTTTCGTTATAAGTCCTGACATAATAAGTTCCTAAAGTCAGCTGTCTCACATCAATCTTGTCCGTTTCATTTTGAACCTTTGCTTTTTTGACTAATTTTCCGTCACTGCCAAAAATTTCCACTTCAGTAATTTTGATTAATGGTGAAGCGATCGAAATATAATTAACCGCGGGATTTGGAAATAGATTAATTGCATTCGTTTTTTCAATATCATCAACCGCAAGAATAGCACAGGCATTAGAATTTAAAAGACTTGCTCTTGGACCAGCCATCGTATTTTGAGTGATGGTTTTCTGATTATTCGTAAACATTGCCATAGAAGCATCATCTACATAATCCATGTAATTCATGAACATAGAGCCATTGCTCGTAGTGCTGCACGCGTACTGGTTTGTTGGAAAAGTAGGCTTGTTAAAATAAGGTTCTTTCGTAGCCGGAGTATCTGCGCAACCGTCATTACCAGCAGCAGTTCCACAGGAATTTTCTTCATCGCCCCAGATATGGTTCAACCCAAAATAATGTCCAATCTCGTGCGTTCCTGTCCTTCCTTTGTTAAACGGCGCTGTAGCAGTTCCAGTGGTTCCGAAAACATCATACCCAATACAAAGACCGTCATAAGGAAGTCCAGCTGCATCCGGCAGATAGGCGAATCCTAAGGTACCGGTCCAAGGGTCACCAAACTCATCAACACCGTCAAATTTTCCAACCCAGATATTAAGATATTTCGTAGGATCCCAGGCAGCCAATCCATTAGATTTATAATAATCATTTCCAAAAGTGAAAGAACTCGAAACTGATTTTCTTTCTACTCCTGTTGTGGAAGAACCATCGGCTTTCTTGGTAGCAAGACAAAATGCTAATTCCAGATCTGCACCGGCAGGCTTGAAGACAGAAGGAACAACGGTATTGAAATCTGCATTCAGTTTTCTAAAATCATCGTTCAGCACTTTGATTTGGGAAGCAATCTGAGCATCAGAAATATTTTGAGCAGTATTCTTATACAAAATATGCACAACTACAGGAATTGTAACCACTGCATTAGGCGCTCGGTTTGCTTCGCTGTTATTGCTGATCAAAAAAGTCCTTAAAGCGTCTCTGTTTGATTTGGCTTCAGCATTTTTAGCAAAAAAAGTCGACATTTTTTTATCCGTGCCGCAGATTCTCTGTCCATAAGCACTTATCACAAAAGCACTTGACAGTAGTAGTAAAAATTTCTTCATCTTTTTTATAAATTAATTAAAGGGTTGCAAATCTATATTTTTTTTGCATATGTTTTGATAACTACGAATATTTTTTTGCCTTATTTTAAATATTCACCAATTTCAGCGTCTTCATTAATTAATTTAAAATTAGTTCACAGTTCCGAAACACACTGCCATCACAGAAGATTGTAGTTTGCGAACCCAAACTAATCCAATGAATTTTATTACTTTTGAGACTATCAAAAACCCAGTAATGCCACAAGAATTTAATCCGCGCGATATCACCTGGCTTGGTTTCAATGCAAGAGTTCTGCAGGAAGCTATGGACAAGAGCGTTCCTATCCACCTGAGAATTCGCTTCTTGGGCATTTTTTCCAACAATCTGGACGAATTTTTTCGTGTCCGGGTGGCAGGACTGAAACGTGCCATGGATTTTAAACAGAAAGTCCTCAGCGAATCTTTTTATGATGCACCTTCCAAAATTCTTCAGAAGATCAACAAACTGGTCATCCATCAGCAGGAAGATTTTGACAAAACCTGGAAAGATGTCCAACGTGAAATGGCAAAGGAAAAGGTTTTCATTAAGGATCATAAACATCTGACGGAAGTTCAGAAAGAATTTGTGGTCAAATATTTTGATGAAGAGGTAGAAAGCAATGTGATTCCGGTACTCCTTCACGACAGCAAACCCATGCCGTATCTCCGTGAAAAAAGCCTTTTCATAGGCATCGCGATGCGCCGGAAAGAATGGCAGTATGAGAGCCAATACGCCATTATAGAACTTCCTGTGACCGCCAACGGACGCTTTGTGCTGCTACCAACGGAAGATCCTGAACAGAAAGATGTGATGCTGCTGGAGGATGTTATTATTTAC
>Ga0302347_1002801_pt1 | contig 16723 bp, 14 predicted proteins | sample PhyWR1_FD_202178 | JGI IMG/M metagenome (GOLD analysis project Ga0302347, IMG submission 202178) | Leaf surface microbial communities from wheat plants in UC Gill Tract Community Farm, Albany, California, United States - DLSL W.R1 (v2)... | ecosystem: Host-associated > Plants > Phyllosphere >...
CAATGAAAATTCGCCCCTGTGATTTTCATTTGTGCTGTTCGCTCATGCCTGTACGCGACAGCACATGTCACTGCGCGAAAGTTATTTTCATAAAGATTGTCAAATCGCCCCGGTAATGCTTTTTGAGTTTCAAGACAACTCAAGAACTATTGCCGGGGGAACATCGCATGACGCCATCTTCGGGCTACGGGCTGCTGTTGTATGCGGCCATTGCCATCATTGCGCTGATCGTTCTGATTGCGCGCTACAAGATCAATCCGTTTATCGTCATTACCCTGGTTGCCATCGGCCTGGGCCTGATGGCGGGCATGCCTGCGGGCAGTGTGATCGGGGCTTATGAGGGCGGTGTCGGCAAAACCCTGGGGCATATTGCGCTGGTGGTGGCCCTGGGCACGATGCTCGGCAAGATGATGGCCGAGTCGGGTGGCGCCGAGCAGGTAGCACGTACCCTGATTGATCGCTTCGGTGAGCGCAACGCGCATTGGGCCATGGTCTGCATCGCCTTTCTGGTGGGCCTGCCGCTGTTTTTCGAAGTCGGTTTTGTGCTGCTGGTGCCAATCGCTTTTACCGTGGCCCGGCGGGTCGGGGTGTCGGTGCTGATGGTCGGCTTGCCGATGGTGGCCGGGTTGTCGGTGGTGCATGCTCTGGTGCCGCCGCACCCGGCTGCGATGCTGGCGGTGCAGGCGTATCAGGCGTCGGTCGGGCAAACCCTGATGTACGCGATTCTGATCGGCGTTCCCACGGCGATCATCGCCGGTCCGGTATTTGCCAAATTCATCGTGCCGCGTATTCAGTTGCCGGACGTTAACCCGCTGGAACAGCAGTTCATCAATCGCGCACCGCGCGCACGGCTACCCAGTTGCAGCATCACCCTGGGTACGATTTTGCTGCCGGTATTGCTGATGCTGATCGGCGGCTGGGCCAACCTGATCTCGACCCCGGGCAGCGTTTTTAATCAGTTTCTGCAATTTATCGGCAACTCGGTAATGGCCCTGCTGATCGCGACTGTTGTCAGCTTCTGGACCCTGGGGCTGGCCCAGGGCTTCAGTCGTGAATCGATCCTCAAATTCACCAATGAGTGTCTGGCGCCTACGGCCAGCATCACCTTGCTGGTGGGGGCCGGGGGCGGCCTGAACCGGATTCTGATCGACTCTGGGGTGACCACTGAAATTGTCGGCCTGGCCCAGGACTTTCAGTTGTCGCCGCTGTTCATGGGGTGGGTGTTTGCAGCCCTGATGCGCATCGCCACAGGCTCGGCCACCGTCGCCATGACCACGGCGTCGGGGATTGTGGCGCCAGTGGCGCTGGGGCTGGGTTATCCACACCCGGAGTTATTGGTGCTGGCCACGGGCGCAGGCTCGGTGATTTTCTCCCACGTGAATGACGGCGGCTTCTGGCTGGTGAAGGAATACTTCAATATGACCGTCGCGCAGACCTTCAAAACCTGGACGGTGCTGGAAACCTTGATTTCAGTCATCGCATTCGGTTTTACCCTGATCCTTTCAGAGCTGATTTAAATGGACATCCTGTATCAAATCCGGGTTCGTCAGGACACCTTCAGCGCCGCCGAGGCCCGAATTGCCCGGCTGATGCTCAGCGATATCGCTTTTGCCGCGAACGCCAGCCTTGACGAGTTGGCGCTGCGGGCCGAGGTCAGCAGCGCCACGTTATCGCGCTTTGCCCGCAGTGTCGGCTGCCGCGATTTGCGAGACTTGCGTCTGCAGCTGGCGCAGGCCAGCGGGGTGGGCAAGCGTTTTCTCGATACCGGCAGCATGCCTGAGCAGTCGGCTTTTTTTCGCCAGATCCTGAGTGATATCGAATCGACCTTGCACGAGCATCTGGCCGGCTTCAATGGCGTGCATTTCGCCGATGCGGTCAGGTTGCTGGGCGAGGCGAAAATGATTCATGCGTTCGGCATGGGCGGCACTTCCAGCGTGTACAGCGATGAATTGCAGGTGCGTCTGGTGCGCCTGGGCTATCCCGTGGCGTCCTGTCGCGACGTGGTGATGATGCGGATCACGGCGGCCACGCTGGGCCCGGAGCATGCGGTGATTGTGTGCTCGCTGACCGGCCTGACCCCGGAGTTGATCGATGTGGTCAGGCTGGCCCACAACTATGGCGCCAAAGTGATCGCCATCACCCGGCCCGATACCCCTCTGGCGCAATTGGCCGATGTGGTGCTGGCGCTGCAAGGGGTGGAAACCAGCTTCATCTACAAACCCACGGCGGCCCGTTACGGGATGATGCTGGCCATTGACGTACTTTCCACCGAGCTGGCGCTGTCGATGCCTGAAGCCAATCAGGAGCGCTTGCGCCGGATCAAACTGGCACTGGATGACTATCGTGGCGGCGACGACTGCCTGCCATTGGGGGATTGAAATGCGCTACGACACAGTGATTCGCAATGCCCGGGTAATCGATGGCAGCAACGTGCCAGCCTATAGCGCAGATGTGGCGGTACGCGCCGGGCGTATCGAGCGTATTGGCGAGCTGGGCGATGCACGTGGCACACGGGAAATAGACGCTGCGGGCCGGGTACTGGCGCCGGGGTTTATTGATGTACACACCCATGACGATACGGTGGTGATCCGTCAGCCGCAGATGCTGCCAAAGCTCAGTCAGGGCGTGACCACAGTGATTGTCGGCAACTGCGGCATCAGTGCTTCGCCGGTGACTTTGCGTGATGAGCCGCCTGACCCGATGAACCTGCTGGGCAGCAAAGCCGCGTTTGTCTACCCGCGTTTCAGTGACTACCGCGCCGCCGTGACGGCTGCGCGGCCTGCACTGAATGTTGGCGCGCTGATCGGCCATACGGCCTTGCGCAGCAATCACATGGACGATTTGCAGCGCACCGCCACGGTCAGCGAAATACGCGGCATGCGTCAGCAACTGCGTGAAAGCCTGGAGGCGGGTGCGCTGGGGTTATCCACAGGGCTGGCGTACGCCAGTGCGTTTAACGCCGAGACCGACGAGGTGTTGCAACTGGCTGCAGAATTGACGGCTTGCGGTGCGCTGTACACCACCCATCTGCGCAGCGAATTCGAGCCGGTACTGGAGGCCATGGACGAAGCGTTTCTGATCGGTCGCCAGGCCCGGGTGCCGGTGATTATTTCCCACCTTAAATGTGCAGGTGCGGGGAATTGGGGGCGCAGCCCGCACTTGCTGGCAGCCCTGGAACAGGCAGCGAAAACCCATGCGGTGGGTTGCGACTGCTATCCCTACGCCGCCAGTTCTTCGACCCTTGATCTCAAACAGGTGACCGACGCGTTCCGGATCACCATCACCTGGTCGACACCGCATCCCGAGATGGGCGGGCGTGACTTGCAGGACATTGCAGGGCTGTGGGGCGTGTCGTTGCTGGCCGCTGCGCAGCGCCTGCAACCGGCGGGCGCGGTGTATTACGGGATGGATGAAAGCGACGTGCGCAGGATTCTGGCGCACCCGCTGTCAATGATCGGCTCCGATGGCCTGCCTGACGATCCGTTTCCGCATCCGCGTTTGTGGGGGGCGTTTCCACGGGTTCTCGGGCATTTCAGTCGTGATCTGGGATTGTTCCCGCTGCACACGGCGGTACACAAAATGAGTGGGTTGTCGGCGGCTCGTTTTGGTCTTGAGGGCAGGGGGGAGATACGCGAAGGCAACTGGGCGGATCTGGTGTTGTTCGATCCCCAGACTGTGCGCGACGTAGCGGACTTCAATGCTCCGCAACAGGCTGCCCAAGGGATCGACGGGGTGTGGGTCAACGGTGTGCTGAGTTATGAGTACGGCGTGGCCAACGGTAACCGCGCCGGTGTGTTCCTGCCTCGATAGAAAGGGGGGCAATGGCCCTTGCTGGCGCTGGCTGCCAGCGATTCGGGCGACCAGGCAGCCGGGAAACATAGCGGTGTGGCTATCGCCGGCAAGCCGGCTCCCACAGTGAAGATGTTGTGAATTACACGTTGTGGGAGCTGGCTACACGTTCAGGGTCAGATTTTAAAGTGGCTCACCATCTCCTGCAGCTGATTGCCCAGGCGCGCCAGTTCAACGCTGGACTTGGCGGTCTCGTCGCTGGCGGCGGCGGTTTGCTCGGAGACGTCGCGCACATTGACGATGCTGCGGCTGATCTCTTCGGCCACTGCGCTTTGCTGCTCGGCGGCGGCGGCAATCTGCTGGTTCATTGACTGAATGTTCGACACGGTGCGGGTAATACCCTGCAACGAAGTCCCCGCCTGACGGGTCAGGGTCACGCTGCTGTCAGTCAGGGAGCGGCTGTTATTCATGACGCTGGCCACATGTTGGGTGCCGCTTTGCAAGGCCGCTACCAGGGTCTGAATCTCTTCGGTGGATTTCTGCGTGCGCTGGGCCAGGCCGCGCACTTCATCAGCCACTACGGCAAAACCGCGCCCGGCGTCGCCGGCACGTGCGGCTTCGATTGCGGCGTTGAGGGCCAGTAAATTGGTTTGCTCGGCAACCGCCTTGATCACGTCCATGACGCTGCCGATCTTGTCGCTTTCCTGTTGCAGCACGGCCATGGCTTCGGTCGAACGGCCGACTTCCACTGCCAGGCGCTCGATCTGGTCAATGGCCTGATTGACCACCTTGTCGCCGTCACGGGCTTCGCCGTCAGCGGCTGCGGCGGCTTGCGAGGCTTGCTCGGCATTGCGTGCAACTTCCTGCACGGTGGCAGTCATTTCATGCATGGCAGTGGCCACCTGATCGGTCTCGATCTTCTGGCTGTTGACCCCGGCGCTGGTTTGCTCGGTGACGGCTGACAGCTCTTCGGCGGCGCTGGCAATTTGAGTAACGCCATCGCGAATGCCGCCGATCAAGTCCCGCAGGGTGGTGCCCATGCGCGCAATGCCTTGTTGCAACACGCCCAGTTCATCACGGCGGGTAACCCGCAGGTTGTGGCTCAGGTCGCCGCTGGCAATGCGCTCGACCACGTCCAGGGTTTCACGCAGCGGGCGGGTAATCTGGCGCGTGATGATCACGGCGGCGGCGATGCCGAACAGCAGTACCAGCAAGGTGGTGATCAATTGCATGCTATTGGCAGTGGCACTTTCGATGTCGCGGCGTTGCAGCTGGATTTTGTACAGCTCATCGCTGCGGCTCAAAACGCTGCTGCCGTACTCGGTCATCTTCTTGCGCATGTCGATGATGGTGTTGTCGGTGCTGGCGTACAGCTGCAGTGCCTGTTGGTACTGCTCCATGGTCCGGGTCAGGGTGCTCAGGGTTTGTGTGGCACTCGTGGCGAAATAAGGGTTGAGCTTTTCAAGACTGGCGACGGTCCGGTCCAGTTGCTGGCGTGCGGCCAGTTCGGTGGCTGGAGTCGGTAAAGCAATATAAGCACGCACCTGATAGCGCGAGAGCAGGAACTGTTCACGGACTTCAGACACGGTCTGGAACATCTCGAAGCGAGACTCATCGCCGGCAGGCAATTGCAGGGCGCTGTTCAACAGCGTGGCGATGGCGTCCTGGGCCAGTTTGGCATTGCGGTCCATGATGGCCCGCGATTCGGCAGATTCAACATACGCCTTGCGCATGGTCACCAGTGCGCGCTCGTAGTCGCTGATAATGGCTTGCTGTTCCTTGAGCAGCGTGAGGTTTTCCGCGCTCTGGAAGGTGCTGATCAGTTTTTTCTGCTGTTCCTGAAACGCGTCGATACTGGTTTGCACGGCTTGCGCGGCGGTCTCGTCGCCGTCAGTCAGCATGTATTGCAAGCGCGTGACCCGCAGGTTGGTAAACGCAGTATTGAGCCGTGTGATATCGCTCATCCAGTTACTGCGATCAACCATTTTGTCCAGGCTCAGCCAGCCAAAAATCGCCATGACGCAAGTGAGGAGCAGTACCAAGCCAAAGCCCAGGGTCAGTTTCAGGTTGACGCTGATGTTACTCAGCCAGCTATTCATAAGAGTTCTCCAGGAACGGTGCACGCAGGTTCGAATTTCGCTGGAGGGTTTTAGTTATTGGCCCAGCAGAATGCTTGTGTTGGGCTGTATCGGCGGCACTTCCCAGAGCTGAAATGTTTTCTTGATAACAATGAATATTCAGTCAAAGGCCCTTTTAACCATGGGGGTAAGGGCGCTTTAACGCTTTTTTTCACATTCGTTTCACCTGCCTCTGACGCGGGGTTTTTTAGACTCTGGTTCAGCTTGTAGTTGCCTGCTGTGTGCAAGTCTTGTTTCCACAAAAGAGGCGCGCATCGACCCATTGTCATATTCGCGTTATAGCGTGGCGGCCAATGTCGTCCATTGACTGTCGTAGGGGGTATTTCTTCCGTGATTTCAAGTCTTCGTCTGGCTGGAGCCACACGCGCAATGCTGCGCAGCGTGCTGGCGCGTTATAGAAATGCTCTTGTGATCGTGGCGGCTAGCCTGCTGACCGGTGCGGTCACGTTGCACCTCCTGTCACCAGTGCCGGCGCCCAACCTGGCTCAGTCAAAGAATGCCGGCCAGGTGCTGGCCCTGACCCAAAGCTGGGCCAAAGGTGACGTGATTGCTCTGGTGCGCCATGGCGAACGTTGCGATCGCACGACGACGCCATGCCTGGGGCTGGCCGACGGAATCACGGTACATGGCGAAGTGGTGGTTCAGGAACTGGGCGCCAATTTCAGGCAGTTGGGGCTCAAGAACGCCGATATTTACAGCAGTGAACTGACCCGTGCCCGGCAAACCGCCGATGCCATGTTCATTCGCCCGGTGGAGGCGCAGGACTGGCTATTCAATTGCCGCGGCACAATGTTGCGTGACGCTCTCAAGCACAAGCTTCCAGGCCGTAACCTGGTGCTGGTGACCCACAGCGAATGTATGGACGCGCTGGAAGCGGACATGCATGTGCCAACGGATACAACGTTCGGTTACGGGGCATCATTGTTCATCCAGGACGATGGCGCGCATGGCCCGCAGATGCTGGGCTATATCGAGACTAAAGACTGGTCGAACATCGTCCCGGTGGTCACGCCGGTGCTGCACGGGGTTGAAGCCTCGCAGTTCTGACCTGACGTCGGCTTGTCTGCGATGCAGGCAACGTGATGGTGCTGATAAACCGCGGGAATGCTATCGCGGGCAAGCCGCTCTCCTACACAGTTTGCCCTGGCAAGCTACCTCTCCAGATCTGTTTGCAGATCAAACACGCTCCAGCAGGCGATTCCAGTTTTGCTCTTCGGGCAACGGCAAGTCGCTGAGTTCACGGGCCACAACATTTTCGATATCGCCGGCGCTCAGGACTTTTTCGTCCAGCCATGGCCACGTCGCATCCGCATCGCGAAAATTCAGCTGATCGTTCAACTGATGGCAGGCAAGTGCCAGTAAATGCATCAGCACCCACTGGCTGGTGATGTATTGCTTTTGCCCGGCCGGGATGCGGCTGAGCAGGGCCGAAACGTCGGACAGTTGCGGGCTGGGTGAAGTGGCGGTGTGCAGGTTCCATAAAATCGAGCCGTCGTTCGAAGAGTCCTTGTCCGCCAGCGCCGGGTCAGCGCTGACTTCAAGGTTGATCTTCACGTGTTGCTGCTCGAGTTGATCGATCAAATAATTGGCGAGATCGGACTTGCGCAGGAACGCGGTAGCCGTATTGAACGCCAGATTGGCGTCATAGTCGCTCAGGGTCTTGCTGGTAATACTGATGGTCATGACAGGCTCCTTGGCTGGGAAACGTTCAGCACAGGGAGCGTAGTCAATACACCGCAATCGGCCACGGTAACCGCGCTTATGTTGCTCAGGATCAAGTCCGGGGCGCGGGTGTGGCCAGGCTCACGAAATAATAGTTGTGACGTCCGACACTGACCTTGCTCACGATATTCAAGGGCAAACCGGGGACATCCGGTTGTTCGACGATTGCGATGTTATCGGGCGAGGCGCTGAGAAAAGCTTGCAGCTCAGCTGTGGAGTCCAGCGTCTTCTGCAATTGCTGGCTGTAGAACACCAGCGCTCCGAGGCGCTCGTCGGGCTGCATTAACCCGATGTGTTTGCCACTGGCTTGCAGGCTTAGCGCTTGCGCCGCTACCGGTTGAAATGACTCTTCCTTGTCGGCGCGTGGAGCCCATAGAGCGGCCAGCAGATAGGCGATCACGATGCAGGCAAACAGCCCCGCTGCGAGAGCACGATGATGTTCGCTCAGGAACCTGGCCACAGCGCTGGTCGCGCTTTTCTTGCGCAGCCAGCCCAGCACCACGCGGGCATATTCAGCTGCAATGACCGCTGCTGCCGGCGCCAGTGACATGAGGTACACCGCGCGTTTGCTTGAAGCCAGGTTCAGCAGTAGAAATTGCGCCAGTAGCCAGACACAGAAAAACAGCAAGTACGGGTTGCTTCGCAGTTGCTTGCGAAAATGCCAGAGCCCCAGATAGGTCAACAGGTTCCACGGCATGAAGGCTTCGGGCAGTTTCCTCAGGTAGTAGTCAAAGGCTTCGTAATGCCCGGCTTCGACAAACGATCCGCTGAAGCGCCCCACGCTGTTGGTCCACAGCACCTCGCCCACTGCCTGAAGCCCTCCGCGCTGATACAGCAGGCACAGCCAGATCATCAGCGGGATCAGCCCGAGCAGGGTCAACAGGGCCGGTCGCAGCCAGTCGCGCAGGACAAAACGTTTCGCTATCAGGCTCTCGCTCAGCAGGAAGAAAAAGATCACCACGCCGGGCAGTGCCAGACCGAATACGCCTTTGCTCAGGGTTGCAATGGCAACCCCGGCCGCAAACAGCAGCCAGCTGCCGCGGGCAAAGCCCGGTTGGCGGCTGGCATGAAAAAACGCCAGCAGCGCCATGCTCACGCCCAGTGTCAGCAGGGCGTCTTCTCCCACTTGACGGCTATTGCTCCAAAAGCTGGCCATGGTTGCCAGCATCGCTGCGGCCGTCCAGGCCCATGCCGTGGGGCGCCCAAGCTTACGCAGCATGGTGTACAGCAACATGACGCAAAATAATCCGGCGAAGGCTGACGCCAGGCGCACGGCGAATAACTCACCGCCGAACAGGCGAATGGCGCCCGCATCCAGCCACAGGCTTAAAGGCGGCTTTTCGAGGAAGGGCTGGTTGAGCAATGAGGGCGTCACCCAATCGTTGCTCAGGTGCATCTGCATGGCGATGCCCGCTACCCGGGACTCGGTCGAGCCTTGCAGTTGGTGATTGCCCAGTACAAAAAAGAACAGCATGCAACCGAGCAGCAGTAACAGCACAGCAGGGCGAGTCAGACGCATTGGGCTACCAGGCAAGAGTCGGGAGAAATTGTGCGCTGGAGTATAGGAGGGGAATTCTTAACAAAATGTGAAACCTGTGCTGTATGGCCTGCAAAGGTTGTGCGGGGCGCGAAGTGCTCATGTGGGCCCCGGCTTGCCAGCAATGGCATCACTGCGGTCGGTCAGATACGGCGCAGTGTAGCCATCGCGAGCAAGCTCGCTCCTGCAGGCATGCGGCTTAATCACTGGGGGCATCTGCTGGCCCCATCCGCTAGACTCCCGCGCTTAACGTGTGTTTCCTCCCTCTGCAGCAAAGGATGTTCATGATCTGGTTTCTTGAAGGGCAATCCAGCCAGCGCGATGTGATTGCCGGCGCGCGCGCGGCACTGCCTGATGCGGTACGGGTTTTCGCCTCGCACCGACAAAATCGCCCTGAAATAACCGGACTGGCCGATGTCGCCTGGCATGAGCCGCAGGACAATCAAGAACGCATTGCCTGGGTCATTGAGCAGGCCCGCAGCCATCAGATCAAGGTGGTGCTGGCCGGGCGCGCGGGTCAGGTGTATGAAGCCCATCGCGGTGAATTCGAGGCCGCAGGGCTGCAGCTGGTCACGGGCGCTCTGGACCTGGACACCTTTGAGCGGGTCGACGACAAGTCGGTATTCACCCGTCAGGCGCTGGCCGCAGGGCTGGCGTGCATTCCGGCGGTTACTGTGCACAATCAGGCCGAGCTGCAAGAGGCCTATGCCCGGTTGTCCCTTGATGGCCAGGTGTGTGTGAAACCGACACGCGGCATTTATGGTCAGGGCTTCTGGCGCCTGGGCGATGATGTCGATCCATTTCGCAGCTTTGCCAATGCCGATGCCCATGAAGTGAACGCGGCGGTGTTTGCCCGGGCCTATGGCCAATCCGTTGAGCCCAAACCGTTGCTGGTCATGCCATACATGCCCGGCAGCGAGGTGTCGGTGGATATGGTGTGCGAGGCGGGCAACGCGGTGGCGTATGTGGGGCGGCGCAAACAGGGCCTGATGCAGTCATTCGAATGCGACGGTGCTGCCGTCGAGCTGGCACTGCGGGCCGCCCGGCATTTCAGGTGCGACGGTATCGTTAACGTGCAAACCCGTGATGACGCCGAAGGCAATCCGCATCTGCTGGAGATCAATCTGCGTTATTCCGGCGGCATCGGATATACCCGTGAAGCGGGGATTAACCTGGCCGGTATCTTTGCCGCCCGTCGCCTGGGGCTGCCCGAGCCGGTCGGTGTCTGGCGCGAGAATATTCAGGTCAAGGCCATCACGGTCGTCGTTCCGGTTAGCGGGGAGACTCTGGTAAACCGGCTGAGCTGACTTCGGGCATCTTCAGTAACCATTTTTTACTTGTCCCAAGCCCCGGACTCCCAGATCGTCCCTCACTTTTTACGTATTTGCAGGTAGTAAAACATTGATGAACAGCGGTAACCCCATGACCGGAGCCAAGGCTTTGCACGCAAACCTTAAACGCGGTCGACTGGACGTTGAGGTCAATGCATCGACCTTTGATCCACAGGCACTTTTCAGTTTTGCCGAGCGCCGCAATCCCAAGCGCGCTTTTTTGTTTGTTTCCCGTGTGCTCGGGCGGCATATCCCGGCCCGTCCGTCGTTGATGGCCGCAAGCTTTAACGCGTTGGCGGCGAAGATCCCTGCCGACCTGCCGGGCCCCGTGCTGGTGATCGGCATGGCCGAAACTGCCGTGGGGCTTGGCGCAGGTGTGCACCGTGCCCTGAGCCGTACCCGTGATGACAGCCTGTACCTGTGCAGCAGCCGCCACCCGACCGGCGGCGAACTGTTTACCCGTTTTGAAGAAGAGCACAGCCACGCCAGCTCGCATTTACTGCACCTGCCACAGGATGCCAAGACCCGCGAGATGATGCTGACAGCCCGTTCGCTGGTACTGGTGGACGACGAAGCGTCGACCGGCAATACCTTTATCAACCTGAGCAAGGCCCTTGCCGACGCCGGGCTCGATTCCATTGAGCGGATCGTCACGGCCACCCTGACCGACTGGTCCGGGGATGCGGTGCGCAAGGCGATGGGCGATCACGTCAGCAGCGTGTCGTTGCTCGACGGTAGCTACACCTTCACCGAAGACCCCGCCGCAGAGCTGCCCGACATGCCTGAAGTAGGCAGTGTTGCCCAAGGCGACTGGCCTCTTGACCCTAATCGCGACTGGGCCCGCATGGGGGTGCGTGAACACCTCGATACGCTGGCGCCCGGCTTGCAGGTTTCGCCCGGAGAGCGGGTATTGGTCATTGGCACCAGCGAGTATGTCTGGCGTCCGTTCCTGTTGGCCGAGCGCCTGGAGCGAGCCGGTGCCGATGTGCACTTCAGTTCCACCAGCCGTTCGCCGATTGCGTTAGGGCATGCCATCGATCATGCGCTGTCGTTCAGCGACAACTATGGTCTGGGCATTCCCAACTTCCTGTACAACGTCGCCCCCGGCCAGTTCGACCGAGTGCTGATTTGTACTGAAACCCCAGCGGCGGCGGTCGATCCGGCGTTGATCAGCGCATTGAATGCACAGGTGATTGTTGATGAGCGTTAATCGTCCGCTGGTGTTCGTTGATCTGGACGACACCTTGTTTCAGACCGCCCGCAAAATGGGCGACGAGCCACGCTTCCCGGCGACGCTGGATGTGGACGGTGAGCCCAACGGCTTTATGAGCGCGACGCAGAAAAGCTTTGTCGAATGGCTGCTGGCCACTGCCGATGTGGTTCCGGTAACCGCTCGCAGCATCGAAGCCTATCAACGGGTGCAATTACCATTCGTCCACGGTGCGGTGTGTGCCCACGGCGGGGTAATTCTCAATCCAGACGGTTCGCTGGATCCGCTCTGGCATGCGCATATGTGCGATGAGCTGGCGCTGGAACAAACCCGTCTGCACCAGTTGAGCGAGCAAACTCTGGCCATTGGCGCCGAGTTGGGGTTTTCCCTGCGTGGCTGGGTGGTTGAAGAGCAAGGCCTGGCCAATTACGTGGTCACCAAGCACAACAACGAAACCGATGATGCACTGCTCAGCGTGCTGGCCGTGGTCAAGGCGCGCGGTTTGCTGGACGGGCTGTACGTGCACGGCAACGGTAACAACCTGGCGTTCCTGCCGGTGGCGCTGCAAAAGCGCGCCGCTGTACGCGAATGGGTGCGCCGCGATCAGGCGATCAACGGTAAACGGCCGTTGCTGGGCTTTGGCGACAGTGTCTCGGACATGGGCTTTATGACCGAGTGCGATTGGTGGGGTACGCCCAAGCGGGGCCAGTTGGCCAGCCATGTATTGGCGAGTGTCAGCCATGAGTAATGCTTTCGAAGGGCTGCAAACGGTCGGCAGTGGCAGTTATGCCGCGGATGACGTGCATTTTCTGCTGCGCACGATGCAGATTGAAGTCACCGATGTGCAGGAAAAAGAGCGTCTGATCCAGACCCGCCAGCGGCACTACTCGGAAATGATCAGTCAGGAACATCCGCCTTCCGAGACCCATAAAAGCTTGTACCGGCTGGCGCTGGCGCAAAATGGCGCGCGCATGGCGGCAGATGTGCAGGCACTGGCCCAGGCGCTGGACCAGCGCTACAACGGCCCGACAATTGCGCTGGTGTCGTTTGTGCGTGCCGGGTTGCCGCTGGGCGTGTTGTTGCGTCGCGCGCTGGTCGAGGCGGGGCGCGATGCCCGGCATTACGGGATCAGCATTATTCGTGATCGCGGAATCGACAACGTCGCACTCGAAGCTATCATCAAGACCCACGGCGCCGAGAACATCGTGTTTGTGGATGGCTGGACCGGCAAAGGTGCGATCAGCGGGCAAATCCGCGACAGCCTGGCGGGTGATTCGCGGTTCCCGGCCGATCCGCGGCTGGTCGTGCTGGCCGACCCTTGCGGGCGTGCCTGGCTGGCGGCTTCGGCGGAAGACTGGCTGATCCCTTCGGGCATTCTGGGGGCGACAGTGTCGGGCCTTGTTTCCCGTTCTATCTGGCCGCAAGACCCCGGCCTGCATGGTTGCGTGGTGTATGACCATCTGGCCGGCCACGACGTGACTCAAGACTTTATCCACAGCATCGAAGCCGAGCGCGCGCAACTGGCGCCCCGGGCAGCCGCCCAGCCCTGGACACCGGAGCAGGCGCAAGTGTTGCAACACTCAGCCGTGGCTGCGGTCGAACGTATCTCGACACGGTTTGCTGTGAGTAACCCCAACCGCGTCAAACCGGGCATCGCCGAGGCCACGCGTGCCGTCATGCGCCGGGTGCCGGATCATGTGCTGGTGCGCAGTCGCGACGATCAGGATGTTCAATTGCTGCTGCACCTTACAAGGCAGGCGAACATCGAAGTCGAAGAAGTCGGTGAAGAGTTGGGGCCGTATCGCGCCGTCACTGTAATAAGGAGTGTTCGCTGATGATCAAACATTCCGCCTATGCCTTGGGCGCCACTCTTTATATGCCGGCTACCCGTCCCGATATTCTGGATGTGGTCATGGGGCAAAAGCTCCAGGGCTTGCGCTCGCTGGTGGTGTGCCTTGAAGACGCAGTGGCCGAGACCGACGTGCAGCAGGGGCTCAACAATCTGAGAAATCTGCTGCTGGGGATCGAGGCACGCGGGGCCCGTCCGTCCGGCGGTCCGATCCTGTTTGTTCGGCCCCGGGATGCGGCGATGGCGGCGGTGCTGAATGAATGGTCGTTGATGCGCCACGTCGACGGTTTTGTCGTGCCAAAACTGCGCCTGAGCAACATCCGCGAGTGGGAACAGGCGGTCACTCGCAGCGAATTGATGCTGATGCCAACCCTGGAGACCCCCGAGGTGTATGACCCGGGAGCCATGGTCGAGCTGCGCAGTGCAATGCTTGAGCAATTGCCGGGGCGCATCATCGCCTTGCGCATAGGCGGCAACGATTTGATGGGGTGTCTGGGCTTGCGTCGTAGCCCGGCGCTGACCCTTTACAGCACGCCCATGAGCTATGTAATCCCGATGCTGTGCGGGGTGATGGGCTCCGCCGGTTTCGCCCTTACGGCCCCGGTATTTGAACAACTCAATAGCCCGCAGTTGCTGGAGCAGGAACTGGCGCTGGACATGGCCCACGGGCTGGTGGGTAAAACCGCAATTCATCCGTCGCAAATTGCAGTTATCCACAGGGCGTTGCAAGTCAGCCTTGAAGATCTCAACAGCGCACGCCGCATACTGAGTGAGGCGGCGCCTGCGGTGTTCAAGTTCAACGACGCCATGTGCGAACCTGCGACCCATTACAAATGGGCGCAAACAATTATTGAGCGAGCACATTGGCAAGGGGTTCGCCCCGAAACCGGCTGCTCGCCGGACACTTTTGGAGGCAGCCTGCGATTGGCTGAATTAGTGGGTTGAACGACGTTTTGAATACATCAGGCCAAGGCAAACAGATTCTGTCCGCGTTCGATTTCGATGGCACGCTGACCTATCACGATACGTTTGTGCCGTTTTTGCGCTTTGCCTTTGGCAACCGGCTGTTCGCCATGCGCTTGCTGCGCATGATTCCATCGACCCTTAGTTACTTGCTGGGGCAGATATCGCGTAATGACTTGAAGGAAAAGTTGATCACGGTCTATCTGACCGGTGCCAAAGAGGCTTGGGTGAAGGAGCGCGCTGAAGCATTTTGTGACGTTTCGTGGCAGCGTCTAATGCGCCCTTTGGGCTTAACATCTGTCGCCGCCCAGCTGGAGCAAGGGGCCACGGTGACTATTTGCTCGGCGTCCCCTGAGCTGGTGCTCGCGCCTTTCGCCAAAAAACTTGGTATCGGCCTGATCGGAACTCGGCTGGCTTCAGTCGACGGCGTTCTGACAGGTGAGATCGACGGTATCAACTGTCGTTGCGAACAAAAGGTCATTCGCCTGGAAGCCAGGTACGGACCTCTGGATCAATACACATTGCGCGCCTGGGGTGACACCCGGGGCGATGAACAAATGCTCGGAGCCGCTCAGGAACCACATTGGCGCGAATTTCACGCGCTGTGGCGTCGCAAGCGGCCACTTGATGTGTGCTTGCGCGAAGAGCTGTAAGCAAGGCGTAAGCAAAGCACGTCAATAATCAGCACCAACCTATCGTGCTTCAGTGCAGACAAGGAGACGCTTCATGGCCATTTCGCTATCCAAGAACCAAACCATTTCTCTCGAGAAAGAAGCCGGAACCGGTCTTAAGAAAATCCGCATGGGCCTGGGATGGGACCCGGTCAAGCCGAGCGGCTTTTTTGCCAAATTACTGAACAGCGATACCGCCATCGATCTGGACGCTTCATGCATCCTGCTCGACAGTGCCAGACAACCGCTGGATCTGGTGTGGTTCCGCCAGCTCAAATCCACTGACGGCTCCATCGTTCACTCCGGCGACAACCGCACGGGTGAGGGCGATGGCGACGATGAGTCGATTCTGGTCAACCTTGAACAGCTGCCGGCGGGCGTCAGTCATCTGGTGTTCACCGTTAACTCGTTCACCGGGCAAAACTTCGAGGCCGTAGAAAATGCCTACTGCCGCATTGTTGATGAGCTGACCGGCAAAGAACTGGCGCGCTTCAACCTTTCAGACAAGGGCCGTCATACCGGCGTGGTCATGGCTTACCTCAGCCGCACGTCTGCGGGCTGGGACCTGACGGCCATCGGCACGGTTGCCAACGGTCGCACAGCACAGGACCTGAGCAACGAAGCCGCCAGTGCGGTGCGCCCATGAGTACTCTGACTCCAGGCGCAAACACCGCCGTGACCACAGGCACCCCGAGCGTCACCATCACCTATACCCCGGTGCCGGGCGCTGATCTGGACGTATCCGCCTTCCTGCTTAATGAGTCGGGCAAGGTACGTGGTGACAATGACATGTGCTTCTTCGGCCAGCAGAGTGTCAACAACGGCGCCGTAAAACTGGTGGAGTCCGCACCGGGGCGCAGCGTGTTCAGCCTCAATCTGGACGCCATTGACGCGGCCATCGATAAAGTCGCACTGACCGCGACCATCTACGAGAACAAGGCCAGATTCGACGCGTTCCCGCAGCTTAATGTGTCTGTGACCGGCGGCATTGAAGCCCCGATCCCGACGGTGGGCATGCAGGAAAGCGCGTTGATCCTCGGCGAGTTTTATCGCCGCCAGGGGGCGTGGAAGTTCCGCTGCGTAGCCCAGGGTTTTGCCGGTGGTCTGGCGCCTTTGGCCCAGCACTTCGGCGTTGATATTGCGGCGCCAGCGCCAGCGCTAGCTCCTGCAGCAGCGCCCGCACCAGTGGTTGCACCACCAGCTGCACCTGCCCCGGCATCCAGGGTCAACCTGTCGAAGATCACCCTCGACAAGCAGCGTCCTTCGATCAGCCTGGACAAAAAGGACGGTGATTTTGGCGAGATCAAGATCAACCTCAACTGGAACCGCACCACGCCGAGCGGCGGCGGTGGTTTCTTTGCCTCGCTGCGCGGCAAGTCGGGCGGTATCGACCTCGATGTAGGCTGCCTGTACGAAATGGAAAACGGGCGCAAGGGTGCCGTTCAGGCCCTGGGCAATGCATTTGGCGATTTTCGCGACGAGCCGTTCATTCAATTGATGGGCGACGACCGGA
>Ga0302347_1002803_pt1 | contig 16712 bp, 13 predicted proteins | sample PhyWR1_FD_202178 | JGI IMG/M metagenome (GOLD analysis project Ga0302347, IMG submission 202178) | Leaf surface microbial communities from wheat plants in UC Gill Tract Community Farm, Albany, California, United States - DLSL W.R1 (v2)... | ecosystem: Host-associated > Plants > Phyllosphere >...
GCCACGACGTAGTAGGTGTCCTGCAGCTGGATGTCGATGGGCGAGACCGCCAGAATCACGCCCGTGAGCCCGCCGATCACAAACACAAAAATGAAGCCCACCGCCCAGAGCATTGGCGTCTCAAAGGTCATCGAGCCCTTCCACATGGTGGCGATCCAGTTGAACACCTTCACCCCCGTGGGCACGGCGATCAGCATGGTCGAGTACATGAAAAACAGCTGCCCCGTCACCGGCATGCCGGTGGTGAACATGTGGTGCGCCCAGACGACAAAGCTCAGGATGGCAATGGAGCCGGTGGCGTAGACCATCGAGGCGTAGCCAAACAGGCGCTTCCTGGAGAACGCCGGGATGATCTGGCTGATGATGCCAAAGGCCGGCAGGATCATGATGTAGACCTCCGGGTGGCCGAAGAACCAGAAGATGTGCTGGAACATCACCGGGTCGCCGCCGCCGCCGGGGTTGAAAAAACTCGTGCCGAAGTGCCGGTCGGTCAGCGTCATGGTGATGGCGCCGGCGAGCACCGGCATCACGGCGATGAGCAGGTAGGCGGTGATGAGCCAGGTCCAGCAGAACATCGGCATCTTCATGAGCGTCATACCCGGCGCGCGCATGTTCAGGATGGTCACGATGATGTTGATCGCGCCCATGATCGAGCTCACGCCCAGGATGTGGATGGCAAAGATCGTCATGTCCATCGACGGCCCCATCTGCAGCGACAGCGGCGCGTACATGGTCCAGCCGCCGGCAATCGCCCCGCCTTCGAGAAAAAACGAGCCCACCAGCATCAGCGCCGAGGGAATGAGCAGCCAGAAGCTGAAGTTGTTCATGCGCGCAAACGCCATGTCCGACGCGCCCACCTGCAGCGGCATCATCCAGTTCGCAAAGCCGACGAAGGCCGGCATGATGGCGCCGAAGATCATGATCAGCCCGTGCAGCGTGACCATCTGGTTGAACAGCTCCGGGTTGACGATCTGTAGCCCCGGCTGGAACAGCTCGGCGCGAATGAGCAGCGCCAGCACGCCGCCAACCATCAGCATGGTGAAGCTGAACAGCAGGTAGAGCGTGCCGATGTCCTTGTGGTTGGTCGCCAGCAGCCAGCGGCGCCAGCCGTGCGGATGGGCATGGGATTCCCCGTGGGGTGGCGCAAAGCCGGGCGCGTCGGGCGCAAGGCCGCCGCCAAGACGATGGTGGGTGGACGTGTTCATGAAGGCTCCCTGTGGGCCTGGGATGCATCCAGGCGGTGGCTGACCAGGACGTTGCCCAGCCATCGTGCGGCGGCGCCGGCGGCGCGCCATGCGACCATTGCAGAAGACCGATGTAGGCCGTCGCCTACGTTTTGGGCGGCGTCCTAAAATACCCCCGCCATGTCCGAACACACTCCCCCCAAACCTCCCGCGTCCGGCGCGGTGCGCATCCGCCGCGCCCCGGCGGCGCCCGCCGCCTCTTCCGCATCCGCTGGCGCCGCAGCGCCCGCCACCGTGCGGCTGAACAAGCGCATGGCCGACCTCGGGCTGTGCTCGCGCCGCGAGGCCGACGACTGGATCGCGCGCGGCTGGGTGCGCGTCAACGGACTGCCCGCCGTGATGGGCCAGCCGGTGGCCGCTGATGCCCGCATCGACATCGACCGCCAGGCCGAGCAGCAGCAGCGCCTGCAGGTCACCATCCTGATCAACAAGCCGGTGGGCTACGTCAGCGGCCAGGCCGAGGACGGCCACGAGCCGGCGGCCACCCTGGTGCAGCCGCACAACCGCTGGCGCGAGTGCAACAGCCGCATGCGCTGGGGCCCCGAGCAGCTGCGCGGCCTGGCGCCGGCCGGGCGGCTGGACATCGACTCCATCGGCCTCCTGGTGCTGACGCAGGACGGCCGGGTGGCGCGCCAGCTCATCGGCGAGGACTCGGAGGTGGAAAAGGAATACCTGGTGCGCGTGAGCTACGGCGATGAAAGCGTCAATGTGCAGGCCGCGTTTCCGCGCGAGCGCCTGGCGCTGCTGTGCCACGGCCTGAGCCTGGACGGCCAGGCCTTGCGCCCGGCGCAGGTCAGCTGGCAGAACCCCGAGCAGCTGCGCTTTGTGCTCAAGGAGGGCAAGAAGCGCCAGATCCGGCGCATGTGCGAGCAGGTCGGCCTCTTTGTCACCGGCCTCAAGCGCGTGCGCATCGGCCGCGTCAACCTGGGCCACCTGCCGATCGGCCAGTGGCGCTACCTGATGCCGCACGAGCAGTTCTGAGCCATGTGCGGGCCAGCTTTGCGCCCATCTTGAGCTGCTTTCGCGCTGCCGATGGGCTACGGGTTGTAGCTGATGCGGTAGATCGCGCCGGCGTAGTCGTCCGACACCAGCAGCGAGCCGTCCTTCATCGGCGCGACGTCCACCGGCCGGCCCCGGTAGGTGCCGGTCTCGCTGTCGAGCCAGCCGTCGGCAAACACCTCGGCCTTGCCGGCCGTGCCGTTGGCGTTGACCGGAATGAAGTTGATCAGCGCGCCGGTGGCCTTGCTGCGGTTCCAGGAGCCGTGCGCCGCCACGAACATGCCGCCCTGGTACTTGGCCGGGAACTGCTTGCCGTTGTAGAAGTTCATGCCCAGCTGCGCCTGGTGCGCCGGGAACTCGACCTGCGGGTACACCGCATTGGCCGGCTCCTTCATGTCCTTGAGGTCCGGCGCGGCGGCCGAGCCGGCCACCTTGAAGTGGCCGTTCCAGTAGGGGTAGCCGAAATGCTGGCCCGCCACCGTGGCGCGGTTCAATTCGCCGGGCGGAATCTCGTCGCCCAGCCCGTCGGTCTGGTTGTCGGTGAACCACAGCGTCTTGTCCTTGGGGTTGAAGTCCATGCCGACCGAATTGCGCACGCCGCGCGCGAACACCTCGCGTCCGGTGCCGTCGGTCTTCATGCGCACGATGCCGCCGATGCCCAGCGAGTCGTACAGGGCGACCTTGGCCAGGGGCGGCACGTTGTGCGGCTGGCCCAGCGCGATGTAGAGCTTGCCGTCGTCGGCCACCCGGCACACGCGCGCGCCGTGGTTGTACGACTCCTCCTCGACCGGCACCAGCTGGCCCTGCGGCACGACCTCGCCCACGGCCACGTCCGGGCCTTCGTAGAAGAACTCGGCCGCCGGAAAGCTCAGCACGCGGTTGTGCTCGGCCACGATCAGGATGCCGTCCTTGGTCCAGCACACGCCGTTGGGCACCTTGAAGTTCAGCGACGGGGCAAAGGCCTTGACCTCGTCGGCCACGCCGTCGCTGTTGCGGTCGGTCACGGCCCAGACGGTGGTCTTGCGGGTGCCGACGAACACCATGTTGGTCGAGGGCGCGACGGCCATGTGGCGCGCGTCGGGCACGACCGCGAACAGCTCGATCTTGAAGCCCGGCGGCAGCTTGATGCGCTTGAGGTTGGCGCGTATCGCGTCGGCGTTCTTGCCCTCCTGGGGCACCGGCGGAATCGTCAGGTCGGTGCCCGACACCTTCATCTGCTTGAGGTTGGCGATGTTGTCCTTCGGGGCCTGGGCCGCAACGCCCATCGCCAGCCCCGCGGATGCCAGCGCAAACACCACTTTGGCTAGTTTCATGAAGTCTCCTCGTTGAATGCTTTTGCGTCGATGCACCAAGCCGCACACCATGGCAGAGTTCATTAAGCCGCCATCGTTCGGCAAAGACAAGAGCCGGCCGCCCGGATGGCGCAGCGCTTCGGGTAACTCCCCATCGGGTAAGCCCCAGTGCGCAGACGCTGGCTCCCGCTGGCCCGGCCCCGGGCACCCGGGGCGGCGTCCCGTCGCGCCGTGCGCAAAAGCCCTGGAGCACCACCTTGTCCTGCGCGCTGCCGCTTTCAATCAGCGCGGCCACCTCGGCCAGCAGCGCGCCCTGCGCGGCCATGCCATGTGCCGATTTTTGATTTGCCGGACTGAAGATGATTTATTTGAAGTAAATGATGGTATCTTGCGAATCAGAATGTAGATAAGCATTTTTTCGTTTTGCAGGGCTTCATGAGTTTTCGGCGGTTTTTCAAGGGTCACCGGTCGGTAGCCCCGGCCGCCGCGCGCTGCAGGAAGCCCGCAACGGCCGGGAGACCCCATGCAACGCAAGGCCATCGCCCAGATGATCGGGGTGCAGTGCGGCGCCAACAGCCCCAGGCGCGGGCTGCGCGCCCTCCCGGGGCGGCTGCGCCTGCTGGCGGTGTGCATCGCGGCTGCCGCGTCTGCGGCGGCTGCGCTGGCGCAAGCCTCCCCGCCCGAGGCGCCGGACCGCGCCAGCGCGCAGGTGGCCGTCGGCGCGACGGTCCTGCGCCATGTCGCCCTGCGCGTGCTGACGGCGCCGCGCACGCTGCGCATCGCGCCGGCCGACATCCTGAGCGGCTATGTGGATGTGCCGCTGGCCTCGACGCTGGAGATCCGCTCCAACAGCCCCGGCGGCTGTTTGCTGGTCATCGACAGCCAGGCTGACTTTTCCCGGGGAACCGAGGTGCGCAGTACCGGCGGCGACGGCGCCGGCGTGGCGCTGGGCCGCGCCGGCGGCCTGCTGCGGCTCCAATCCAGCGGCCCGGGCATGCGCACCACGCCTGTCGCCCTGAGTTTTCGCGTCCTGCTCTCGCCGCAGGCGCGCCCCGGCCTGCACCCCTGGCATCTGCAACTCTCGGTGCTGCCGGTTTAGGGCGGCATCGGCCGGGCCGCCAACCAGGGCTTTGGGCAATCCTGGCAAATTTTGCTATTAAATCAATAGCTGCTGGCGCAGACCAGACATGCGCTGCAGGCCTGCTGGGCACTGAAAGTCATGTGCAGCCCCGAACGACTGCGCCCTACGGCATCACCGTCACCGTCACGCTGTCGGAATAAACGCCCGCAGGCACATCCTGCGCCGGGGGAATGCGGCCGAACACCGTCACGCTCAGCTGCGCCGAGGACTGGTTGGGCACCGCCAGCGTCTGGGTGAAGGTGTTCAGGCCGACCACGTCGCCCCAGGCAGCCGTTCTGCCCGCGTCCCTGAACAGGCTGTAGCCGAGCAATTGGCCGCTGCCCGCCCGCATCTTGCGGCCGGCATTGGCACCGCCATGGACGCCGGCGCCGATGCCGATGGACACCGCCACGTTCTGCGGTCCGCCAAAGCGGCTGCAGGTGAGGACCAGGGTCGCGCTGCTGTCCAGGCTGGCGGGGCTGAACACGTCATAAGCGCCAAACACCAGGGGCGTGCTGGCCAGCGTGCAGGCCGTGGCGGCGCTGGCCGCGCCGCAGCACAGCGACAGGGACAGCAGCACGGCAGTTTGAAACACGGGCTGAAGGAAGGCCGGCTTGAAGGAGGGCTTAAGGGCTGGATGGACAGGCATAGAGTTCTCCAAGGTCGATGAGCATGTCCGGCGATGCCGGCACCACCAGTTCAAAGGCGCAATGGCGTGCGCCGAACACAAAGCGGGCCGCGTGCCGTCCGGGCTGGAGGTTTTCCAGGTAGAACTCGCCGCCCCGGCCGGTGGGCACGCCCATTTCCCGGCCATCGGCCATGACGCGCAGGTTGACGTATTCGACCGGCTGCGCCGGGCCGCCGGCCCCGCGCAGGACCAGCCGGCCGGTGATGGCCTGGATGCGCGCCACGTCGAAGCGGATGACCGAGCCGCTGCGCAGGGGCGGCGAGAGGGTCAGCGCCTTCTCGGCCAGCGCATACTCGATCGGAATATCCCGGTCGTCGATGGCCACGCGGTTGGCCTGGTACGACCCCAGGTTGGGCAGGAACACCTGTCCGTCGGCATCGGTGCGGCCGATTTCCTGCCCGCTGTGGTAGACGCGCACGCCGGGCAGCGCGCCGACCCGGACGATGCCGAAACTGTCGGTGACGGGCCGTGAGAAGGCCAGCGCGCCGCCCACATAGGCCAGGCCGCCGCCCACGCCCAGCTGGTAGGCCTGCTGCGCGGCGCCGCCGGCGCTGCGGCTGGCGGCCAGGTCCGCCGTGTACACGCCATGCGCGCCGTTGTACTGCAGCGAGGGCGCGAAACGGTAGCCGTTGCCCGGGCCGTCGCTGGCGCGCTCGCCCACCACGCGCCAGCCCAGCCCTTGGCCCACCGGCGTGTTGCTGCCCAGCTGCAGCACATCGCTGCCGCCCTGGGCGCGCCGGTTGTGAAAGAAATGGGTGGTGACGTCGCGCTGCGGGCTGTAGGTCAGGGCCAGCAGCAGGCTTGTCGAGGCGGCGCTGGAGGCCGTGCCGGCCGCGCGCCTGACCGAGGCGAGCACGCTGAGCGCACCGAACAGGGTGCGCGAGTAGCCCAGCGACACGCTGCGCTGGTCCTCGCCCCGGTGCTGGCGCAGCTGGCGCCAGTCCAGGCTCAGGGTGCCGATGGCGGCAAAGCCCTGGCTGGCGCTGGCGCTGAGCTCCTTTTTCGGCTGATCGGCCGCCGCCGCCTGGCCCAGCGTTTCGTAGTGCGCCGAGGTGCGGCGCACCTCCAGCTGGCCGCTGAACGCGCGCGCCTGGTAGGCATGGCGAACCACGCCGGCCCAGCCGCCGCCGGCCGCGCCGCGACCGGCCGCCAGGCTGCCGGAGACGACGCCCAGCGTGTCGCCGCGCCAGGCGGCGGTGGCGCCCAGGTTGAAGCGGCCCGGCTCGGCCTCGGCCCGTCCGCCCAGCGTCAGCCGGTCGCTCAGGCCGTAGCGGTGAAAGGCCGAGAGCGCCAGCGGCCCGTAGTCGTTGCTGGCCACGCCCAGGTTCCGGCGTTGAAAGCCCAGGTTGTAGCTGTAGTCGTGCAGCCCTTCGCGCAGGTTCGCATCGGTGAAGTAAAACGGATGCACCAGCGTCTGCTCGCGCCCGAAGCGGTCGCGCAGGACGACGGAGACTTCGCGCTGGCCGCCGTAGTAGTTCAGGTTGCGCAGCTCAAACTGGCCGGGCTGCAGCGTCTCGGTGCGCACGCGCACGCCGTCCAGGTAGATCTCGGCCTGCGCGGGCGAGGCGATGTTGCCGGTGAAGCTGGCCATCGGCTGGCGGATGAAATAGGGATTGATCTGGTAAGCCTGGGAAAAACTGAGGCCGCCCAGGTTCACCACGCCGCCCAGTTCGCCCGAGGCGGCGCTGAGGTCGCCCACTGTCCAGCGCCTGAGCGTGCGCCGGTCGTCGTGCGTCACGCTGGTCGCATAGCGGATGTCCTGGTTGCCGCCGCTGCCGCGCGCGTGCAGCGATTCGGCGCGCAGCAAAAAGTCGCCCCGGCGCACGCCCAGCTCGGTGGACAGCGCCAGGCTGCCGCCTGCGGCCCCCGTGCCGCCGGCATACTGGGCGCGGTAGTTGAAAAACGCGCTGTCGTCATGCGGCTCGATGACGTGCTGGGGCTGGCCGGCCTGCAGGTCCAGGGTTTTTTTCGGCAGGCGTTCGGGCGGCAGCGTCACGTGCAGCGCCAGCCTGGCCTCGTCAAAACGCAGTTCGCCGGCCCGCAGCGCGCGCAGGGAAAAATGCGCCTGCCCCTCGACCTGCACCGCGGCGCCATAGGGCGGCTGCACGCCCATGGCCTGCAGGTCGGGCGCTTCGACCAGGAAATCCCCATCGGCCGTGGCCATGACGGTGAATTCGCCCTGGCGCACGCCATTGAGGTGGATTTCGACAATCAGCCTTTGCCCGCCGGCTGGGACTGGGCTGGCGGCTTCGCGCGGCGCCAGGCTGTCTGCCCCCGGCTTCGCGCTCTCGGGCGCTGCCGCGCTGGCCAGGAGCGGCAGGGCGCAGGCCAGTGCGGCGGCAGTGGTGCGGGGGCGGGGCCAGACGCGTGTCCATGCCCGCCGCGCGCTGCCGGGCTGGGCCGACGAGCCCTCAGGGGCCGCACATCGTGGCATTGACGCCCAGCGTTCCCTTGAGTTCGAGCGTGTCCGTCTTCACGGCAACATCGATCTGCTTGAGCCGGGCGCAGACCTGCGCCGGAATGTCGATGGCATGCTCGCGCGCGGCGCCGGCCAGCAGATACCAGCCCGGCAGCTGTCTGGAAAAGTCCTGGCCGGCGCTGGCCGTGACCGACTCGATGGTGAAGTGCTGGTTGCCGCTGTTGCGCACGCCGATGCGCAGCACGCCTTTTTCCAGGCTCAGCGTGTCGATCTCGCCGCGCATGTCTTCCCTGGCCGGCTTGACGAACACCGGCACGCCAAAGCGCACCGCAATCGCCACGCGGGCGCCGCCCGGCGTGGGCGGCGCGGGCAGTTCCTCGACAAACAGGCGATAGGCCTTCTCGCGTTCGGGGGCGGGCGCGCGCAGGCCGACGCGCACCAGTTTTTGCTCGGCCTTTTCCAGTGTCATCAGGCGCGGAAAATACAGCAGGTCGTCGCTTTCCCGGTACTCGTCCTTGCCGCCGTCCTCCTGCGTCCATTCGAACAGCCGCAGCTGCACGCGCAGCGGCTCGGCCTCCTCGTCGTTGCTGACGGTGATGGCGCCGCTCCTGGCGCCACGGTCCAGGTCGATGCGCAGCGGCGAGACGCCGAACTGACCGGCCCCGGCCGGCGTCAGCCCCGCCAGCGCGAGGAAAAGGCCGGCCAGCCGGAGAAGGGTTTTCAAGTCGAACGGATGCATCGTTGTTTCTGGTGCGACTGCCGCCTGGCATGCCGGCGCGGCAGCAGTTTTTTCAAGGTGCCAGCGTGATGACCACGGTGTCGGCATAGGCGCCGGCCACGGCGTTTTGAAAGTTGGCCGGCGTGATGGTCGCGCTGAGGGTAATGGCCTGGTCCACGTTCTTGCCCACCGTTCCGGACGAGGGCGCAAGCGTCAGCGCGTACGGCAGATACATGTTCAGCATCGCATGCTTCATGCGGTTGAGGTTGACGCCCGTTTCATGCTGTCCGCTGTCATGGTTGAGCGCATATGCGACAGTGGGCGACGCGCCTGCGCAGCGGATGGTCAGGGTGGCGCTGGCTGTCGCGTTGGCGCTGCCTGAAGGATCGATGTTGCCAAAAGCCAGGCTCGGCGAGCCGGCGGTCCTGAACTTGCAATTGTTTTTTGACAGCACGGTGGCGCCCACCGCGACGGTGGCGTTGCCGCCGGCCAGCGCCAATTGCGCCGTGCCGAGCAGGAGCGCCGCGCCGAGCAGCCAGCGCCACGCCGGCCGTGACGGCCGGGAGACGGGCCTTGCGTGCGGCGAGGGCATGGGGCGCTTGCTATCCACCTGTGAGCGGCCTGCAGCCGGGCCAAAAAGCGCCGCGCTCAGGGAGCGATCGTCAGGATGACGGTGTCGGCGTAGCTGCCGGCCGATGCATTCAGGTAGTCGGCGGCCACCACGGTCGAGGCGATGTTCAGGCTGATGGGCGTGCTTGGCCCGGCGCCGGTGCCGCTGGCCGTGTAGCTGAAGCTGTAGGGAATGTATTCGGCCAGCGTTGCATGCTTCATGCGCTGCACACCACTGCTTGCGTTGGCGCCATCGTTGTCGGTGATGCCGTAGGTCGTGCCCTTGGTGCACCAGAACGCGGGCTGCGTCACCGTGCCGGTGACATTGCCGCCGATCGACGGATCGAGGGTGAACGAAACGGCGCCGCCGCTGTTGAACTTGCACGTGCCCACCACCGTGGCGGACACGGCAACGCTGGCCGTATCGCCGGCCATGGCGGTGGTGTTGCCCAGCAGCGTGGCGGCGCAGACGGCGCCAATCAAGCCAAATTTTTTGAGTGTCATTTTTCGTCCTTTGGTCAAAAGAGGGTGTTGCACCCATGCGTTTGCCGTTCGATCCATTCAAAAAAGAAAGTATCAAAACGTTTCTTAATTTTAGGCCGCGCATCAGTTTGCAGCGTGCTTCTTTTGCAATGACGAAATGAATTGATTAAAAATGTGGCAAAAATCACGTCGCCAATACCTTTCATGGCATTTCTGGCTTCAGTTTTGCTCAATATCACCTGTTTTTTCTTTGTTGGGAATTAATGGCGGAATTTGCAAAAGATACGTTTTCACTCAATAAATGTCACCAGGTGTAAATTTTTTTGTCCGCTGTGCCATTTCTTAGCTGCGCGAAGGCCGGACAGCCGATGGCCGCCACCCGGGCCGGCATCACCGGGCGCTCTGGAAAAAACAGCCTTCGCCCATAATTCAAAGCCCACGCGCTCCTGGCGGGCGCGTTGACCCTTTCAACTTCCATTGTTCAATTTTCAGAACCAAAATCCACCCATGAGCAAGCAAACCCTTTCCTTCCAGGCCGAAGTCGCCCAACTCCTCAAGCTCGTCACGCATTCGCTCTACTCGAACCCGGAAATCTTCCTGCGCGAGCTGATCTCCAACGCGTCGGACGCCTGCGACAAGCTGCGCTTCGAGGCGCTGAACAACGCCGGCCTGTATGAAAACGACAGCGAACTCAAGGTGCGGGTCAGCTTTGACGCTGGCGCCAAGACGCTGACGATCACCGACAACGGCATCGGCATGTCGCAGCAGGAAGCCATCGAGCACCTGGGCACGATTGCCAAGAGCGGCACGCGCGACTTCGTCTCCAAGCTCTCGGGCGACCAAAAGAGCGACTCGCAGCTGATCGGCCAGTTTGGCGTGGGCTTTTACTCGGGCTTCATCGTGGCCGACAAGATCACCGTGGAAAGCCGCCGCGCCGGCCTGCCGGCAGGCCAGGGCGTGCGCTGGGTGAGCGACGGCACGGGCGAGTTCGAAGTGAGCGAGATCGAGCGCGCCGAGCGCGGCACCAGCATCATCCTGCACATGAAGGACGATGCCAGCGAGTACCTCAACGCCTGGAAGCTCAAAAGCATCATCAGCAAGTATTCCGACCACATCTCGCTGCCCATCCTGATGGAAAAGGAAGAGTGGAAAGAGGGCGAGAACGACCAGCCCGGCGAGATGGCCAAAACCGGCGAATGGGAAACCGTGAACCAGGCCGCCGCCCTGTGGACGCGCCCGAAGAAGGACATCACGCCCGAGCACTACGCCGAGTTCTACAAGCAGATCAGCTACGACCAGGAGCCGCCGCTGGCCTACACGCACAACCGCGTCGAAGGCGCGACCGAATACACGCAGATGCTGTTCATCCCGAGCAAGGCGCCGATGGACCTGTACCAGCGCGACAAGGCCGCCGGCGTGAAGCTCTACGTCAAGCGCGTCTTCATCATGGACGACGCGCAAGCGCTGCTGCCGACCTACCTGCGCTTCGTCAAGGGCGTGGTCGATTCGGCCGACCTGCCGCTGAACGTCTCGCGCGAGCTGCTGCAGGAAAGCCGCGCCGTCAAGGCGATCCGCGAAGGCTGCACCAAGCGCGTGCTGTCGATGATCGAGGACTTGGCGGCCAACGAGCCGGAAAAGTTCACCACTTTCTACGCCGAGTTCGGCGCGGTGCTGAAAGAAGGCCTGGGCGAGGATTTCGCCAACCGCGAACGCCTGGCCAAGCTGCTGCGCTTTGCCAGCACCACGACCGACACCCCCAGCGTGGCCCTGGCCGAGTACAAGGCGCGCATGAAGGAAGGCCAGGACGCGATCTACTACATCACCGCCGACACGCTGGCCGCCGCCAAGAGCAGCCCGCAACTCGAAATCTTCCGCAAGAAAGGCATCGAGGTGCTCTTGATGGCCGACCGCGTCGATGAATGGGCGCTGAACTACCTGAACGAGTTCGACGGCACGCCGATGCAGTCGGTCGCCAAGGGCGCGGTGGACCTGGGCAAGCTGCAGGACGAGGACGAGAAAAAGGCCGCCGAAGAGGCGCAGACCCAGTTCAAGCCGATCCTGGACAAGCTCAAGGAAGCGCTGAAGGACAAGGCCAGCGACGTGCGCGCCACGACGCGGCTGGTCGATTCGCCCGCCTGCCTGGTGGTGCAGGACGGCGACATGTCCACGCAGCTGGCGCGCATGCTCAAGCAGGCCGGCCAGAGCGTGCCGCAGGTCAAGCCGATCCTGGAAGTCAATGCCCAGCACGCGCTGGTGAAAAAGCTCGAAGCCAGCGCCGAGAGCGCCGGTTTCGACGACCTGGCCAACATCCTGTTCGACCAGGCGCTGCTGGCCGAAGGCGGTCTGCCCGAAGACCCGGCGGCCTACGTGCGCCGCGTGAACGCGCTGCTGGTGTGAGGCCTGTCCCGCCCGCAATGAACAAGGCCCTTCGGGGCCTTTTTCAATGAAAAGTGCCGTTTGCGCAGGACAGGCCTGCGCAGGCTGCTATCAAATCAGGAGTTCGGCAGGCAGCCGTCAGCCGTCCAGCGAGTCGTGCGTCGCGGCGCTGCCCCGGCGCCAGTAGCCCGAGGCGCGAATCCATTTCGGGTTGGCGCCGCAGTCATCGACCAGATGGGTGCGCAGGGCTTTTGCCTGCGTGGACTCGCAGCCGATCCAGGCGTTGAAAAAGCCGGTCGGCATGCGCATCTGCCGCAGCGCCTGCAGCAGGGGCTGGCTGCCCGCAGCGGCGCTGGCGCGGTGCACCCACGTGACCTCGACTTCGGCGGCGCTCTCGAACGCAAGCTGGTCATGCGGTCCGTCCACTTCGGCCAGCACCTCCGCCCGGGCGCCCGCCGGCAGCTCGGCCAGGCGCCGGGCGATGGCCGGCAGCGCCGTGTCGTCGCCGATGAGCAAATGCCAGTCAAAGCCGGTGGGCACGAGGAAGGAGCCCCTGGGTCCGCCCACGCCCAGCCGCTGGCCCGGCCGGGCCTGCTCGGCCCAGCGCGTGGCCGGCCCGGCCTCGTGCAGCGCGAAATCGATCTCCAGCGTGCGCGCGGCGGCATCGAAGCGGCGCGGCGTGTAGTCGCGCATGACGGGTTTTTCTCCTTCGGGCCACACCAGCCCGTCCGGCCCGGCGGTTGGCACGACCAGCGCGCCCGTCGCCGGGTCGGGAAAGAACAGCTTCACATGGTCGTCAAAACCCGGGCTGGCAAAGCCGTCGAGCGCCTCCCCGCCAAGCGTCACGCGCACCAGGTGCGGCGTGAGGCGCTCGACCCGGCGCACGTCCAGCACGCGAAAGCGCAGGGCATGGCGCACGCGCTGCGGCAGCAACGGGTCGCCTCTGTCACCTCTGTCGCCGCTGGAGGCATTCATGAGGCCGGCGCGCATCAGATCTGCTCCAGCTGCTGCGCGGCATGGTCGAGCACGGCGGCAAAGGCATTGGCCTGCTCGGGCGTCAAAGCCTCGCGCGACAGGCGGATGCGCATGGCCAGCTTGAGGTTTTCGATGGCGCGCATCACCTGCGGCGGCCGCCCGCCGCGCGGGCCGGCGCCGTCCACGCCGCCCTGCATGCGCGCCAGCATCGCATCGGCCGTGGCGCGGTTGTCTTCGAGGAACGCCGCGCCGGCCTCGGTGATGCGGTAGCGCTTGCGCCCGCCGGCGTCAGCCTCTTCGACGCTCAGGTAGCCCATTTCTTCGAGCAGCGTCAGCGTCGGGTACACCGTGCCGGGGCTGGGGCTGTAGCTGCCGCCCAGGCGCTCCTCGATCAGCTTGATGAGCTCGTAGCCGTGGCTGGGCTTGTCGCTGATGAGCTGCAGCAGCACGAAGCGCAGGCCGCCGTGGCCAAAGACCCGGCCGCCACCGCCGCGCGGCCCGCCCATGCCGCCGCGCCCGGCGCCGCTCCGCAGGCCCTCGCTTTCGGCGTGGCGCATGTGCAATTTGAAATGTCTGGAATAGGACATGTGAAAGCTTTCCGCTGTTGTTTAGATATTATTATGATATATCTAAATTAAATCGAAATCAATTTTCGATTCAGCAAAGGATTGTCTTGGCGGGGTGGATGGCGGATGGCGGATGGCGGACGTGCAGTGCCCGGACATGCAGGCGGCCATGGCGCCGGGCACGGCGGGGTGGTGCGCAGTGTGAAGGCGTGAAGACGGCCTGCCCGTGCGGGCTGGCCCATGCTACGCGCCCAGCACTCAGGGCGGCTTGCCGCCCAGGTAGGCAAACGGGTTGACCGGCTCCCCCTTCCACCACTGCTTTTGCGGCCCGAGCCGGAAGATGGCGAAATGCAGGTGCGGCGCGTCCGCACTGGCGTTGCCGCTGGCGCCCACATAGCCGATCACCGCGCCGCGCCGGATGGTCTGCCCCTCGGCCAGGCCATCGGCATAGCGCGCCAGGTGGGCGTAGTAATAGGCGAACCGGCCGGTCGGATCGAACTGGTAAATCGTGATGCCGCCGGGCTGGCTCAGGAACAGCTTGACGATGCGCCCGTCGTCGGCCGCCAGCACCGGCGTGCCGGTGGGCGCCAGGATGTCGATGGCCTCGTGGCCGCGCTGGCCGCCGCCCCGTCCGTCGCCAAAGGTGTCGCGCAGCGCGCTGGCGGCGATGCCCTGCACCGGCAGCAGCAGCGCGGGCGGCTCGGCGGGCGTGCCGGCCGCGCCTGCGCCGTCCGCGCCACTTGCATTGCTTGCATCGCTTCTGGTGGTGGTGTTGGCGTTGCCTGCGCTGGCTCCTTCGGCCCGTGCCGCGCCCGTGCCCGGCAGCAACGCGGCCAGGAACAGCCGGGCCAGCCCGGTCAGCGCCTGCCGGCGCGCCGCCCCCGCGCGCTCAGGCATGCACGTTCACCGCAAACCCGACCTTCACGACCCGCGCCAGGCGCAGCACGTCCCAGTTGGTCAGGTGGATGCAGCCGTTGGACTCGGACGCGCCGACGCGCGCCGGATCGGGCGTGCCGTGGATGCCCCAGTGCGGCTTGCTCAGGCCCAGCCAGTACACGCCGACCGGGTTGTTCGGCCCGGCGGCCATGTCGGTCTTGACATCGGTTTTCTTGCTGCCCTTGAGCAGCTCGGGGGTGAAGGTGAACACCGGGTCTTTCGCGGCATTCTTGATTTCCATGCGGCCCAGCGGCAGCGGGTCGGACGCGCCGCCCATGCTGATCGGGAAGGCGGCCAGCGGCCGCGTGTCCGGGTCGAGCAGGAACAGCACATGCTCGGACTTGTCGATGCGGATCGAGGCCGCCTGGGCCGGCGGCTTGCCGTTGCCCGGCGTGGGCACGACGATCGTGTCGCCGGCCTTGAAGGCGCTGCCCGGGTTGACGGCGCGAAGCCATTTCGGGCTGCAATGGAATTTCTCGCCCAGCGCTTCCTCGGGTGTTTCAAAGCCCAGGGACGGAAGCCGCGCGCGCGCCATCGCGTCAAGAGGCAGGCGGGCAAACGGGCCGGCCGCATCCTCGGCGCTGACCGTGTAGGCGCTCAGCGCCGGACCGGGCGCGGCGCCGGCCAGCGCCTGCCAGGTGGCCGGGTCGATGCGGCCGGTGGGCGGCAGGCGGCTGGCCGCCTGGAAAGCCGCCACCATGCGGCGCATGTTGCTTCCAAAGGCGCCGTCGATCTCGCCCGGCGAAAACCAGGCATGGTCGAGCAGCACCTGCGCGCGCAGCACGGCGTCGCCGCGCGCGCCCTGGGCCAGCGCCGGCATGTCGCTGGCGGTGTTGACGCGTTCCAGCAGCGCCTGGCCGGTCAGTGCGGCGGCCGGCTTGCGCTGGGTCGCGGCCAGGGCCGGAAAGGCCGCGCTGGCAGCGCCTGCGGCCAGCCAGGCCAGCAACGGGCGGCGTGAAATCGGGAAAGAAAAGGGCATCCGGGGCTCCAGCAGCGTAAAGCCCCAGCGTAAGCAGGGCGGGCGCGCGGCGCTGTCAGCCAACCGCGTGTTGCCGGGTCGCTGCAAGCCACCGGTTTGCGGCTGGCCGTCAAGGCGGCGCGCCAGCCCGGGCTGGCCGACCCGGGCCTGGGGCCTGCGCCTGGGTCTGGGCCAGCCAAGCCGCCAGGCCGGACCGGATCAGGCCAGCAGCGGCGCGGCCTGCATCGCCTCGATCTGCTCGACGAGCATGTCCACCTGGCCCTTCCAGTAGTCGCTTGAGCCGAACCAGGGAAAGTTGATCGGGAAGATCGGGTCGTGCCAGCGCTGGGCCAGCCAGGCGCTGTAATGCACCAGGCGCAAGGTGCGCAGCGGCTCGATCAGCCGCAGCTCGCGCCGGTCGAAGTCGCCGAACTCGTCGTAGCCATCGACCAGCGCGCCCAGCTGGCGCAGCTGCTGGCCGCGCTCGCCCGAGAGCAGCATCCACAGGTCCTGCACCGCCGGGCCGGTGCGCGCGTCGTCCAAATCGACGAAATGCGGGCCGGCCAGCGGCAAGCCCTCGGGCGTCCAGAGGATGTTGCCGGGGTGGCAGTCGCCGTGCAGGCGCAGCTGGCGCACGTGGGGCGTGCCGTCAAACACGCCCTGCGCCACCGCCATGGCTTCGTCGAAGGCCTTGCGCCAGCGCGACTCCATGTCCAGCGGCAGGTAGCCGCCGGCCAGCAATACCTCGGCCGGGGCATGGCCGAAGGTCTGCAGGTTCAGCGCCGGGCGGTGCACGAAAGGCCGGGCGCTGCCGACGGTGTGGATGCGCGCCAGAAAGCGGCCGATCCATTCGAGCACGTCCAGGTTCTCCAGCTCGGGCCGCCGTCCGCCCCGGCTGGGCGAGACGCTGAAGCCAAAGCCGCCGAAGTGGTTGAGCGTCGAGCCGTTCAGCGCCAGCGCGCCGACCACCGGAATCTCGGCGGCCATCAGCTCGTCGGCAAAGGCATGCTCTTCGAGGATCTGCGCGTCGCTCCAGCGGCCGGGCCGGTAGAACTTGACGACCACCACGCTGCCCTCCAGCGCGTCGCTGCCGACCGGGCTTTCCAGGTGCGCCTGGTACACGCGGTTTTCGTAGCTGGACAGCGCCATCAGCCGGCCGTCGCCGACCAGGCCGACGCTGGCCAGCGCATCGAGCACCACATCGGGCGTGAGGTGTTCGTACAAATGGACGGTATCGCGGGCCGCCGCCGCCTTGTTGAATTGGGTCATGCGCGATTGTCGCGCCACCGGGGGCAGGGCGACAAGCGCCAGCGGCCGGCGCAACAAAGC
>Ga0302347_1002804_pt1 | contig 16707 bp, 18 predicted proteins | sample PhyWR1_FD_202178 | JGI IMG/M metagenome (GOLD analysis project Ga0302347, IMG submission 202178) | Leaf surface microbial communities from wheat plants in UC Gill Tract Community Farm, Albany, California, United States - DLSL W.R1 (v2)... | ecosystem: Host-associated > Plants > Phyllosphere >...
CCGCACCGTACATGGTTTCCAGCGCGGCGGCGGCGCCGGCACCGTCGAGACGGTCCATGTTGGCTTCGCTGGCGTGGCCGGCATTGGCGCCCTTGATCACCGCTGCACCGGTGTCTTCGTTGTCGACTTCATCCCAACTCAGCATTGAAATACTCCTTCCTGATCTGTTCTGACGGCGTGTGAACCCGTCCAAAAATATGCAATTTGCAGGCTACTAGGCATTGAAATACTGCGCATAATGTGGTCGGTAAATACCGATACTGCACACTATGTAGTGGTCTGTTCTGTTTGTGGGCACACTATATGGTGTGTGGTGACGATGGTCAACGACACAAGCGGGCATCGATCTTCACTGATCATCGCCTGGGTCCTTGGACCATGCATGGACATTGCGGGCACCATCGCCGCCAAGCCGGGCTGTGACCGGTGTATCACCAGCCGCGCAGGCGTTCCCAGACCTGTAGGTCGCCATTCGCTAACACCGCGGTATAACTGCCGAATTGGGTTCCGGTGGCGCAGGCGTGGTTTGGCAGGATGCGCAGCCGAGTACCCAAGGGGAATTGGGCGACCACATCCACACCCTGGAAATGCGCCACGCCATGCTCCTGATTAGCGCTGCTCAACAGCAACCCCTCGATCGGCGTACCACGCTCATCACAGACCTGGCCGTAGCCAAAATCCTTTTTCTGCGATTGCGTGCCGCGATCCCGGCTCATGGCCATCCAGCCGGCATCCGTGATGATCCAGCCTTTTTCTGCCTGATGGCCGATCACTGTGGTCAGTACGCTCAAGGCCAGTTCATCGGTGCTGCATACGCCAATGTTGTGCATCACTAGGTCAAAGAACGCGTAGACCCCGGCGCGCAGTTCGGTCACACCCTCCAGGCTGACGGCCGAGAGTGCGGTCGGGGTAGAGCCGACGCTGACCTCGGCGCAGGGCAGGCCGGCGGCACGAATCCGCTCGGCCGCCTCGACGCAACGGGCGCGTTCCTGCTCGGCGATGGCTTGCAGGGCTTCAGGCGTATCCAGGCCGTAACTTTCGCCCGCGTGGGTCAGCACACCGGTGAGGGTGTCGCCGAGCAGTCGGGCGATGTCCAGCAGCAAAGGGTCGTGCGGCTTGACCCCGGAGCGGTGGCCGTCGCAATCGATCTCGATCATCACTGCAAAGGTTTCGTCGTGCTGGCGGCCAAAATCGATAATCGCCTGGGCACCGGCCAAGCTGTCGGTGATCAACGTCAAGCCGCAGCCCCGGCGACGCAGCGTCAGGGCCTGGGGCAGTTTGTGCGGGGCCATGGCCACCGCGTAGAGGATGTCGTGGATGCCCAGTGCGAAAAAATACTCAGCCTCTTTCAACGTCGACACCGTGATGCCGCTGGCGCCCGCTGCGATTTGTGCGGCCACCACTTCGGCGCACTTGTGGGTTTTGACATGGGGGCGCAACTGCACGCCCAGGGCGTTGGCGCGTTGCTGCATGCGCTGGATATTGCGCTGCATTTTCACGCTGTCGATCAAGGCGGCAGGGGTCTCCATGGTGCGGGCTCCACAATGAGGGGCAGGGTGTAAATTGACGCCCTGTCCAGGACTGGATATGTTGTCTTGCATGAAAAATACCTCTCCCAACGATACTCACCTGATCAGCCAGCTCGAACAGATCGCCGAAGGCTTGAGCAAGACCTTCAGCCCGTTCTGCGAAGTGGTGCTGCACGACTTGCGCGACCCGCAGCACTCGATTCTGGCGATCCATAACAACCTGTCCGGACGCGCGGCGGGCGACCCGACCACCGAGTTGGGCCTTGCGCGCATTGCCGACCCCGAGTACCCGCAAGTCATCGCCAATTACCAGAACCAGTTCAGCGACGGCCGCCAGGTCAAAAGCACGTCGATCGGCATCAAGGGCGCTGGCGGCGAGTACGTGGCGGCCTTATGCATGAACGTCGATCTCTCGTTGTTCCGTGGCTTGCAGGGCATGCTGGAGCAGTTTGGCTCGGTCAGCGGCGACAAACTCATCGAATCCCTGGACCCGTCCGGCGCCGATGTCATCCGTGCGCGTATCGACCAGTTCGCAGCGCGCCTGGCCACCACCCCGCGTGCGCTGAAGGCGGCGGACCGGCGTGTACTCATGCAGGAGTTGAAAGACTCCGGCTGCCTGGATATTCGCCGGGCCATGGAAACCGTGGCCTCGCACCTGGGCGTCTCGCGCGCGGCGGTCTACACCTACGCCAAGTAACGCGCTATCGCTTCAATCTCGACGAGATAGCCGTGATGCAGTTCGGGCACCGGCACTACGGCGCGGGCAGGGCGGTGCTCACCCAGTGCGGCGGCGTAGACCCTGTCGAATGCGGGCCAGTGCTCAACGCCGGCCACATACACGGTGACCTTCACCAGATCCGCCGGCGTTCCACCGGCGGCGTTCAGGATTTGCAATAGATTGGTCAAGGCGATCCGCGCCTGCTCGGCAAATGTCGCCGACAGGTTATGCCGACCGTCCGAGCTGACTGGCAATTGCCCGGAGATATACAACGTGTCGCCGTGGGCGATGGCCTGGGCGTAATGCCCGGCGGGCGGGGAAGCCGTCGAAGTGTGGATGCTGTTCATGAGGCCTCACTGAGCAGGGCCGCGTACTTTTCAATATCGACATTGCCGCCGGTGACGATAATGCCTACCCGCTGGCCCTTGAACCGGCCTGCTTCGTTGAGCAAGGCCGCCAGGCCCAGGCAGCCAGTAGGCTCGACCACCATTTTCATGCGCTGCATGAAGAACTTCATCGCCGCCACCAACTCGGCATCCGACACGGTGAGGATGTCGTTGACGTTGTCACGGATGATGGGGAAGGTGTAATTGCCCAGGTGCTGGGTCTGAGCGCCGTCGGCAATGGTCTTCGGCGTGTCGATATGCACGATGCTGCCGCTGCGAAACGAGCGCTGGCCGTCATTGCCGGCTTCCGGTTCCACGCCATACAGCAGGCAATCCGGCGACAAGGCACGAGTCGACAACGCTGTACCCGAGAGCATGCCACCGCCGCCGAGACCAACGAACAAGGCATCCAGCGGTCCGGTGGACTCCAGCAGTTCCTTGGCAGCCGTGCCTTGCCCGGCGAGGATGTGCGGATGGTCGTAGGGCGGGATCAGGGTCAGGCCCTGTTCAGTGGCCAGGTTGCGGCCGATCTGCTCGCGGTCTTCAGTGAAGCGGTCGTACAGCACCACGCTGGCGCCATATTCACGGGTGGCGGCAACCTTGGCCGCCGGTGCATCGGTAGGCATCACGATGGTCGCCGGGATGCCCAGCAACTGCGCCGCCAGCGCAATGCCCTGGGCGTGGTTGCCGGATGAAAATGCCACCACCCCGGCTTTGCGCTGCTGCGGGTCAAATTTCGACAGGGCGTTGAACGCGCCGCGAAACTTGAACGAGCCTGCACGTTGCAGGTGTTCACACTTGATGAACACCTGCGCACCGGTCAGCGCGTCGAGGGTGCGCGAGGTGAACACCGGCGTCGCGTGCGCAACGCCTTCCAGGCGTTGCGCGGCGTCGATGACGTCTTGGTAAGTGGGCGATGGCATGGGCGGACCTCGTTGTCTTGTTCTGGATAAAATATCCATAAAAAGACAAATAGTAAAGTTTCGTCTGTCCATGCTAGCGTTTCGAACTTCTCCGACCGTTAGAGGATTCGACGTTGATTCGACTCACCGACTACATCGCCCAGTTCTCCCGATCTGCCCTTGCGCCTTGGGCAGACCTTACACCCTGGGCACTGGCAACCCAGGCGCCTGCGGTCGTTCGCCAGTTGTTGGCCAGACTCCCGGCCGACGAGTACATCATCCAGGATGAAATCGCCATCCACCGTACCGCCACCGTCGAGGCTGGCGCGTTGCTCAAGCCACCCCTGATCATCGGCGCCCACTGCTTTATCGCCAGTGGTTCACTGCTACGGGGCGGATGCTGGCTGGATGAGCATTGCATCATCGGTCCCGGTGCCGAGTTGAAGACCTCGTTCATGTTCAGCGGCAGCAAGCTGGCGCACTTCAATTTTGTCGGCGATTCGGTGTTGGGGCATAGGATCAACCTGGAGGCGGGGAGCATCGTTGCCAACTACCGCAACGAGCGCGATGACAAGGAAGTGCGGGTACGGGTTGACGGGACCTTGCAGCGCACGGGGTGCGACAAGTTTGGCGCGTTGCTCGGCGACCAGTGTCGGATCGGCGCCAATGCAGTGTTGGCGCCGGGGGCGCTGCTAAAGGCTGGAAGTGTCGTGGGCCGGGGGCGGGTGTTTGATTGCGAGAGCAATGCAGACACATACACTTGAGGGCTGGAATTATCCTCCACGAGGGCCAGACGATTGACGGCGCTGGTGGTGGCTACATGAATCTAAGTCGGAGGCTGAATAGCTGCGGTTTTCTTGAATCTGTACCGACGATTACAGATTTTCCCATGTTGTAACAAGGAGGTTTCAATAAGTGAAGTATCCGCTCAGAAAGCAAATAGGTGATCGAGGCGAGTATTTGGTTGCCGGGAAATTTATTGAATTGTTTGGTGGGCCGTGCCGGCTGCAAAACGTGGATCTTGGCGTTGATGCTGAGTATGAGTTCACGAATGCTGCTCACAACGCCACGGGAGAGTTGTTGAAAATTCAGATTAAGGCCACGAGTAAAAGCTTCAAGCCCGGTGTTAATAATTTTCTTGTTGAAAAGAAACACTTGGCGTACTGGAAGAATTCCAGCGTTCCTGTGATTTTCTGTTATGTCAGCCTGCAGAGCCACGCAATTCTTTGGACGTATATTGATTCTGAGCAGGAATATCTTGAAGTGGGTGGAAAAGGAAAGCACCGACTTACGCTGCATGCTTCTCAGCATCTATTGGGCACTACGAGCAAAGGCCGATTGCAGAGGATTGCAAATCGGTCCAACAACGCATTTTTTCAAGCATTAAAGGCAGCCAGGCGCACAGTCGAAGAAATCCGAGGGGTGGGCGTTGAACGCGTCTATCATCAAAATCCTGGGCATTGCGCCCTGGTTGAAGCACTGGCAAGCCAACTCAGGCATGCGGAAACGGCTTATGAAAAAGACGTGGATGCTCAGCAGGATCCTTTGGAAAGAAATCGACTAGATCGCCTCTGGGGTTTCTGCTACGTCCTTACGCGAAAGCTAGATCGCCAGGCGGACAGTGAGAATGACGCTCGCGATGGTTAACGGGCGAGAGATCGTTTAAAGCGGCAATGTTGAAAAGACCATGGTGTGTCGACGCGATATTAAATAGAATGAATCTCATTTGAGACTCACTCGCGCCGCGCAGGTCGCTCGCCATGAATGATGTTGTAGTTCCGACCCACGCCCCCGAACTGACCTTGTCGAGCCTGTACCGCGACCACCGCAGCTGGCTGGAAAGCTGGCTGCGCCGGCGTCTGGGCAATGCCTGGGATGCGGCTGACCTGAGCCAGGATACCTTCTTGCGTGTGCTGGCCAGCGCTCAGCCGATCGCGCAGATGCAGGAGCCGCGGGCCTATCTGGTGACGGTCGGCAAGCGCCTGCTGGTGAATTTCCATCAGCGGCGCAGTCTTGAACAGGCTTATCTGAATGCCTTGGCCAGCCTGCCGGAAGCCTGCGTGCCGTCGCCCGAACAACGCTGGCTGCTGCTGGAAACCTTGCAAGCCCTGGATGAATTGCTCGATGGCTTGCCGGTGCTGGTCCGCCGTGCGTTCCTGTGGAGCCAACTGGAAGGCCTGGGCTATCGGGACATCGCCGAGCGCCTGGACGTGTCGGAGCGCACGGTAAAACGCTATATGGCCCAGGCTTACGAACATTGCCTGCTGGTGGACCTGTGAGCCGTGACGTTGCCCGCGCCGCGGCGCAGTGGTTAGCGCTGCTGGAATCCGGCGCCGCCACCGAGCGTGATCACGCCGCCTTGCAGCATTGGCGTGACAGCCATCCCCAGCACGAACAGACCTGGCAAAAAGCCCAGACCTTGCGCCAGCGTTTCAGCGACTTGCCCCAGGCCCTGGCGATGGCCAGCCTCGATCGCCCGCACCCTGGGCGCCGCGCCGTGCTCAAGCGCGCCCTGGGAATTGCAGCATTGGTGCCGACCGCCTGGCTGATCAGCCGTCAACTGCCCATCGAGGCTTGGCGTGCCGACCTGCACACCGCGACCGGCGAGCGCAAGCGCATGCCGTTGGCCGACGGCGGCAGCTTGCAGCTCAATACCGCGACGGCGGTAGACGTGGACCTGGCGCAGCGACGCATCACGTTGGTGGACGGAGAGTTGGCGTTGAACGTACCCGGCGCGGCGGCGGTGACCGTGCGGACGCGCTACGGCGACTTGAGCGTCAGCCAGGCCGATGTGTGTGTAAGGCAGCAGGCCAGCGGTTGTCTGGTGTCGGTGCTCAAGGGCTCAGTCCAGGTGCGGGACCTGAACGGTCAAATGACGACACTGCAGGGCGGGCAGCAAGCGCCGCTGAAAGCCAGCGGCTTGGGGGCCTGGGTGCCGTTTGATGTAGTGCAGCTGGGTTGGCGCGACGGTGTGCTGACTGCGCAGAACCAGGCGCTGGGTGACTTCCTGCGGGAGCTCGAGCGTTATCGGCCAGGCGTGTTACGTTGGGAACCGAGCCTGGAAACGTTGCGGGTGACCGGCAGTTTTCGCCTGGACGACACCGACCGCATCCTCAACCTGCTGGCCTCGACGTTGGGGCTGGAGTTGCACGCACGCACGCGGTATTGGGTCACCCTCACACCGCGCAAATCCCTGGCCTGACACCCCCTTTCAATGGGGTGCGGCCAAGAAGGCGATATCAGATAACGTGGGCGCGTTGCAGCTCGGTCAAGGACAGTGCCTTGAATTGCGCCAGCACCGGGTCACGCCGGTCCCTGGGGTGCTGCAAGTCCACGGCGAGTTCCTGGCGAATGCTGCTCGGACGGTTATCCATCACCAGCACGCGGTCACTCAGGTACAGCGCCTCGTCCACATCATGGGTCACCAGCAGCAAGGCGATCGCGTGGTGTTTGGCCAGTTGCAACAGCAGGTCCTGCAGCTTCATGCGGGTGAAGGCATCCACCGCACTGAAGGGTTCGTCCAGCAGCAACACCTGCGGGCGTGAATACAGTCCGCGTGCAATCGCCACCCGTTGCGCCATGCCGCCGGACAATGCCTTGGGCAGCGCCTGGGCAAATCCCTTGAGGCCGACTTCCTCAATCAGTTGCATGACCCAGGCCTTGTCGTAGTGCTTGTCATCGCTGAAACCGATGTTCTGCTCCACCGTGAGCCAGGGCATCAGCCGAGGCTCCTGGAACACAAAGGCGACCTCGCCATCGGGGCTGCGCAGTTCGCCCTGAAAGTCTTTTTCCAGGCCGGCAACGATTCGCAGCAGGGTGCTTTTGCCACAGCCGCTGGGGCCCAGCAGGCTCACGGCCTCCCGAGGTTGCAGGGCCAGGCGCACGTCTTTCAGCACGGTGGTGTGGGCGAAGCTTTTACGCGCTACATGAATGTCCAACAGTGGCTGCACGCTCATTGTCCTGCTCCCTGGAACGTATCGCGCCAGGCCAGGCAGCGCTTTTCCAGCGTGGCGAGCAGGCCATCGCTGACTTTGCCCAGCGACGCCAACACGATGATTGCCGCCAACACGATATCCGGCCGCGAGGTCTCGCGCCCGTCGCTGAGCAAGTAACCCAGGCCTTTGGTGGCCGCGATCAGCTCGGCCGCCACCAGAAACATCCACGCCAGGCTCAAGCCACTGCGCAACCCGGTGAACAGGCCAGGCAGGGCGGCCGGCAACAGGATGCGACGCACCAGGCGCCACCGACTGAAGCCGTACATTTGCCCGACTTCCACCAGCTTGCGATCGATGTCGCGGATGGCGGCGACACCATTGAGGTACACCGGGAAGAACGCGCCGATGGCGATCAGCACGATCTTCGAGGTCTCGTCGATGCCCAGCCACAGCAGCAACAGCGGCACCCAGGCCAGGCTCGGAATCGAGCGCAGCCCGGCGAAAGTCGGTTCCAGGTAGGCTTCGGCCTCACGACTCAAGCCCACCCAGGCGGCAAACACCAGCGCCAGGCTGGCACCGATGGCAAAGCCCAGCAGCACCCGGCCCAGGCTGGCACTGATGTGTTTCCACAGTGAGCCTTCGGCGAGGTCCGTGAGGGTCACGGCGATCTCACTGGGCGCCGGCATCTGGTACGACGGCAACCAACCCACTCGAACCACCACCTCCAGCACCAGCAGGATCAGCACCGGCAACACCAGGCCCTTGAGCCGCCTCGGCCAGGCACTGCGATTGATCGCCACCGGCTCGACCAGGGGCAATGCTTGGGTTTTGCTGGTCATCACGCGCTCCTTAGTGGCCGAACGAGGTGTCGATCAACTGGTCGATCACCTGGTCCACGTTCACGCCTTTGCGCACCAGTTCTTCGGACACCAGGATCGGTGCGGCCGCCTTTGACGACACCACGTCCTTGCTGTTCAGGAACGGTGTGCTCAGGTCGGTACGCGACAGTTGCAGCTTGGCCACTTCCAACGGCAGGCCGGATTCGTCGGCGAGCAACTTGGCGAATTCATCCGGGTGCTTCACCGCCCAATCGCGGGCCTTTTCATACGCGCCGAGTACTTTGGTGATGGTCTGCGGATGCGCCTTGGCGAACTGCTCGGTGACGCTGACCACGCCGTAGCTGTTGAAGTCCTTGTTGCGGTACAGCAGGCGCGAACCGGCCTGGATTTCACTGGCGGCCATGTGCGGGTCGAGGCCGGCCCAGGCGTCCACGTCACCTTTTTCCAGGGCGGTACGACCGTCCGGATGTTGCAGGTGCACCAGTTCCACGTCGTCCTTTTTCAGCCCGGCTTTTTGCAGGCTGCGCAGGGTGAACAGGTACGGGTCGGTGCCTTTGGTGGCGGCGATTTTCTTGCCTTTCAGGTCGGTGACGCTCTTGAGCGGCGAATCCTTGCGCACCACCAGAGCGGTCCATTCGGCGCGGCTATAGACGTACACCGACTTGATCGGGCTGCCATTGGCGCGACTGAGTACGGCAGACAGGCTGGCGGAAGAGGCGAAATCCACGCCGCCACTGTTGAGGTATTCCAGGGAACGGTTGCTGCCCTGGCTCAATACCCAGCCCACGTTGGAGTGCGGCAAGGCCTGTTCCAGCCAGCCGAAGTGCTTGAGCACCAGACTGACGGGCGAGTAATAGGCGTAGTCGAGATTGACTTCAGCGGGGTCGGTTTCAGCGGCATGGGCCAGTGGTTGCAGGCACAGGGCGAGGGCGCATGCGCCGAGTAAGCGTTGGGTGAAGGGTTTCATGGAACAGCTCCGGCAAGGCATTGAGAGAAGGCTTTCTTATATTCAGAAAAATTAAATGGCATGTTCCATCATGCTTTTCAGGAATATGCAGTCTCTGTGCCATCTGGCCTGTACGTGTGTTTCCGGGGCTTTAGGGAAATGTGGTTGTAGCGGGAGTAGGCAAACTGTTGATCCACTGTCGGTGGTGCAACAGTTCGAATATATCCATAAAGAATAAATAAAGAGTTATATATTCCTTTTAATGTTCTGGTCGATGGCGCATTTTGAGGGCCTGGGCATTCGTGCGGATTGACCCAACAACCAAAAGGAAAGCCGACATGACTATTAAAGCGATCAACGTGCGCAACCAATTCAAGGGTGTGATCAAGGAAATTCTGCTGGGGGAAGTGGTGTCGGAAATCGACGTACAGACCGCGTCCGGCATTGTTACTTCGGTAATCACCACCCGCTCAGTGCGTGATCTGGAGTTGAAAGTAGGCAGTGAAGTGATTGCCTTCGTAAAATCGACAGAAGTGTCCATCGCCAAGTTGTGAGTACACCTTGATAGGTGCAAGCCTTGGACTTTTTCAGGCCTGAGTCCCCTGGTGGATGAGGCTCGGGTGTGTGGCCGCCACCTCCAGGTTGAACATCGGCGTGCCTTGGAACCCCTGCTGTAGCCGGTTGCGGCGGCCGGCAAAAACAGTAACAGCAGGGGTTCGGCACTCGTTGCGAACAGTTGTGAGTCAGGCCTGACGGTTGCGCAGGGCGCGTTCCATGCGTTGCAGGCCTTCTTCCAGCATCGACCGTGGGCAGCCGAAGTTCAGGCGCACGAACTGCTGGCTGTCATCACCGAACTCGATACCGGCGCTCAACCCGACCTTGGCCTGTTCCAGGAAAAACTGCTGCGGATCGTCCAGGCCCAGGGCGCTGCAATCCAGCCAGGCCAGGTAAGTACCTTGCGGTGCGTGCATCACCACGCCAGGCAGGCGGGTTTGCACGGCGTCGAGCAGGTAGTCGCGGTTGGACTGCAAGTACTGCACCAGCGCGTCGAGCCAATCACTGCACTGGCTGTAGGCCGCGCGGGTAGCTTCCAGGCCCAGAGGGCTGACGCTGTCGACCATGCCGCAACGGGCATTGTTGAAGCGTTCGCGGATCTCGGCGTTCTGGATCACCGCGAAGCACGTCTTGAGGCCGGCGACGTTGTAGGCCTTGCTGGCCGACATCAGGGTGATGGTGCGCTGGGCGATCTCGGGACTGAGGCTGGCGGTGGGAATGTGGCGACGGCCGTCGAAGCACAGTTCGGCGTGGATTTCGTCGGAGATGATCAGCGCGCCGTTTTCCAGGCAGGCGTTGGCCACGGCCAGCAGTTCTTCACGGGGGAAGACTTTGCCCATGGGGTTGTGCGGGTTGCTCAGCAACAGCGCGCCGGCGCCGGTCAATGCCTGGCGCATCGCGGGCATCGGCGTGAGGTATTCGCCGTTGACCTGCTCGAAGGGCACTTCGATGCGCGGCAGGTTCCAGTGGCCTGGTGCCAGGCGGATCGGCCGGTAGTTGGGGGTTTGCAGCACCACCGGCTGGCCCGGCTGGACAAACGCGTGCAGCGCCATGTTGAAACCCGGCTCGACGCAAGGCAGGAACAGCAGTTCATCCGGCTGCACGCGCCAGGCGTACTTGGCCCACAGGTCGGCAATGATCGCTTCGCGTACATCCGGCCCGGCGACGCTGTAGCCGAGCACCTGCTGGTCGATGCGCGCGTGCAGGGCTTGCAGCACGGCGGGTGGGGCGGCGATGTCCATGTCGGCGATCCACATTGGCAGCACGTCTTGCGGGTAGCGGCTCCACTTGGTGCTGCCGGTGCCGAAGCGGGGGTGGATCGTGTCGAAATCAAAGCTCATGGGGGGCTCGTATCAAGGCGTCAGGTGCAGGAATGGCGCTGATTCTAGCGCCATTATTTTTATAGGCCAGAGCTGATTGCCACCGCAAGTTGCCGGTGTGCCTGTTCCAGGGCGCGATTGACGGCTTCTTCACCGCGCACCATGGCCGGCAAGTAGACGAAATCCACCGCGTGAATGCCCACTGTAGACAGGATGGTGCTCATGTACGGCGTCAGAAAATCCGGCTCATGACCCTTGCGGGCGTTACCCGAACTGACCAGCACAAAGGTGCGCCGGTCTTGCAGCAAGCCGACTTTGGCGAACTGTTCATTCACCGTAAAACTGCGCTGGATGCGCACCACATGGTCGATCCAGGTCTTGAGCGCCGCCGGCACGGTGAAATTATGCACGGGAGTGCACAGGATCAGCAGGTCGCAGGCCTCCAGTTCAACGATTAATTGTTCCGAGAGTGCCGTGGCGCTGCTGCCGAGTCCGCCGGGTGTGGTCAGCGCGTTGGCATATTCACGGGTCAAGGGTGGCAGTGCTTGGCTGCCATAGTCGCGCTCGGTCAACTCGGCGTCGGGGACCAGGTCGCGCAACAGTGCACGGGCCAGTTTGAAGGTCTGCGCGGCCTTGCCGTGGGGGCTGAAACTGAGGAGCAGGGCCCGGGTCATTGGCTCAGGTCCTGGGAAAAGTGCATGCCCAGGGGCAGTAGGCCCTGGCGGAAATAGAAGCGCTGGGCCAGGGCCATATGCATGCCGGTGTCCAGTACCAGCCAGCGATAGCCACGGGCGCGGGATTCCTCGCGCACCCGGTCCAGCAGTTGTTCACCCAGGCGCCGCCGTTGCAATGTGGCGTCTACCACTAGGTCATCCACGTAGATAAACCGGCCGTACAGGGTGTTTTCGGTCAACCGGTAGCCGGCCAGACCCATCACGTTGCCATTTTCGCGTGCGGCCAGCAGGCGGTAGCCGTTTTGCCGTTGGCGCTGGATTTGCTCGGCAAACGCCGTGGCGTCGGTGAGGTGAGGGCGCAGCTGTTGCATCACCGCGAAGCTGGCAATCAGATCGGCCTGGGTTTCCATCTGGGCAAATTCGACATGTTCATTCATGGTTTTTGGTTCTCCAGGTGTGCCTTGACCGCCGCCGGTACTTTGCGAAAGCTGATGGCGACGCGATTCAGGGCATTCATCAAGGCAATGGCCAGGGTCAGGTCGGCGATTTCCTTCTCACTGAATGCCGCCGCGACGTTTGCATAGTCAGCATCCGGCACCTGGGTTTGCGCCACCGGGGTGACCACCTCGGCCCAAGCCAGGGCGGCACGTTCACGTGGGGTGAACAGCGGCAGACCTTCGCGCCAGGCGGCCAACAGCATGATTTTTTCCAGGCTCACGCCGAGCTTGAGCAAGTCGCGGGAGTGACTGTCCAGGCAATAAGCGCAGCCATTGAGTTGCGAGACGCGCAGGTACACCAGGTCGATCAGTTCTTTTTCCAGGCCGCAGCCGTGGATGTAACTGTGCACCGAACCCAGGGCTTTGTAGCCGGCGGGCGCGGCCTGGGCGTAATCGAGTCGGTGGTTCATGGGCGATCCTTGTGACGGTGAAGGGATGCGCCATTTTCATGGTGGGTCGGCTGGGCGGACAGGGGCATGATTGGACAAGTGGGTTGGGACATGATCAGACTTCGTGCTGTCTTCCCGTCGAGCCAATCGCGATGTCGTCACTGCCCAAATACCAGGAAATCTACCGACGCTTTCGCCAGGCTATCGATCAGGGGCAGTTGCGCCCCGGCGAGCGCGTGCCCTCGGTGCGGGCGATGGCGCAGGAACTCAAAGTGGCGCGAGGCACGGTGGAGGCGGCGTATCAGTTGCTGGTCAGCGAGGGCTTTTTCGAGGCGCGCGGGCAAGCGGGGACGGTGATTGCCGAGGCGCTGCCGCAGGTACCGATGAAACCCATGCCGGCTGCGCTGCCAGTGACTTCGGGCCCTTTGCCGCTGCAAATGGGCCTGCCGGCCTTGGATGCTTTCCCTCGCAAGCTGTGGGCGCGGCTGGTGACCCAGCAAGTGCGCCGCACCGACGCGAACAGCCTGGCGATGGGCGATGAGCGCGGCACCCAGGCGCTGCGTGTGGCGATAGCCAGCTACCTGGCGTTGTACCGGGGCGTGGAGTGCACGCCGCAACACGTGTTTGTGTGTGCCGGATACGCGGGGGGCCTGACGCTGGTGTGTGAAGCATTGGCGATGGCAGGGCAGCGGTGCTGGTTTGAAGACCCTGGGTATCTGCATGCGCGCCAGTTGTTGATTCATCAGGGTGTGGAGCTGGTGCCGGTACCGGTGGACCGTGATGGGCTGGATGTTGAGCAGGGTATTTCGCGCGGACGTGAGGCACGGTTGGCGGTTGTCACACCGGCGCACCAGAGCCCGCTGGGTGTTGCGCTGAGCCCGGCGCGGCGACGGGCGTTGCTGGCGTGGGCGCGGGAGCAGGGCAGTTGGGTGGTGGAAGATGACTACGACAGTGAGTTTCGCTATCGCGGGCAGCCATTGGCGGCACTCAAGCGTCAGGATGGGGATGATCGGGTGATCTATGCCGGGAGTTTCAGCAAGATGCTGTTTCCGGGGTTGCGGTTGGGGTATCTGGTGGTGCCCGCGGCGCTGCTGGCTAGGTTTGAGCAGGGGGCTCGGGTGTTGCAACAGCGGAGTGCGCAGTTGTTGCAATTGACCGCAGCGGACTTTTTGGAACAAGGGCATTTCACTCGGCATTTGAAGAAGATGCGGCAGTTGTATGCGCAGCGTCGGGGGTATCTGGTAGAGGCGTTGCGGCTGCATTGCGGAGCGTTCTTGCGGGTGGATGAGCAAGCGGGAGGGATTAATTTGCTGGCGCGGTTGGTGGTGGATGTGCCGGATTGGGCGGTGGCTGAGGCGGCTGAGCGGGCGGGGTTGGGGGTTAAGGCGTTGTCTGCCTGGACGTTGGAAGGTGGGCAGGGGCAGGGGGTGTTGATGGGGTTCACGAATGTGGCTTCTGCTTCGGACGCTGTGGTGGTTGCTCAGGTTTTGCGTGCGGTGATTGCTGAGTATCTATCCGTTCCTCTGGTAACAACGGCTACTGTAGGGGCGGGTTCGTCAGAAAGAATCGGTCGGCTCTAAGGCGGCCCCGCGCTGGCAGGTTGCGAGAACAGCGCTCCCACGCACGGTGGGAGCGCGCAACCGGTCAGTGCTTGACCGGTGTCGGCAGGGTCACAAGGTTGACGTAGCCATCCCAGAATTTCTTCTGGTCCACGCCGAACACTACCTTGGCCTTCTGCGTGCCGACGGGCGCGCCTTTCGGGTAGCCCAGTGCGCGACCGTAGTCCGCGCCAAACGTGGCGTCCACATCCACCCACAGCTCGCGGGATTCGGTGACGATCCCAGGGTTGACCAGGTACAGCGCCGGCAAGCTGTCCCAAGTGAAGCTGTGGTAGCTCGGGTCCTTGTCGAACAACGGCCCGAACTCATGCGTGTACAGGTCGGCAATCGCGCCTTTCTGTGCAGTCACGCGCTGGTACACCGTTTTGTCGAAGGTGACTTTCTCGCACACATCATTGGGGAAAATCACGTGTTCGATCGGCGAGCGCAACACGATCTTCGCCGCCTCCGGGTCGAACCACCAGTTGAACTCCGCCGCCGGCGTGGTATTGCCCGGAATTTCCAGGGCGCCGCCCATGTACACGATGCGTTTGATCAGCGGCACGATATCCGGCGCCGAACGAATCGCCAGGGCGACGTTGGTCAGCGGGCCGACGGCGAGGATCGTCACCTGGTGCGGGTTGGCGCGCACGCTGTCGACAATGAACTGCGCGGCGGCCTCCTTGCGCAGTTTCGTGTGGGTGGCCAGGCCGTCCGGTGGTGCGACCAATTGTGAGGGTGATGTGGGGCGCGGGTTTTTGAACGCCCCCGGCCAGCCGGAGCCGAACAGCGCTTTTTCTGCCTCGTAGGTGGCGTAGTCGTGCAGCAGCGGGTAGGCGGCGCCGGAGTAGACGCCGACCTCTTTATCCACGCCCATGCGTTCCACGGCCTTCAGGGCGTCGACCTGCTCCTGATCGACCCAGGCGTTGCCGCTGACCAGGGTCATGCCCAGCAGCTCGATGCGTTTTTGCGCATGCAACTGGGCAAGCATGATGAAGGCCTGACCGTCATCGTTGAGCACGTTGAAATCGGTATCGAAGATGACCTTTTCCGCCGCCTGCGCGGTGCCGGCACACAGACCGACCGCAACAAGCAGCGCACAGCGTTTCAAGAAGCCTTGCATGGTGAGTCTTCCGAAAAAATTGTTGTTATCAACGGTTCACCAGTTTCGCCGGCAAGGCGATGACCAGGAAGCTGCTGAGGATCAGGCAGCCCGCGAAAAACCACAAGGCACCGGCGCTGCTGCCTGTGACGTCGATCGCAACGCCCATCAATGAGTTGCTGACCAGGCCGGCGATATTCGCCACCGAACAGGCCAGGGCAAAGCCGGTGGCCGCCGCGGTGCCTTTGAGAAAGGTCGCCGGCAGGCTGAAGAACACCGGCACGGCGCCGATGATCGCCGCCGAAGCAATCGCGAACAGCACCACCGTGGCCACCACGTTATGGGTGAAGAAGGTGCTCGTGGCCATGGCCGCCGCGCCGATGAAAAACGGCACGATGATGTGCCAGCGGCGTTCGCGGTGTTTGTCCGAGCTGGCGCCGATCAGCAGCATGCCGAGCAGGGCGGCGACGCTTGGCAAGGCGGTGAGCACGCCGATATGGAACGTGTCGGTGACCCCGGCGTTGCGGATGAAGGTCGGCATCCAGAAGCCCATGGCGTAGGCGCTGAGCAGGATCGAGAAGTCGATACCGCCGAGCATCCATACCTTGAGGTTGAAGAAGCCGTCGCGGAAGCTGTGCTTGCTGGCGGAGCCTTCGGCATCGTCCTTGCGCAGTTCGGTGTCCAGCAGGGCCTTTTCCTCATCCGACAGCCATTTGGCTTGCTGGTAGGTGTTGGGCAGGGCCCAGAAGGTCAGCACGCCAAGCAAGACGCTGGGCACCGCTTCGATCAGGAACAGCCACTGCCAGCCACGCAGGCCGCCCATGTGGTCGAAGTGGCCCATGATCCAGCCGGACAGTGGGCCACCGATCACGCTGGAGAGCGGCAGGCCGATCATGAACAGCGCAATGATGCGCCCGCGTCGGTGGGTGGGAAACCAAGTGGTCAGGTAGTACAGGACACCCGGCAAAAAGCCCGCTTCGGCAGCGCCGAGCAGAAAACGCAGGATGTAGAACTGGGTGGTGGAGGTGACCAGCATGGTGCAGGCCGAGAGCAGGCCCCAGGTGATCATGATGCGCGCGATCCAGATCTTTGCGCCGACCCGTTCCAGCACCAGGTTGCTCGGTACTTCGAACAGGATATAACCGACAAAGAACAGCCCGGCACCGAGACCGAACGCGGTTTCGCTGAACTGTAATTGGTCGAGCATCTGCAGTTTGGCGAAGCCGATGTTGATGCGGTCCAGGTAGGCGGCCAGGTAGCAGAAGCACAGGAAGGGAATCAGCTTCCAGGTGATCTTGTGGTAAAGCGTGTTGACCGG
>Ga0302347_1002805_pt1 | contig 16700 bp, 13 predicted proteins | sample PhyWR1_FD_202178 | JGI IMG/M metagenome (GOLD analysis project Ga0302347, IMG submission 202178) | Leaf surface microbial communities from wheat plants in UC Gill Tract Community Farm, Albany, California, United States - DLSL W.R1 (v2)... | ecosystem: Host-associated > Plants > Phyllosphere >...
GTCGTAGAGGCGCGACTTTTCATCTTCCAGCTCGGCGCGTTCGGCGAGGGTCTTGTTGGCCAGATTGAAGCTCATGTTGAATTACCTGCTGCACAAATAGGCGACATCTTACACTGTAGGTCGAAATTTCCTGATCCGGATTTTTCCCCAAACCAGCCTTGGGCAAAAAAACTGCAACTTTTGCAGCTCGCCAACACTCCATTGTTCACTGTCACATTCATCCGCAAGGAGTCACACCCATGGCCCGCAAAACCGCCGCCCAAGCCGTCGAAGAACAAATCAAGGATCAAGCCTTCAGCGAACTCACCGCGCTGATCGAAGAGTCGGACAAACTGCTCAAAAGCAGCGCCTCCCTGGTGGGCGAGGAAGGTGAAACCCTACGTGAGCAGGTTGCGATCAAGCTCAAGCAAGCCCTGGATTCGGTGTCCAACGTGCGCGAACGCAGCAAGCCGGTGGTGGATGCCACCGAAACCTACATCGGTGGCCATCCGTGGCAGACCGTGGCCATTTCCGCAGGCTTCGGCCTGGTGGTTGGCCTGCTGCTGGGTCGCCGCAACTGATACAACGGGGCTGCGCCGCGTGCGCAGCCCGTTTTACCCCGCCAGTGCCTGCAACTGCCGAAGATCCTTGGCTTCAATCTCAATCCCGACTTCCTGCGACTTCGCCCGTGTGCGATGGCGCCGATCCCCCGGCAACCGCCGCAACCCCGCCGCATGCATCTGCCGCACCAGTTCCTGGCTGCGCTCGGCAAAGCTTTGGCCGGCGGTTTTGCTCGGGTCGATCAGGATCAGCAACTGCCCGGTCCAGGGCGTACGCGCACCGGGGTGATCGGCCCAGTTGAATTCGAAAGAAAAGTTACCACCGGTCAAGGCCGCCGCCAGCAGTTCGACCATCATCGACAAGGCCGAGCCCTTGTGCCCGCCAAATGGCAGCAGCGCGCCGCCTTCCAGCACGGCCTTGGGATCGGTGGTGGGCTGGCCGAGGCTGTCCACGCCCATGCCGGGCAGCAGGCGCTCGCCCTTGCGCGCGGCGATCTGCACGTCACCGTGGGCAATCGCGCTGGTGGCCAGGTCGAAGACAATCGGCGCGCCATCGGCACGCGGGGCGGCGAAGGCGATCGGGTTGGTGCCGAACAGGGGCCGATCGGCACCATGGGGCACCACGCAGGTCATGCTGTTGACTACGCTCAGTGCCACCAACCCTTCTTCGGCGAAGGGTTCGACATCCGGCCACAGCGCGGCAAAGTGATGGGAGTTATGGATCGCCAGCAAGGCAATCCCAGCGCTGCGGGCCTTGGCCACCAGCAACGCACGCGCCGCCTCGAGGGCCGGTTGGGCAAAGCCGTTGCCGGCGTCCACGCGCACAAAGCCTGACGCCACATCCGTGACCACAGGCGTAGCCTTGCCATCCACCCAGCCGCTGGCCAGGGTGCTGAGGTAACCGGGGATGCGGAAGATCCCGTGGCTATGGGCGCCGTCGCGTTCGGCGCTGGCGCAATTGTGCGCCAGGATCGCGGCCACCTCGGGCGAGGTGCCGTGCTTCACAAATACGCTGTGCAGCAACCCCACCAGGTCGTTGAAACCAATGAGCGCTGTAGCACGTTCAACTATCGGGGACTGGGCTGACATCTGTAGCTCCGATTTTATAATTGGAAGAGACAACAAGAATCCAGACCGTCGATTAAACAACGCCGCCCGTGCCTGCTGTCAACGGGCGCTTTGGATCGGCACCATTTATCTACCGCCACGTGCGCTGTACCACTACCTAACTTGGGGCCTTCCAACCGCCGCAACGATGGAGAACGCAGCATGACGAGCGTCACCCCCCCCTATTATTTTCAAGAGTTTCTTCTGCCGGGCAGCCGCCGGGGGCCGACCCCACGAGAGCGGGAATTGGGCTTCACGGTGAAGGATCTTGAATGGCTGTACACCGTGTACCGCGCCACTGACGCGGCACGCAGCGACTCGACGATACGCGGCTACCCCATGTGCGTGGAAAGATTGCTGGTCAACCTCAGCGGCCAACCCGCGCTGCCGTTGGCGGGTACCTTCATGATGAGCGCTACGCCCGACAAAGCAAAAGCTGTGCTCTATACCCCCTACGGCGGCCTTGAACTGTTCGACAGCCGCGCCACCCTGCTCACTGAAGTGAGCTCGCGCCTCACGCAGCCGAGCCAGCGTACTGAACTGCTACAGTTTGTGTCTATCGACGAACGTGACGCGCTGCCACCCAACGCCCTACTGAGCGTGACCACCTCGGTCATTCAGGGCCAGGTCATAGAGGACCAGGAAAACGCCATCCTGACAGCCCAGCGCAAGAACGTAGCAACAATGCTTGGCGAGTTACGCAAACTCCCCAGCCTGAATACGATGCTCGACACGTTGCTGGGCATCCTGTCGCGCTCCTATTTCCCGGGGCTGAACCAGGGCGAAACACGCGTCAATACATTCCGTCGTGCCTCAGCTGGCGAGAAGGATCACTGGATCGCCTCCGAGACCTTACGCGACGTACTGTTGCGTTTTTATATCGAGCAAGACTGGCCGGCCGATCAAACCCGCACCTACACCAACGCCGCTCACGACACCCGCGGGTTCAACCGGGAACAGCTGGCCGAGGACCAGCAACGCTGGGACAGCGTGGTCGAACAAACCAGCGGGACGCTCTCGAAGTTATTGAACAGCCTGCTGAAGACCTACTGGAATGAAGACGTCACTGCCGGTCGGTCGCGCTTGCAGTTTTTCGCCCAGGCGCTGCGTGACAAGTTCCGCGCCGACCTGCTGTTCAAGCACCAGGACTCGATTCTTAGCGCCGATGAAACCCGGGCATTACGTGGCAAAATCCTGGCGGACAAGGCCGAAGGTGATATCGACAACCACCACTTCAAGGTCGAGAAGGTCAGGGTTGACGCGCCCTTTCAACATCACGTCGACCTGGCCAGCACGTTGATGATCAGCAATTCCCACGCATACCTCTATACCCAATCGCGCGGGTTACAGGTGCTCACCAACCTGGAAGACCTTAAAGACGCACTGCTGACCATGCTCAAAAGCGCGGGTTATGAAGATGAGTTGTTTAATTTCCTGTCTCTGGATGAACGCAGTGTATTTGTGAGCATGGATCAGATACAGGTGACCGGCACGCCTGTCGACGGCGATGTCGTCAAGGCAATGCTCGAAGACATTATGGCCAAGCAGTCCGCCAACCTCGACTATGCACTGGGGCTTTATCGTCGCAGCGAAGGCAGCATCGACCTCGGCGCGCTGCTCGACAGCGCCCTGGATGTACGCGCCATGCTCGACAGTCGCCTGCTGGAGCAAAATACAGACGGGCGTTGGACCGTCCGCCCCATCACCAGCGGCGATGGCCAGCCCACCACAGTCCAGGCTGAAAAAGCCAAACTGCAGCTCAAGCGGCTGCAATCGATCGTGGAAGCCATGAAACCGGTTGGCAGCCCCCCCACTATTACCCTCGACAACCTGAGCACGCTGCCGACATTGCTGCTGGACAAGAACCAGGCGCACTTGAGCCAGGCGATGTTGCAGGGGCTGATCGGTGAGGCGCAACTGAGACGCCTGTACAAGAGTTTTCCGGCCGATGCCCTCGCATTGCTGGACAGCGCGCTGCACGCCGACGGCATGACCCGGCTCAAGCGCCACAGCCTGAACGGCTTTATACCGGATGCTTTTGGCTTGAGCGTAATAGTGGGCGCGGACACTACCCCCCACGCCCTGGCCAATTGTTTTGTACTGACCGAACGCGGTGGCACGGACGTCACTCACTCAGGAACGGCGGTGCTATGGACCCCCAGTCAAGGCTATGAACCATTTGCATCGATCATGGCCTTGCGTGAAGCGCTGGCAAAACGCCTACTGGACCCCGAGGCGCGCTGGTCCCTGACGGAAAATCTGCGGGCGTCCAAACGTACCCCCCATCAGTCCTTCCAGCTCGGCCCATTGCGACGGATCGACGACCATTTGCTGGACGACCGCCAGCAGACCTATAGCGACTTCGTCCGTGACGAAATTGAGCACGTGCAGGCAATGAAATTGAGCAAGACACGCCTTCAAGAATGGATGGGCAGATTGATCCAGCGGCCGCCGCCGACCAACCTGCCGAGGGCCATTGCCATCGCACGCACCATCACCCACCAGCAGGCACTCCCGGCATGGCTTGGCATGGCCCGGCCGCAAGAGCAGGTCCTGCACGCCGAACTGCTGGAGCAGTACCGCATCAGCGCACCGGACGAACGCGACTACCTGCACGGTATTACGCCGATGCGCGAGCAGGTGGTGAACGCCCTGTCGCCCCTGCTCACTGCGCGCTTCCCGGGGGACGTGATCGATCCGAATGACGTACTGATACCCGGTCGTATCAACCTGAAGGGCAACACGCTGAGCCTGCCGGACTTCGCCATGCGGCATTTAGCTCAATTACGCGCCGAGGATATCCACCCTAAATCGCAAACGACGACCCCATTGCCCGCGACACTGGACGGCACCGCGGTGGTGCAACTGCTTCGGCAACTGGACTTGAACGGCATTTACGAGAAGCTTGTGAACACTCACCTCAAAGGCAAGGGTGAGGATACGCGCGAGCGCCGCCGGTTTTTCTGTCGGCAACTGCCCTGGCAAATACTGCAGTTCGCCCATCAACAAAAACTCGATGATCGCCTGTCGGACTCGGCATGGAGCCTGGTCAAGCAAGTCTTTGATATGCCGGATGCGACGGCACGTAAAATCGTGGACGGTGCGACGGCGACCATTCGGCCTCTTGAATTGATCGCCACCAAGGGTGCAACGCTGGCCAAGGCCCTGGGCTGTTACCTCATTGGCCCAAAGGATGATACGGCCGGCCCTCTGGTCCTGTACGCGCCGTACAGTCCTCAACACTTATTGACCGAATACGCGAACGAACAGGCGCTAATCAATGAGTTCATCACCCCCGGCGCGCTGCAGGCCTGGGTTACCTGCCAGTTGGAAGCCCCCCATCAAGCTACCTACCGCAATTTGCTGAGCCAACAAAAAACCCGCGACAACCCGGAGATCAGCCTGGGTGCCCACCCTATCGCCGGTAACCTGTTCAAGCAGCTGTTTGAGGATAATAGCGAGATGCTGCTCCGAATGCTGGCCTGCCAGTTTTCCGAAGGGGGCAAGGAACGCTGGAATGCAGTCACCAACGTGTTCAGCCAAGGGATCCTCAAAGGGTTGCAGTTTATCGCCGGCAAACTGGCCTACCCGCTGGTGGTATGGCGCAGCTACCAGTTGTTCAAAAACTCCGCTGAAGACTTGCAGCAACACCGCTGGCAACACGCGCTCAAGAGTTTTATCGGCGGCGTGGCGCAATTGGCCTACTTACGCAACGAATTGGACACCGTACTGCCCTCAGAGCCAGTGCCGGAGCCAGAAGCAGACGTAGACGTCACGCAGGAAGAACCGCAGCAAGCGCCAGGACCCACCACCCCGACGCTGGCCGATCTGGACCTGACAGGCCCCGAGCGCACACAGCTGCAAGTCTTCGAAAGCCACGACACCGCCTTGGCGGACCTGACCAAAAGTACGTCGACACAACTTTACCGGGACAAGACCGGCACCCGGCATTTCGTGCCGTTGGCGGGCAAGGTCTACCCGGTGAAAGAAAACGGGGGACGCTGGCACCTGAGCCAAGACAAATCAGACGGCCCTTTTCTGCAACACAACGCCCAAGGGCAATGGGAGCTGGACCTTCGTGGCCGTTATGTAAACTTCGGACTGGCATCGAGCAAAGCCGCCAAGTCGCGTCAGATTCGCAGAGATATAAAAAGCTTCATCAATGTCGAAGCGGTGGGCTTGGAGAACATCAGGGCGCTCTGCAGCTGGAAAGCATCGTGCGTTGTAGAAGCGATAAATGTCGCCACGTACTATACGGTCAACTGCAAACTCAATCTGCGCCACTACGCGGCAGTGCCTGGTCCTAAGAGCCGTTTGGCGCACTTTGTCAAAGATTTCTTCGACGTTGCCGCGCCCACCTCCGATCAAATGCAAAGAATCGAGAAGCGGGTCGACGAAGTCCTTGATGGGTTGACCGACCCCACACTGACCGGTCCCAACTCAATGCGTATTGTTGCCGGCACTCAACGCGCCCGGCCTCACGACACGTTTGCCTTCGCGATACCAGGAGACACAGGGAAGAAAATCTACCTGATGGATCGCTTCTTCGACCCGCAGATAGACGTGTATGAAAACCGTTTGAGCCAGCCGTTCAACCTCTCCCAGCACGCACGGGGGACCACATTCATTCACGAAATATCGCACATAAATTCCTCGACAGTCGACTTGGCGTATCTGGAAAGCATGCGGCCGTTCCACGACCTGCTTAACGTCAAAGTCAAAGGCACAACGAAGATGAAGAAAACACTTGCCGACGTGCGTCGTACTGCGTTGTCTACCCTCACGCCCGCCGGGCAGCTGTTCAGAACATTAAACGACGCCACGAACAAATGGGAGGACTTCGGCACCGACGAATCAACCAAAGAGCTTGAGGCTAAAGTCCTGAGTACCACCGGCGCCCTGACCCTTGCGCAGGCCCGACACACCTTCATGACCGACATAGACAAGCGTATCGACACGATCCTGGCCAATGCCGACTCTGTCACCTACTTGATCAGTGTGCTCGGCCGAGAACTGGACCCGGGCGCCTGAGCGGGGCCTTTGCTCAATTTCCCAGTGCCTCAAACGAGAATAAATGCCAATTGATGGGCAATTGCCATGACCGCTGTTCTCGCCATCCGCATGGGGAGGTTAGAATGTGCGAAATCAGGATGAGTCAATGAGCGAAAAGTCCCTTTCAGAAGCCGAATATGACGCCATCACCGACGCCGCCGCGCATTGGTGCATGCGCCTGCACGCAGGTGATTGCACCAGCGGTGAACGTCAGGCTTTTACGCAATGGCATGATGCCCACCCGCTGCACGCGTTTGAATACGCAGCGATGCTGGAAATCTGGGACGTCGCCGACCACCTGCCCCGCCACGAAACCAGCGCCGTGGTGGTGCCGTTCAAACCCCGCAGCCGCGTGCGTCGCTATGCGGTAGCGGCGGCGATTTGCCTGGCGGCCTTGCCGCTTGCCGCCTTTACCGGCTGGGAAGCCGGCTGGTTGCCGAGTTCCTATGAGCGCTTCCAGGCCGACACCGGTTTGCGTCAGATCACCTTGAGTGACGGCAGCCAGGTGGAACTCAACCTCGGCACCGAACTGGTCTACAGCAACTACAAGGATCAGCGCCGGGTCACGCTGAAAAAAGGCGAGGCCTTCTTCAAGGTCAGCCATGACAGCGCCCATCCGTTCATCGTGCATGCCGGCGCCGGCCAGGTGCGGGTCACGGGCACCCAGTTCAACGTGTGGAAGTACGAAGACCAGGTGCGGGTCATGCTGCTTGAAGGCTCGGTACAGATCGCCAGCGACCAGGTGCACGGCAGCGTGCCCATGACGCCCGGCATGCAGGCTAGCTATCAACAGGGCGATGCCACGCCTCGCGTACAGGCGATCAACCCCAATGACAGCGCCCTTGCCTGGCGCCAGGGCAAGCTGGTCCTCGACAACCTGGCCCTGGCCGATGCGTTGCCGCTGATCAACCGCTACCTGAACAAACCGGTGATGCTGGCCGACGCCAGCACCGGCGCGATCCGCATCGGCGGCATCTACAACATCAATGAGGTCAACAACCTCGTCCCCTCCCTGCCCAAGGTTTTACCGGTCTACCTGACCCAGAACCAGGACGGCAACCCCGTACTCAACGCCATCCCGCGTAAAACCCCCAAAGGCTGAGCCTTGCCCGCAGGCTGGGGCTTGCTCACGCCTACGGTGTCCATTTTTGAAACACCTACCTGGCCTGAAGCGCCCGCCCCGAGCGGATTCACGGTTTTGTCACGGGCGGTGTTACAGCGCTGATACACCCAGGTGAAACGTTTGTGGTATGGCGCCGAGCATTGGACGAAACGGTCGCTGTATCAGCCATGAAACAGCACTGACCTCATCTCGCCCACCTACAACCCCAACCTGTTGAATCACAACAATAAATCAAAAGCGGCACGCCTTCTGCTCTATCCCTTACAGCGCTGTTTAGGGTCAGCGCGAAGAATAAGGAATGCCGCCGTGATCACACTCACTCAAGGTTCGATGAACGTACTGTTGATCAGCTGTGCACTCAGCGCAGGCATCAGTGCTCCGAGCTTTGCCGACGATGGCGTGATCGTGATCGAGCGGGCTGTGCGTGGCCACATGTGGGGCCGCACCGCCGGCTCCGACCCAAGCCCCACGACTGCCAATGCCAACCCTTCCGCGCAAATCTTCCGTGCCACCAATGAACTGAACGACAACGATATTGCCGGCATCAGCAGCGGTGCCAGCATCACGCGCACCGTGCTGCCTGGTGGCACCCTCCCCGGTTTCGACAATAACGGTGGCGGTGTCGGCCTTGGCGCAGGCGGCGCAGCCAGCCACGTCGGTGGCAGCAGCCTTTCCGGTACGGTCAATGGCGCGGTGTCCCGCGGCCTTGCGCCGCTCAATACCATCGGCAGCATGGTTGGGGGGCGTTGACATGAACCGTTCCTGGATCCTTTTGGCACTGTTGAGCTGCAACGTCGCAATGGCCGACAGCGACAACAACGCAACTATCAGTAACTCGGGCAAACAGTACAACGGCGTGGTCACCGTCAACCAGGCCGCCGGTGACCAGCAACAGTTGAGCAATAACGTCGCCATCGCCGTGGGCCATAACGCCCAGGCGAACATCAATGTCACCCAGCGCATCAGCGGCGCGCCCGCCGACCGCTCCCTGAACGCCAAAGCGGCCATCCAGGGCAACTCATTCAGCAATGGCAACGGTGTACTGAGCATCAACCAGTCCGCCGGGGCCCAGAACCAATCAATCAATGCCGTGCGAATCAGCATCAACGCTGGGCCGCAGAGCATCGATGACAGTGTCATGTCGCAACAGAACGTTGCGCTTGCAACAGACTCAGGGCCGACCCCTACCACTGGCAGCCGCCAGGTCGTTACCAGCGACCAGGCCTTCACCGGCAGCCGTGGAGTGGTACAGGTCACCCAGAGCGCCGGGGTGGGGAACCGAGTGGCTAACACCCTGAACTTACGACTCAACTGATGGAGCTGGGTCGATAGCTAGACCGTACCGACACTTAACCAACTAAATAGAAGCAAGGAGAAACACCATGAAACCTACAACGGCTCTCAAACCACTGGCTTTCGCTCTCGCTGCGCTCATGGCTGTTGCTGCTCAAGCTGGTAGCGGCGGCGGTGGTGGCGGTAGCGGCTACCCAACCCCAACCCCGACCCCTGCGCCGACTACTGCCAGCGCTACGTCTAACGACGGTCAAAGCAACCATGGCAACGTGGTGCTCAATGACAAAACCAAAAACAACGCTTCGGCTAACGAGTCGTACAACAACATCAGCGGCATTGCCAACGGCAACGTGCTGAGCGGCGACAACAACCAAGGCAAGAACGACGTGGTTGTACAGTCCGCCGATGCTGATTTCGTGTTCGCTACCGTGAACTCCGCGCAGCAGAACTACGGCAACCTGGTGATCAACAGCGGCACCAAAAACAACGCCTCGCTCAACGACAGCGGCAACCACGCTTCGGGCATCATTCAGCTGAACGCCGCCGCGGGCACCTCCAACCAAGGCAGCAACAGCACTGTGATCCAGGCTAACAAAGATGGCTCCGGCGGCGCCGCAACCGTCAACGGCGTGCAGGACGTGTCCGGCAACCTGACCCTCAACCTGAGCAGCGGCCATGGCTGGAACACCAAGCCTGTGACCAACAACGCCAGCGTCAACAACTCGATGAACTTCAGCTCTGGGGTGTCGAACTCCAACGTGCTGTCGGGTAGCAACAACCAAGGTCAGAACAACGTAGTCGTGCAATCCACCACTCGCTTCTGATCCTGACAGGGCCTTGGCAACAAGGCCCTTTTTTCATTCCAGTGTCCAACAGGTCATACGATCATGCGCCTCGTTGCCGCCTTCCTTCTGCTAGCACTCACCGGCCCGACCTGGGCAGGGCAAATGGCCGTGGTCATGCCCAATGGTGGGTTGATCTACAAGAAGGTCGAAAGCATCCGCGAACGCAAGTTCTCCAACCTGGTGGAACAGAAAACCGATTTCAGCTGTGGCGCCGCCGCACTGGCCACCATCCTGCGCCAAGCGTACTGGATGGATGTGGATGAAGAACACGTGATCAAAGGCATGCTGGTCAACGCCGACCAGGATCTGGTGCGCACTCAGGGCTTCTCGATGCTCGACATGAAGCGCTACCTGGAAAGCATCGGCATGCGGGCCAAGGGCTATCGGATTACGCAGGAAATACTGATCACCGTCAAAGTACCCGTTGTGGTGCTGTTGGAGATCCGCGGCTACAAGCACTTCGTGGTGTTGCAGCGCGCCGACAAGGACTGGGTCTATATCGGCGACCCCGTACTCGGCCACAAGCGCTACACAAAGGACGATTTCATCAAGGGCTGGAACGGCATTGTGTTTGCCGTATTGGGTGAAGGCTACGACAAGACCAACGCCCTGCTCTCCCCGCCCACGCCGTTGACCGCCAAGAACCAGCTGAACGAGTTCAGCCCGGTGCGTGACAGCGAACTGATGGACTTCGGTTTCATCCAGAGCGACTTCTTCTAGAAGCGCAATAAGGAGCAGGACGCTCCAGGAGCAGATGATGAACACTTACCGTTGGCTGACGGTCATGTGCCTGGCAGCCTCAATGCCCGCTTACGCGTCATCGGCCTTCAAGCCTGTAGAACTCAAGGATTCGGAAATGGCCGATCTGCGCGGGCGCTTTGTGATGCCTGGGCGAATCATCAGTTTCGGTATTGTCATGAGCAGCACCTGGACCAACTCCGCCGGCGCCTCCGTCACAGGCAGCGCCAACATGACGATCGACAAAACCACCGTCACCCCGCAGTTTTACGTAACGATCACCGGTAACGACGGGAACGGCAGCATCAACCAACCCACCGGCACCGGCACCGTCGTAGGCGGTAACGGCCTGGGCACCGGCCAAGGCGTGACCCAAAGCGTGCGCGCCGCCGGTGACGGCAATACGGCCAACAACGCAGTCGACATCAACGTGACCAAAAACGGCCTGGCCCCGGCCAACTACGCGCAGTCAGGGCAGGCGCTGGTCGCCGGCCAGCCGATTACCGGCAGCACGGCCGCAGGCCAAGTCACCGTCTCGGCCAAGAATGGCGGGCTGCAAATGTCGCTTCTGGCCAATAACAACCAAGGCAATGTCGTGCAGCAAATCGGCGGCGGCAATGTGCTGCAAGGCACGGTTATCCAGGGCAACAGCAACCTCATCAACAACCTGACGCAGCTCAACGTGGTGATGGGCAATAACGGCCTGAACAACATCACGCAGAACCTCAACCTCGACCAACTCAAAGGCCTACGCACTATCGGTTATTGAACTACGCTGAGCCACGACACTTACGTATTAAAAAAGGGACGGCTTACTTCATGCATCGATCTTTATCGTTACGTGCCGTAGTTTGTTTAAGTACGCTCCTGCCTGCGACCATGCTGTATGCCGCGCCGGACGCCGATATTGAAACGCTCAAACGCGAACTCCTGGAGCTCAAGCAACGCTACGAAGTGCAACAAAAGGCACTGGCGGTATTGGAACAACGGGTACGCCAGGTTGAAGACCAACCGGCAACGCCGGCGCCCAAGCGCCTCGCCAAGTCGCCTGCCGACTTCAACAAAGGGACCACCGTGGCCGGCGCGCCGGGTGTGGGCGCCGCAGCAGCGTCAGGCGGTGCCGGCGGCGGCAGCTCCTATGGGCAAAGCCTCAAGGATGATTCGGCCCCGGCGCAAAGCGTCAGCAACTTGTACAACGAGGCCAGCGGCTTTTTCGGCGATGGCAAGTTCAGTTTTGAAACCGGCATTACCTATGCCCGTTATGACGCACGCCAGTTGACCCTCAACGGTTTTCTCGCGCTGGATTCGATCTTCCTCGGCAATATCAACCTCGACCGGATCAAGGCGGATAACTGGACCCTGGACCTCACCGGCCGCTACAACCTGGATAACCGCTGGCAGTTCGATATAAACGTGCCGGTGGTGTACCGCGAGTCTACTTATCAGTCGGGCGGCGCCAACAACAGCGGTACCACCACTTCGGAAGCTTCGGTAACTCGCGACCCGACCATCGGCGACGTCAACTTCGGCGTGGCGTACAAATTCCTCGACGAAACCGACACCCTGCCCGATGCCGTGGTATCGGTACGGGTCAAGGCCCCTACCGGCAAAGAACCCTACGGCATCAAGCTGATCGGCTCACCGAACAACGACAACCTGTTCGTGCCGGAAAGCCTGCCCACGGGTAACGGCGTCTGGTCGGTCACCCCGGGCATTTCCCTGGTCAAGACCTTCGACCCTGCCGTGCTGTTCGGCTCGTTGTCTTACACCCACAACTTCGAAGACTCATTCGACGACATCAGCTCCAACGCCAACCAGAAAGTCGGCGGCAAGGTCAGCCTCGGCGACAGCTTCCAGGTCGGCGTCGGCGTAGCCTTCGCCCTCAACGAGAAAATGAGTATGTCGTTCTCGGTGTCCGACCTGATACAGCGCAAGAGCAAGCTCAAGCCGGATGGCGGCGACTGGCAATCGGTGGTCTCCAGCGATGGCAACGCCGGGTATTTCAACGTGGGCATGACGATTGCGGCATCCGAGAACCTGACCATCGTGCCGAACCTGGCGATCGGTATGACGGATGACGCGCCGGACTTTACGTTCAGCCTGAAATTCCCGTACTACTTTTGATTAAGCAGTGACCATGTGGCGAGGGAGCAAGCTCCTTCGCCACAACACGCCCAGTTGCAACCCAAAAGGAAAAGCCCCGCAACGATAAGGGTCGTTGCGGGGCTTTTCGGTTTACCCGCCCTAGCGGATCTGGTGTTTGTGCAGCAACCGGTAGAACGTCGGCCGGGAAACCCCCAGCACGCGAGCCGCGACACTCAGGTTATCGCTGTGCCGGTTGAGCACATCGCACAACGCCTGGCGCTCGGCGCGGTGCTTATAGTCTTCCAGTGTAGCCATGGGTTGCGAAATTGCCTGTTCGACCTGCAATCCCAGATCAACGGCCTCGATCTGACGCCCTTCGGCAAGCACCAGACCTCGGCGCACCCGGTTGGCCAACTCGCGCACATTGCCCGGCCACGGGTGTTGCCCCATGGCGCCCAGGGCCTCTTCGCTGAAGCTGCGCGGGCGTCGGCCGGTTTCCTGGCTGTAGAAGCGTGAAAAATGGTTGGCCAGCATCGCCACGTCACCATGGCGCTCGCGCAAGGGTGCGGTCACCACTTGCAGGACATTGAGCCGGTAATACAGATCCTCACGGAATGTGCCCTTCTGCACCGCAGCCTCAAGGTCGACGTGCGTTGCCGCCAATACGCGCACATCCACCGGAATCGGCTGGCTACCGCCGACCCGCTCGATCTGTTTCTCCTGAAGAAAGCGCAGCAGGTTGGCCTGCAGTTCCATCGGCAAATCGCCGATTTCATCCAGGAACAGCGTGCCGCCATTGGCCGCCTCGATACGCCCGACCTTGCGCTGATGCGCCCCGGTGAACGCGCCCTTCTCATGGCCGAACAATTCGGATTGGATCAAGTGCTCCGGAATCGCCCCGCAATTGATCGCCACAAATGGCTTGGCATGCCGCTGGGATTGGCGATGCAGGGTCTTGGCCACCAGCTCTTTGCCGGTGCCGCTGTCGCCGCGAATCAATACCGGGGATTCGGTCGGCGCCAACTTGGATAACAATTTACGCAGCTCACGGATCGGTCGACTGTCCCCCAGCAGCTCGTGCTCGGGCTCGTCGACTTGCGTGTAGCCCTTGCCGCGCAAGCGCGCCATACCGAATGCACGGCCGAGGGTGACCTGCACGCGGGCGACGTCGAAGGGCAAGGTGTGGAAATCGAAGAACCATTCACAGACAAAATCACCGACGTTCTGCAGGCGCAGTACGTCCTGGCTAAGCACCGCGATCCACTCGGTGCCGCTGCGACCGATCAGTTCCTTGACCGCTTCGGGGCGTTCAAGGTGAAACGGCTGCAAGCGCAGCAGGCCGACGTCGCAGGTGCGTTCACCCACGGTCTCCAGGGCGCAGCTGTCTACCTCCCACCCAGCGGTGCGCAAGCCGGGCAATAGCCCATGGCAGTCGTCACAGGGATCGACCACAAGCAAACGACGCTGCACGGGTGTAACAATCATGACTATTCCTTGGCGTCAAAATTGTTAAATTTATTAATAAACAACGGTTTGTGACGCCTGGCGCTAACACTAGCAAGGTCTTGACGCGGCGCTTGTACCGTTTCGCTATAAGTGCGGGCAAAAAGCCACCTCTCCGCATTTTCGGCAAAAAAGTTGCGCCCCGTGGAAACTTTCATTCAGCTTTCAAAACAGCCTCTTACATGACTTTAATCAGGGAAAGTTAAAATATTTCGCACTAACATGTGACCCGTACCCGGTCATCGTGCATCAGTACAAGTAACCCGCCGCATGGTCAGCCCAACCACCGGCACTCACTTGAATGGGCAATAGAGAGAAGACCCACATGAACGCCCCGCTCCGCATCAACGAAGCTCTTTTGATCGCAGACCGTGCTTTCCAGCCCTTTCAGTGCGTGGCCTGGCACGATGGCAATGGCGCCCTCAGCCTGAGCGTCATCGACCGCACCAATACCCGCATCGGCAGCAAACAACTGTCGTCGAGTGCCTATACCGACCCGGCGCAGTTGGAAGACTTGCTGTTGCAAGCCCGCGCCGAACTCGACAAAGATGGCCACCAGTTGCAATCCTGGGTAATGCCGAAGTAAACCCGAACGACAACTTCCGATCACTGCAAACAGTGATCGGAAGTTAAGCCTCAGGGTTTATCGAGCGGCGAGAATAAAGCGTTCGATTGCTTCTGCCGCGCCGTCGTCGACATTGCTGCCGGTAACCACAGTGGCCTGACGTTTCACGGCTTCTTCGGCCTGACCCATGGCAATCGACAAACCCGCCACATGAAACATCGCCGGGTCATTGCCGCCATCGCCGATGGCCGCCGTCTGCTCCATGGGCACGCCAAGGTGCGCGGCGATGGTCTTCAACGCCTCGCCCTTGTTGGCCAACATGGCCGTCACATCCAGATACACCGGTTGCGAACGCGACACATGAGCCAGCCCCTGCACCTTGGGCTGCAACTGCGCTTCCAGCTCCACCAGCAACTGCGTGTTGTTACTGGCAGCGACGATCTTGTCGACCCGGTCCAGGTACGGCTCAAAACTCTCCACCACGACTGGCCCGTAGCCCAGGCCATCGGCCTCACGCTGCACCATCGGCCCTGGCGGGTCGCGGCGCAGCCAGTCGCCGTCGGCAAACACCCACACTTCCACGTCCGGCTCGGTCGAGAACAGCGCCAGGGTCACCAGCGCCGCTTCTGCCGGCAGATGGTGCGCAACCAGAATGCTGCCATCCGGGTTGATCACCGTGCCGCCATTGAAGCCGGCCACCGGCACATCGATACCAAATGTCTCGATCAGCTGCAGCATGGCCTTGGGCGGCCGCCCGCTGGCCAGGCTGAAAAACACTCCGGCGTCGCGCAAGGCGCGAACCGCGTCGGCCGTGCGCTGGCTGAGGCGGTGATCCGGGTGCAGCAAGGTGCCGTCCACGTCACTGAGGATAAAACGGATGGGATGAATCGCGGCATCACTCATCCGAGGCTATGCCAGGTACGGCCGTCGCGGGCCAGCAGCGCATCCGCCGCCGCCGGGCCGTCTTCACCGGCCTTGTAGGCCTGGATCCCATCGTCTTCCTTCCACGCATCCAGGAACGGCTGCACGGCACGCCAGCCGTTCTCGATATTGTCGGCACGCTGGAACAAGGTCTGGTCGCCAGTCATGCAGTCGTAGATCAGCGTTTCGTAGCCAGTCGACGGTTGCATCTCGAAGAAGTCCTTGTAGGCGAAACCCAGCTGGATGTTGGCCATGTCCAGGGTCGGCCCGGGCTTTTTCGCCAGCAGGTCGAACCACATGCCTTCGTTCGGCTGGATCTGGATCTTCAGGTAGGTGGGCTTGAGTTCATCGACTTCAGTGTCGCGGAACTGCGCATACGGCGCCGGCTTGAAGCAGATCACGATTTCAGTGTCGCGAACGCTCATGCGTTTGCCCGTACGCAGGTAGAACGGCACACCGACCCAGCGCCAGTTATCGATCATCACTTTAAGTGCGACGAAGGTTTCGGTGCTGCTGTCGGGCGCGACGTTGGCCTCGTCCCGATAACCCGGCAGTTGCTTGCCGCCGATTTCACCGGCGGTGTACTGGCCACGCACCGAGTTGGCCCGCGCGTCCTCCAGGGACCAGGGGCGTACCGCGCCGATCACCTTGGCCTTCTCACCACGCACCGCGTCAGCCCCAAAAGCGGCTGGCGGCTCCATGGCCACCATCGCCAGCAGCTGGAACAGGTGGTTAGGCACCATATCGCGCAGAGTACCGGTTTTTTCGAAGAAGTTACCCCGGGTTTCCACACCGACGGTTTCGGCGGCGGTGATTTGCACGTGATCGATGTAGTGGTTGTTCCAGAACGCTTCGAACAGCACGTTGGAGAAACGGCTGATCAAGATGTTTTGCACCGTTTCCTTGCCCAGGTAATGGTCGATGCGATA
>Ga0302347_1002806_pt1 | contig 16693 bp, 16 predicted proteins | sample PhyWR1_FD_202178 | JGI IMG/M metagenome (GOLD analysis project Ga0302347, IMG submission 202178) | Leaf surface microbial communities from wheat plants in UC Gill Tract Community Farm, Albany, California, United States - DLSL W.R1 (v2)... | ecosystem: Host-associated > Plants > Phyllosphere >...
ACCCTCACGTCCGTAAGAACACTAACACCTGAAGCTAGCGCGTCTACCAATTCCGCCACCATCGCGCAGTGCGAACGATATTTAACATGGTTGTTGGTGCGAAGGGAGGGACTTGAACCCTCACGTCCGTAAGAACACTAACACCTGAAGCTAGCGCGTCTACCAATTCCGCCACCATCGCGTACCTGTCATGCCGAAGCATCACAACCAAGGAGGCGAATTCTAGATGTTTTCTAAACTTCGTCAACTGTTAATTTGGTGCCGCCTCGCTAATTGCTGCAAAAAACGGCACCTGGCACAAATTATCGCTTCTTAGCCCCGCGCCCCATTACTGCACGATATACTTTAAAACGACCGGTTTGAGCCAGCACTTCGTGTTCACCAAACATTTCATCCAGTATCGCTGCGTAAGGCAGGAAAGCATTGGCTACAATGCGAAGCTCACCACCAATATTCAGGTGACGTACGGCACCGCGAATTAATTGTGAGGCGGCATCCAGACTGGTTTGCATACCATCATGGAACGGTGGATTAGAGAGGATCATATCGAACCGACCTTGAACCTCAGAATAGACATTACTGGCGAAGACTTCACCCTCAATACCGTTGGCAGCAAGTGTGGCTCGGCTGGCTTCAATCGCAGCAGCGCTGACATCACAGAGCGTCAGACGAACTTTAGGCGATTGGGTTGCCAGTGCCACAGAAAGCACTCCTGTCCCGCAACCGACATCCAGCACTTTGCCTTTTCTGTGAGCAGACAGCGTCGAGAGCAACAGTTTGCTACCGGTATCCAGACCATCGCGACTAAACACACCTGGCAAGGTTTTGACCGTCAGGTCATTAATCTGGTACTCGCCCCAGCCGCCATTCGCATCAAATGCAGGCTGTTGTTCCAGACGACCGTGGTAAAGACCACAGCGACGTGCGCTGTCAATTTTGGTCATCGGGCAGATATCGGCAAGCATTTGCTCGGCGCTGCGCACACCACTTCGGTTTTCACCCACGACAAAAACATCGCAGCCCACAGGCATCATGGACAGAATATTCATCAGCTGAAACAGAGCTTCAGGTTTATTCTTTGGCCAGTAATAAATCAGGGTGTTGCTGTCGGCAACTATTTCTGGGGTGGCGACCAGGCCAAACTGTGCATTGTCACCCATTAGCGCGCTTAATACCTGCCAGTGGTGATATTGCTGGGTATGGGCGCGACTGAGCGCGGTATCAAAACGCGCTGGCAGGTCGTCTTGTAGATCACCGGCAAACAACACACGGCATTCGGTAAAATCATCGCTGTGGCGCAGCAGAACTTCACTCGCCGGGGTTAACGCACTCATCAAATAGCTCCTGGAAAATCAGAAACGCAAGTATAGAGCTTTAATGGCGTGGATTCGATGAATTTGCTATATTTACGCCCCGAATATTGTTCTCGACAGGGCTTGCCATGACTCTCCCTTCCCGACGCGACTTGCGATTACAGCAACTGGGTATTACTCAGTGGGTCTTGCGACGTCCGGCGGTGTTACAAGGTGAAATTGCGGTTACGCTACTTCCCGACACACGTTTAGTGCTGGTAACAGAGAGACTTAGCGTATTAAACGATCCGTTTATTATGGATGTTTTACGTAGCCTGAGGCTGAGTGAAAGCCAGGTACTTCAGGTCACACCTGAGCGTGCAGCGATGCTTCCTGCAGGTAAGCACTGTAATAGCTGGTGTCTGGGGGTAGATGTTCCGTTAGCTATTTCTGGGGCTAAGTTACTCTCAGTAGACTTAGATGAACTTTATCTGAATAGCGCGGAACGACGCGCGCTGTGGCAACAAATTTGCACATATGAACACGATTTCTTCTCTACAGCCGGGTGACCTGGCGGCTGCGTATGCCATAGAGCAACGCAGTCATGCTTTTCCCTGGAGTGAAAAAACATTTTCCAGTAATCAGGGCGACCGCTATTTTAACCTTCGACTGGACGTTGAAGGCGAAATGGCAGCTTTTGCAGTTACGCAAGTGGTACTGGATGAGGCCACTTTGTTCAATATCGCAGTGAACCCTGATTATCAACGCCAGGGGCTGGGACGTGCTCTGCTTGAGTATATTATTACTGAGCTTGAAAACCGAGGCATTGCCACCTTATGGCTGGAGGTTCGAGCCTCTAACCAGGCCGCTATCGCGCTGTATGAAAGTTTGGGCTTTAATGAAGCGACAATTCGTCGCAACTACTATCCCGCTAAAGATGGACGGGAAGATGCAATTGTTATGGCTCTGCCGTTAGGTTAACGATCAAAAGGTATATGAATGAACTGGGACTGGATTTTATTTGATGCGGATGAAACGTTATTTACCTTTGACGCATTCGCTGGATTACAGCGGATGTTTGTTAACTATGGCGTGAATTTTACTGAGGATGATTTCCAAGAGTATCAGGCGGTTAATAAACCGTTGTGGGTGGACTACCAAAATGGAGTTATCACCGCGATGCAGCTCCAGCTTCAGCGCTTTGAAGGCTGGGCTAAACGTCTTGACGTGCCGGCCTGCGAACTGAATGATGCCTTTTTATCGGCAATGGCAGACATCTGTGCGCCATTACCTGGTGCCATCTCTTTGCTTGATTCCCTGCAGGGAAAAGTGAAGATAGGCATCATTACTAATGGATTTACGGCACTACAGCAAATTCGCCTTGAGCGTACTGGCTTGAGTGACCATTTTGATTTGCTGGTTATCTCTGAAGAAGTTGGCATTGCCAAACCAGACCTGAAGATTTTCGAGTATACGTTTGCCAGAATGGGAAATCCGCCACTCTCTCGTATCTTGATGGTCGGTGACACTCCAGAGTCTGACATCCTGGGGGGGATCAATGCCGGAATTGCAACCTGCTGGTTGAATATGCATGGGCGCAGCTTACCTGAAGGCATTCACCCAACTTGGCAAGTCTCGACACTAAGTGAACTGGAGCAACTGTTGTGTAAATAAGATAGTTGATTGTTTGGTCCCGATACGGGGAAAATATACCCAGTTAACCTTTACTCGACGCGTGGATGATGTTCGCGCGCATATCAAAGAAGATATCAACATGACTTTGTCTCCTTTTTTGCAAGAGGTGTCGAAACGTCGCACTTTCGCGATAATTTCTCACCCGGATGCCGGTAAAACAACCATCACTGAAAAAGTGTTGTTGTTCGGACACGCGATTCAAACAGCCGGTACGGTCAAAGGCCGTGGTTCCAACCAGCATGCTAAGTCTGACTGGATGGAAATGGAAAAACAGCGTGGGATCTCGATTACCACCTCTGTGATGCAGTTCCCGTACCGTAACAGCCTGGTTAACCTGCTTGATACCCCAGGGCATGAAGACTTCTCTGAAGATACTTACCGTACTCTGACAGCGGTTGACTGCTGTCTGATGGTTATCGATGCTGCTAAAGGCGTAGAAGATCGTACCCGTAAGTTGATGGAGGTCACTCGCCTGCGTGATACGCCTATCCTGACCTTTATGAATAAACTGGACCGTGATATTCGCGATCCGATGGAACTGCTGGATGAAGTGGAACGTGAGCTAAAAATTGCCTGTTCACCGATCACCTGGCCTATTGGTTGTGGCAAGCTGTTCAAAGGGGTTTACCATCTCTATAAAGATGAAACCTATCTTTACCAGACCGGTAAAGGCCATACCATTCAGGATGTGCGTATCGTTAAAGGGTTGAATAACCCGGATCTGGACAGTGCCGTAGGTGAAGATCTGGCAGCACAGCTGCGTGATGAACTGGAACTAGTGCAGGGCGCTTCTAACGAATTTGACTGTGAACTGTTCCTGGCAGGTGAAATCACGCCAGTATTCTTTGGCACTGCTTTAGGTAACTTCGGCGTTGATCATATGCTGGATGGCCTGGTGGAATGGGCGCCAGCCCCTATGCCTCGTAATACTGATACGCGTACTGTCGCCGCTGAAGAAGATAAATTCACCGGTTTTGTCTTTAAGATTCAGGCGAACATGGATCCTAAACACCGTGACCGCGTTGCTTTTATGCGCGTCGTTTCCGGTCAGTATGAAAAAGGGATGAAGCTGCGTCAGGTACGTACCGGTAAAGATGTCGTTATTTCTGATGCCCTAACCTTTATGGCGGGCGACCGTTCCCACGTAGAGGAAGCTTATCCTGGTGATATCATTGGTTTGCATAACCATGGCACCATCCAGATCGGTGATACCTTCACCCAGGGTGAAATGATGAAGTTCACCGGGATCCCGAACTTTGCTCCAGAACTGTTCCGTCGTATCCGTCTGCGCGATCCGTTGAAACAGAAACAGTTGCTGAAAGGTCTGGTTCAGCTGTCTGAAGAGGGTGCTGTTCAGGTATTCCGTCCGGTAGCAAATAACGATCTTATCGTTGGTGCAGTCGGTATACTTCAGTTTGACGTCGTCGTGGCACGCCTGAAAAGCGAATACAACGTTGAAGCGATTTACGAGTCCGTCAATGTTTCAACGGCACGCTGGGTTGAGAGTGATAACGCGAAGAAATTTGATGAGTTCCAGCGAAAAAATGAGATGCAACTCGCGCTGGATGGTGGGAACAATCTGACCTACATTGCTCCAACCATGGTTAACCTTAACCTGACTCAGGAACGTTACCCAGAAGTGAATTTCCGAAAAACACGCGAGCACTAATATGCCTTCCAGAGCGCGGTTTTCGCCGCGCTCTTCTACTTTTCCTGCCTGTTAATCCCGATACAGAATGTTCTTAATTTCCTGCTAATTTCTCATTTTTGATCTTTTTTTGAGCGTTTGTCCAGAATTAATCACAATTCTTTGCTACATTTAACATGTTGGTGACAAGTTTGTTGGGCGAATAGATTGGAAATCATGTCATTTGTAGCGTGTTATTTTTGCTTTTTTGTTTGTCACGATACTAACCACTAATGAATTTTACGTTCAACGGAAAAGCAGAGCTTCAATGATGACCAAACCTACAGGAGTAAGGCGATGACTAAGACAACTATCTCAAAAACTCTACTGGCGGTTGCGTTGGGTTCTTCACTGATAAGTGCGAGTGCTTTTGCACAACAGACCACAACTCATGAGTCTGAGTCTGGTATTGAATCTATCGGGAAAAAAATCGATAGCTCTATGGGCCAGGTCGGTGACTTTATGGATGACAGCGCCATTACTGCGAGAGTGAAAGCAGGACTTATCGACCAAAAAAGTATCAAAAGTACTGACATTACTGTCAGCACTGAGAATAAAGTCGTGACGTTAAGCGGTTTTGTCAGAAGCCAAAATGAAGCCGAACTGGCTGTTATCACGGCTGGTAATGTGGAAGGTGTTAGCTCGGTCAGCGATAAACTCCATGTTGCTGAGGATGGGAGTAAATCAACTTCCGAAGCAGTCAGCAATTACACCGATGACGCGCTAATCACCAGTAAAGTGAAGGCCAAATTGCTGTCCGAAGAAGATATTGCTTCGCGCCATATCGGAGTAAAAACGACCGAGGGTATCGTCCAGTTAACGGGTGACGTTAAATCGAATACTCAGGCTGCACATGTAGAAAGCATTGCTAAAACGATTGAGGGTGTTAAAAGCGTTAAGAACGACCTTAAAGTAGTTCAATAGTTATACCCAAAGTACGTTTCGGCTACTGTCCCACAGAGCGACAAGTAGGGTTCTATAATAACTAAACGTTACCTTACAGGCAGTGGTTTTTCTGTCTGTTTTATCGGTGATAAGTTTTACTATGGTTAAGGAGAGTCTTATGTTTCGTTGGGGAATCATTTTTCTAATTATTGCAATTATTGCTGCAGCATTAGGTTTCGGTGGTCTTGCGGGTACCGCTGCATGGGCTGCAAAAGTCGTTTTTGTTGTCGGTCTGGTTCTTTTCCTGGTCAGCTTGTTTACCGGGCGTGGACGACGATAATCGAAGTACACAAGCAAACACCTTTTTCTCAGCCAGTCTTATTGACTGGCTGAGTTATTTTAATTTTCTGCCACAATCATCTTCTTCCTGCCTGCCTCACTTTATGCTAAAAATCCAGACTAGATAAGGTTATTGAATTATTGAGGGCGTCATTGTGGGGCATCGAATACCCGTTACTATAGGCAATATAGCACCGCTAGGGTTGACACCTTTTCACACCGGTAAAGTGGCCCTTGTTTGTGAAGGGGGAGGGCAGCGTGGTATTTTTACCGCCGGTGTGCTGGATGAGTTTATGCGCGCTGGTTTTAATCCCTTTGATTTACTTCTGGGAACCTCTGCGGGGGCTCAGAATCTCTCAGCTTATCTCTGCAACCAGCGGGGTTATGCTCGTAATGTTATCTCACGCTATACCACCCGCCGAGAGTTTTTTAATCCACTGCGCTTTGTGCGCGGCGGAAATTTGATCGATCTCGACTGGCTTATGGATTCGACTGCCAGTCAGTCGCCACTGGCAATGTCACATGCCCAGGCACTGTTTGATAAGGGTAAAGAGTTTTATATGTGTGCTTGTCGCAGTGATGATTTCAAGGCTGATTATTTTTCTCCAACCCGTGATTCGTGGCTTAATATTCTCAAAGCATCTAGTGCTATTCCTGGTTTTTACCGCAGTGGTGTCGAAATTGAAGGGATTAATTATCTGGATGGCGGTATTAGTGATGCAATTCCGGTTCGCGAGGCTGTCAGGCGCGGTGCTGAAACCATAGTCGTTATTCGTACTGTACCTTCACAGATAATCTATCCTGCTCGCTGGTTAAAGCATATGGAGAACTGGCTGAGTGAAGGAAGCTTGCAGCAGTTATTAGTGATGGCCCAGCACCACCAAGCCTGCTATAGCGAGATTCAACAGTTTATTGAAAATCCTCCCGATAATTTGCGGGTTTTTGAAATCCATCCACCAAGAGCCTTACTCAGTAATGCGCTGGGAAGTCGATTATCAGCGCTCAATGTCGACTATAAAATGGGCCGGCTGTGTGGACGATATTTTCTGGCAACAGTAGGCAAGCTGCTGGTGGATAAGCCACCAATTAAACGCTATACCTCGCAGAGCCCTGTCTCAAGATCTACTGTTGAAGCGCAGGTCGCCAGGGAAGAGAAAAAACAGGTAAATCAGCCTGAACTAGCCTCGTTGCTCAGCGCCGAGTCTGCAAACGATGCTTTGTGTGATGATAAGGATTTAGCGTGAGTGTGACCTTTTACGATACCCATTGTCATTTTGATTTTCCGCCATTTTCTGGGAATGAGCACGAGAGTATCGTGCGGGCAGCAGAGGCTGGGGTGACGAAAATTATTGTTCCTGCTGTAGAGGCACAGTATCTTCAGCGGGTATCGGATTTGGCAGAAAATTATACCGCTTTGTATGCCGCCTTGGGGTTACATCCGATTGCTATCGATAAACACGTTATTTCAGATCTCGACATACTGGAACAGTATCTTCAAAACAAGGCCAGTAAACTGATAGCGATAGGCGAGATTGGCCTGGACTTGTATATGGACTCACCGCAGTTTGATAAGCAACAGCAGTTGCTGGATGCCCAACTGAAACTGGCCAGGCGTTATGATTTACCGGTTATTCTTCATTCTCGCCGTAGTCATGACATCCTGGCGGGGTATTTAAAACGTCATCAACTTCCTCGTACCGGAGTCGTTCATGGTTTTGCTGGTAGCCTGCAACAAGCTGAACGCTTTATTGCTCTCGGTTACTGTATTGGCGTAGGGGGAACTATTACCTATCCACGAGCCAGTAAAACGCGTGCTGTGATGGCCGCTTTACCACTTTCCTCACTATTGTTGGAAACGGATGCCCCTGATATGCCGCTTAATGGCTTTCAAGGTCAGCCTAATCGTCCAGAGCGAGCTGCCAGCGTCTATCAGACATTGTGTGAATTACGACCCGAGTCTGCCGTTGAAATTGCCAGCGCATTGAAAGATAACACCGAAAAACTCTTCTCCCTCGCCTGATGAAATGTGATGAATGTCACTTTTAGGTGTAAATGTTTCCATGTATTACTGCATCCCTGTGATTAGGTTAACTATAAAATTGTAACCTGACGTTATAATTTCCCGTGTTATGCGTCGGCTTAATTGGCCACGTTTTCTCATCAAAATACACAGGGAATCTGTATGCAAATCCTCATTGGGTTGATAGGCATGCTCGTTTTGTTACTGATAGCTGTTCTATTTTCCACAAATCGCAAAGCGATCAATCTTCGCACTGTTATTGGTGCCTGGGTTCTTCAGGTCGGTATCGGTGCGCTGGTACTTTATGTTCCTGTTGGACGTAAAGTGTTACTTGCCATGTCTGAAGGTGTCGCCAACGTTATCGGATATGGTAACGCGGGTATCTCCTTCCTGTTTGGCGGACTGGTATCGGACAAAATGTTCGAAGTTTTCGGCGGCGGTGGATTTGTTTTTGCCCTGCGCGTTTTACCGGTTATCGTCTTTTTCTCCTCATTGATTGCGGTGCTGTACTACATCGGCATTATGCAGTGGGTCATTCGTATCCTCGGTGGTGGCCTGCATAAGCTGCTGAAAACTTCCCGTACCGAATCACTTTCTGCTACCGCTAATATCTTTGTCGGTCAAACAGAAGCCCCTCTGGTAGTGCGGCCTTATATCGCTACCATGACACGTTCAGAACTCTTTACAGTAATGACTGGTGGCCTTGCATCGGTCGCTGGTTCAGTACTGGCAGGATACGCTCAGATGGGTGTACCGCTGGAATATCTGATAGCTGCTTCCTTTATGGCAGCACCTGGTGGCCTGCTGTTCTCTAAACTGATGATGCCAGAAACTGAGAAGCCGAATGATTCTCCTCATCTAGAGTCGATGGAGAACGATCCAGATCGTCCGACCAACATTCTCGATGCAGCAGCTTCTGGTGCAGCCTCTGGTATGCAGCTGGCACTTAATGTTGGTGCAATGCTGTTGGCATTTGTGGCACTGATTGCCTTGCTGAATGGTATTTTATCGGGAGTGGGTGGCTGGTTTAACTATCCTCAATTGACCATGGAATTGATGCTAGGCTGGGTGTTCTCACCGCTGGCCTGGGTGATTGGTGTTCCTTGGGCCGAAGCTCAGGTTGCCGGTTCATTTATCGGTCAGAAGCTGATTATTAACGAGTTTGTTGCCTATCTGAATTTTGGTGCTTATCTGAAGGATGACGCTGAAGTGGCTGCGGCAGGATTGCAGGTATTATCAGCCAATACCAAAGCAATCATCTCTTTTGCGCTGTGCGGATTTGCGAACCTCTCATCTATAGCTATTCTGATTGGTGGGCTGGGGAGTATGGCACCGAAGCGTCGCCATGATATCGCCCAGCTTGGTTTGAAAGCTGTTGTCGCGGGGACATTATCAAACTTGATGAGCGCCACGATTGCAGGAATATTTTTGGCGCTTTAATATCACGTGAAAAATGTTATAATTATAACATTGTGACTTCTCGATGGCGGGTGACAGACCCGCCATTTTCTTTTTTAGTAAATCAAGATCCCGCTTGTTTTGTATCTTGAGTCACATATAATCAGTGTAACATTGCAGTTCATGCTTTGGCTTTTGTGATTCAGTGCACAAATTCACCCTGCTGTGAATGTTATAATTCTAACATTGAAGCTGATAGTGAATTGGCGGAAAGAGGGATCTTATGTGAGAAGTGCTGGTTTACTTCTCTTCTTCAAGGAACCAAGTCCGCTCCAACGTGTTGAGTTTCCAGGCCGGAGACATCTAGCCCTTTTGTTGGAGAGAATTATGACCGATTTAAACACCAGTAGCCTGCGCGCTCTGAAACTGATGGACCTGACCACCCTGAATACTGATGACACTGATGAAAAAGTCATCGCTCTTTGCCATCAGGCAAAAACTCCAGTGGGTAACACCGCAGCCATCTGTATCTATCCGCGTTTTATCCCGGTTGCACGTAAAGCGCTGAAAGAACAAGGTACACCTGATATTCGTATCGCTACTGTTACGAACTTCCCTCACGGTAATGATGATATTGATATCGCCCTGGCTGAAACCCGTGCCGCAATTGCTTATGGCGCAGATGAAGTGGATGTTGTATTCCCATATCGTGCCTTGATAGCGGGTAATGAGCAGGTAGGTTTTGATTTGGTTAAAGCCTGTAAAGAAGCCTGTGCTAGCGCCAATGTTCTGCTGAAAGTGATTATTGAAACCGGTGAGCTAAAAACCGAAGAGCTTATTCGTAAAGCATCGACCATTTCTATCAAAGCTGGCGCTGATTTTATTAAAACCTCTACCGGTAAAGTACCGGTTAATGCGACCCCAGAAAGTGCGCGCATTATGCTCGAAGTGATTCGTGACCTTGGCGTAGAAAAAACAGTGGGCTTTAAACCAGCGGGTGGTGTTCGCAGTGCAGAAGATGCTGCTCAATTCCTCGCTATTGCCGATAACCTGTTTGGTGCTGACTGGGCTGACTCACGTCACTACCGTTTCGGTGCTTCCAGCTTACTGGCCAGTTTGCTAAAAACGCTTGGCCATGGCGACGGTAAAAGCGCCAGCAGCTACTAATCTTATCAGGCGGAGCCACAGGCACCGCCTTTTACCTCGAATTTTCGCAGGAGGTTCAGATGTTTCTCGCACAAGAAATCATTCGTAAAAAACGTGATGGCAAAGTTTTAAGCGATGAAGAAATTCGCTTTTTTATCAATGGCATCCGCGACAATACTATCTCTGAAGGACAGATTGCCGCACTCGCAATGACCATCTTTTTCAACGATATGAGCATGCCGGAAAGAGTTTCGCTGACTATGGCGATGCGTGACTCAGGTACGGTACTGGACTGGAAAAGTCTGAACCTCAACGGCCCTATTGTTGATAAACATTCAACCGGTGGTGTAGGTGATGTTACTTCATTGATGCTTGGCCCAATGGTAGTGGCCTGCGGTGGTTATGTGCCGATGATTTCCGGACGTGGTTTGGGTCATACCGGCGGTACGCTGGATAAACTTGAAGCTATCCCTGGTTTTAATATTTTCCCTGATGACGATCGCTTCCGGAAAATTATTAAAGATGTGGGTGTGGCTATTATCGGGCAAACCAGCTCTTTGGCTCCTGCGGATAAACGTTTTTATGCTACCCGTGACATTACCGCTACTGTCGATTCTATCCCACTGATTACGGGTTCTATTCTGGCTAAAAAACTGGCTGAAGGACTCGATGCACTCGTGATGGATGTTAAAGTCGGCAACGGTGCCTTTATGCCAACTTATGAGCTATCTGGCTTGCTGGCTGAAGCGATTGTTGGCGTAGCGAATGGTGCGGGTGTACGTACCACAGCTCTACTGACAGATATGAACCAGGTTCTGGCTTCCAGTGCCGGTAATGCGGTTGAAGTGCGTGAGTCAGTGCAATTCCTGACGGGTGAATACCGTAACCCACGTCTGTTTGATGTCACTATGGCGTTATGCAGCGAAATGCTCCTTTCTGGTAATCTTGCTCAAAGCGATGCCGAAGCTCGCGCTAAACTACAAGCGGTGCTGGATAACGGTAAAGCGGCTGAAATATTTGGTCGTATGGTTGCTGCTCAAGACGGTCCTAGTGACTTTGTCGAAAATTACGCTAAGTACTTGCCGACGGCAGCCATTCAGAAACCAGTATATGCTGATAAAGCAGGATTTGTTTCTGCGATGGATACCCGTGATTTGGGTCTTGCTGTGGTATCAATGGGCGGCGGTCGTCGTCAGGCTGCCGATATTATCGACTATAGTGTAGGTCTGACTGATATGGCACGGCTGGGCGATAAGGTTGATACTTCACATCCACTGGCTGTTATTCATGCCAAAGATGAAAGCAGCTGGCAAGAAGCGGCCAAAGCGGTGAAAGCCGCCATTAAACTTGACGATAAAGCGCCAGAAGAAACACCGACGGTATATCGCAGAATCAGTCAATAAGACATATACCCGTTATACTTCAAGTAACACCTAAGCGGCTTGAAGTATTTAGGGTATACTATTCTGATCGAATTTTTTCGAGCACAAGATGCGGAGAATACTATGAAACGTGCATTTATTATGGTGCTGGACTCCTTTGGTATTGGCGCGACTGAAGACGCAGTAAAGTTTGGTGACGTTGGTGCAGATACCATGGGTCACATCGCAGAAGCCTGCGCCAAAGGCGAAGCCGATATTGGCCGTAAAGGCCCATTGAATTTACCTAACCTGACTCGTCTGGGTCTGGTGAAGGCACATGAAGGATCGACCGGTCATGTTGCCGCAGGAATGGACGGTAATGCAGAAGTGACCGGAGCTTATGCCTGGGCGCATGAACTTTCCTCAGGTAAAGATACCCCATCAGGTCACTGGGAAATTGCTGGTGTACCCGTGTTGTTTGACTGGGGCTACTTTGCTGACCACGAAAATAGTTTCCCACAAGAGCTGTTAGATACACTGGTAAAACGCGCTAATCTGCCGGGTTATCTGGGTAACTGCCACTCTTCAGGTACCGTTATTCTGGACCAGCTGGCTGAAGAGCATATGAAAACCGGGAAACCGATTTTCTACACCTCTGCTGACTCTGTATTCCAGATTGCCTGCCATGAAGAGACCTTTGGTCTGGATAAGCTCTACGAACTGTGTGAAATCGCACGTGAAGAGCTGACCAAGGGTGGCTACAATATTGGCCGTGTTATTGCCCGTCCATTTGTTGGTGATAAAGTCGGTAATTTCGCGCGTACCGGTAACCGCCATGATTTGGCTGTTGAACCACCAGCGCCGACTGTGCTGCAAAAACTGGTAGAAGAGAAACAGGGACAGGTCGTTTCTGTGGGTAAAATCGCTGATATCTATGCTAACTGCGGTATCACTAAAAAAGTGAAAGCGACTGGCCTGGATGCACTGTTTGACGCCACTATTCAAGAAATGAAAGTTGCTGGTGATGAAACGATTGTCTTCACTAACTTTGTTGATTTCGACTCCTCATGGGGACATCGCCGTGATGTAGCGGGTTATGCAGGGGGTCTGGAACTATTTGACCGTCGCTTACCAGAGCTGCTTGAGCTGATGAAAGAAGACGACATCATTATCCTGACTGCTGACCATGGTTGTGACCCAACCTGGCACGGTACTGATCATACTCGCGAACATATTCCAGTATTGATTTACGGCCATAAAGTTAAGCCTGGTTCACGTGGACATCGTGAAACCTTTGCTGATATCGGCCAGACAATTGCTCAATACTTTGGCCTTTCCGATATGGATTACGGCAAAAGCATACTGTGATTCGCTTGGGCGGTCACATACGGGTATGTCACCGCCCAATAGCTAACTGATTATATTAAGGAATGAATAATGGCTACTCCACATATTAATGCGGAAATGGGTGATTTTGCCGACGTAGTATTGATGCCTGGTGACCCACTGCGCGCTAAACATATCGCTGAAACCTTCCTGGAAGATGTTCGTGAAGTCAACAACGTTCGCGGGATGCTGGGTTTCACTGGTACTTATAAAGGCCGTAAAATCTCTGTAATGGGCCACGGTATGGGTATTCCATCCTGCTCCATCTACGCGAAAGAGTTAATCACTGATTTTGGCGTTAAAAAAATTATCCGTGTCGGCTCCTGCGGCGCGGTACGTGAAGATGTCAAACTGCGTGATATCGTTATCGGGATGGGGGCATGTACTGACTCTAAAGTTAACCGCCTGCGTTTTAAAGACCACGACTTTGCGGCGATTGCTGATTTCGATATGGTGCGTGATGCTGTTGATGCAGCTAAAGCACTGGGAGTTGATGCTCGCGTAGGTAATATCTTCTCAGCAGACTTGTTCTATAGCCCGGATCCAACCATGTTTGATGTCATGGAAAAATATGGCATCCTGGGTGTGGAAATGGAAGCTGCAGGTATCTACGGTGTGGCTGCTGAGTTTGGTGCGAAAGCCCTGACTATTTGTACCGTATCTGACCATATTCGTACTCATGAGCAGACTACTGCTGCTGAACGTCAGACAACGTTCAATGATATGATTGTGATTGCGTTGGAATCAGTACTGTTAGGCGATAAAGCTTAATTTTACTCTGGCTCGCAATAATTGAAAAGACGCTGAAAACTTTGTTTTCAGCGTCTTTTTTGTCAGCGTTAAATATTAACGAACCGCTTCGGCAATCCAGCCGGCAACTTCCCGTAATTCAGTCTCCTGCTCAGGAAACTCTACAATTATCTCTTCACATTTCTGTTGCAGCAAATCACTGCGATAAAGAACCCCTTGCAGGCGCTCTGCCAGTGCTTCCAGCGGTGCCGGGTTCAGACTATCAGTAAACAATTGTGTGCGTGTAATATGGCCTTTTTCAACATCAAAGTGCAGCTCAATCCCACCCCAGCTAAAGCGGTTATCCAGCAGATGGCTGAAAGCAGGTGCCTGGCCGAAATTCCATTCCCAGCTACTTTGTCGAGCAAAGGTTTCCACAAAACCTGGCAAGTCAGGCAACGCTTGGGGAGAGATATGTTCAGCCTCAACCTGCTCACCGTAGAGTGCAAAGAAAGCGCTAATGATGCTATCGCATATCTGTTGGTGGGTTACGCCAGGGGAGATATCATTGAGGTTAGCGACTCGCGCTCTGACAGAAGTAATGCCTTTGGCCTGAAGTTTCTTCGGATCCGGATTAAGATAGTTTGCCAGCCGAGTAAGATCCGCATTCAGTAGCAGCGTACCATGATGAAAGCCGCGATCCGGGGTCTCTTTATAAGCGGAGCCGGAAATTTTACGCATTCCGTCTGCGGTTTCGACTTCTAAATCATTGCGCCCGGAAGCCACCGCGTGAATACCCAGATTATGCAGGGCGCTGAGAACCAGTGCTGTTGAGACGCTTTTGTTGTATTCCGGCTTACCTGCCATAAAGGTAAAGCAGGTGTTACCTAAATCATGAAATACTGCACCACCACCGCTGCTACGCCGTGCCAGGCGAACATTATCCTGTTCCATACGCGCGGTATTACACTCTTTCCACGGGTTCTGTGCACGACCAATAACGACCGTATCTGCGTTACGCCACAAAAATAATACCCGTTGTGTGGTCGGCATTTGACGAAAGATGGTCTCTTCAACGGCGAGATTAAACCAAGGGTCGTACGAGTCAGAAATCAGTAAACGCAAGCTGGGCATAACAGAGATCCTTTTCTCGGAAAGAGTGAAATAGTCTTCGTACCATGGAGTTATTGAGCTTATTGTTACATGTTAGTACTTTTCGTCATCCTCTTCTTTTACCTTATTATTCGCAGTAAGCAAATAGGGTGACTGCTGCCAGCGAGTCCGTTTTCCACCGAGTAGGGTTCGGGCCAGAATAATACCGATAGCGACTGCCAGGAGTAACATCAGACGTAAAATATTGGTGGTGTTATCAACCTGTTTGGCTTCTGTGGCAAGTGTATGGGTATCGAGGGTCAGGCGCAGATAACCCATTGGCCCGCTCTTATCTTCAATCGGCGAAACAATCTGTTTATTGAAATAACTACCTGCTTTCGGTCCGTCGAGCGCGAGCCTGTCACGGACATTAATGGGTTCGCCTGATCTTGCTATTTGATTACCAGAGGTATCATAAACGGAGGCGTCGAGTATTCGACTATCTTTGGTCAGAGTACTGAGTGCCAGCTCGATACGCTTTTCATCCGGACTCTCGGTTTTCATCGTGGGAATAAGGTTAAAAGCAACCTGACGCGCCAGTGTACGAGCCAGTTCTTCAAGCTGAACGGTACGTGCTTGCTGGCTCCCGCGGCTAAACCAGGATGCACCTTGCATCAGTGCAACTAACAGTGCCAGGCAGAACAAGACAATGACTGCTTTATGTAAGCGAAATTTAAATTTTATTCGTGACATGATGCACCTTTGGAAAATTGCTGACATTAATGTTGCCAGAAGCCGGGCGGACAAGGTAGCCTCATGCGGTGTTTTTACCCCTCCCTTGCCTGATACTGGAGCCGTAATGCTAAATAGTTTGACCTGGTGCGACCTACCTGACGACGTTTCTTTGTGGCCAGGACTGCCGCTTTCACTCAGTGGTGACGAAGTCATGCCACTGGACTACCGTGCCGGACGCACTGGCTGGTTACTCTATGGACGGAATCTGGATAAACCCTGCCTGACGAAATACCAGACTAAGCTGGGAGCCGCGATGGTGATAGTCAGCGCCTGGCGCGTGGAAGACTATCAGGTCATTCGCCTGGCAGGAACCTTAACGCCGCGTGCCACTAAGCTAGCACATCAGATGGGTATGGATGTTGCCCCGCTGGGTAAAATTCCCCATTTGCATACGCCAGGCTTGCTGGTGATGGATATGGACTCCACGGCGATTCAAATCGAGTGTATTGATGAAATCGCTAAACTGGCCGGTACCGGAGAAAAAGTCTCTGATATTACTGAACGCGCGATGCGCGGTGAGCTGGACTTTACCGCCAGTTTGCGCGAACGCGTAGGTACCCTCAAAGGTGCTGATGCGGATATCTTGCGCCAGGTACGCGACACGCTGCCATTGATGCCCGGCCTCAATTCGTTAGTGGCAAAACTACAGGCCCTGGGCTGGAAAGTGGCAATTGCTTCCGGCGGGTTTACCTACTTTGCTGAATATTTACGTGACGAGCTTCATTTAAATGCCGTTGTGGCTAATGAACTGGAAATTCGTGACGGTAAACTGACCGGTGAAGTGCTGGGACAAATCGTTGATGCCGGTTTTAAAGCAGAAACGTTACAAAGACTGGCCGCAGAATATGGTATTGCTGTCGCTCAGACG
>Ga0302347_1002807_pt1 | contig 16692 bp, 11 predicted proteins | sample PhyWR1_FD_202178 | JGI IMG/M metagenome (GOLD analysis project Ga0302347, IMG submission 202178) | Leaf surface microbial communities from wheat plants in UC Gill Tract Community Farm, Albany, California, United States - DLSL W.R1 (v2)... | ecosystem: Host-associated > Plants > Phyllosphere >...
AATTACCGGCGTGGTCAGGGAAACGTCAATATCGTGCGTGGCGGTGGCGCTGTTACCGGCTTTGTCGGTGACAGATGCGCTAAGGGTGTAATTACCGTTAATCAGGGCATTAATATCAGAGGCCGGTGCGCCGATATGCCAGTTTCCGGCATCGTCCAGCAGGGAGGTGTACTCTTTGCCGTTCAGCGTCACGGTAATAACATCGCCTGCCTGTGCGCCGCTCACGTTACCGGAGACAATCAGCGCCTGACCGTGTTCGGCAATGTTAATAATGTCGTCACCTGCCACCACGTTAAAACTGATGTGCGGCACAGTGATGTCAACCAGTATGGTTGCCCCCGCGCTTGCCGGGTTGCCTGCTTTATCGGATACGGTTGCGGTGATCGTCGCATTGCCGTCGGTGATATTTGTCATGTCGGCAGCCGGCACGTCCAGCGTCCAGCTACCGTTGGCCTGAACCTGTGCGCTGTATTGATTGCCGTTGAAATTGACGATAACCGTCTGACCGGCTTCAGCGCTTGAAGTACCGCTGAGGGTCAGATCCTGCGCGGCTTCCTGCGCGTTCAGCATGTTGTCGTGGCTGATGGGATTGATAGTCACCGTCGGCGCGGTGGTTTTTACGCTGTACTCCTGTGCCGTAGAGGCTGCGTTGCCGTTCACATTGGTCACGCTGACGTTTACGCTGGCGTCGCCGTCTTTCAGGCCTTTAAGATCCGCCGCCGGCACCGTGTATGTCCAGTCGCCGCTGGCATCGAGGGTCGTGGTATACGTTTTACCCGCAACGATCAGGGTGACAGTCTGGCCTGCTTCAACGTTGGAAGAGGTGCCGGAAAGTACCAGATCCTGGCCTTTTTCTGCCGCATTCAGCACGTTGTCATCGGTCACGCTGTTGATGCTAATAGCCACCGGTGCGAGATCCACCTCGACCAGGGTGCCAATATTCACCGGGTTACCGGCGGTGTCTTGCGCGCTGGCCTGGATTGATTGCGCTCCCTCCGTCCATTGCGACACGTCTGCCGCCGGCACCGCCGTCTGCCACGTGCCATCTGCCAGCACCGTTGCCGAATAGGTTTTACCGTTGATAGCGACCGTCACGATAGTGCCCGCGACCAGATCCGTACTGGTGCCGGACACAATCAGATTTTGCACGTGTTCAATGATGTTAATGACGTCATCGCCCGCAACAGTATCAATACGCAGGCCGGGCAGCCGGGCATTGATAGTCACGTCCAGCGATGACGATCCGGTATTGCCGTAAGCATTCGTCACACTTGCCGATACGATCAGATCGCCGTTGCCGAACGCGGTTAACTGGCTTTGGGTTAACGGCAGGCTCCAGCTGAGATCATCCTGTACGCTAACGGTGAACGTCTGGCCACCGAGCACAATCGTGACGGTATCACCCGCCGCCGCATTGCTTACCCTACCGGTCAGGGTTTGCCCCGCCGCCACTTCTGCGGCATTAACGACGTTATCGCCGGCGAAGGTGTTGATGATCACCCCCGGCAGCGAACTGTCTACCAGTACGTCGTGGGTGGTGGATGTGCTGTTGCCAACGTGGTCGGTGATCCGGGCAGTTATCGTGTACGTCGCCTCGCCCAGTGCGCTTACCGCAGACGCAGGGACTTCAACGTGCCAGTTCCCGTCCGCGTCCGTGATGGCGGTGTAATCTTTACCGTTCAGATTAACGGTGACAGGGGTACCTTCCGACTGGTTGCTGGTCCCTGAAAGCTGCAACGCTTCGCCTTTCTCAGTGGCGTTGATAACGTCGTCCGCCGCCAGGGTATTGATGCTGATTTCCGGCATCACGGTGTTCACGGTAACGTCCAGCGAACTGCTGCCGGTATTGCCGGACCGATCGGTTACTGAAACGGTGATTGTCAGAGAGCCGTCAGACAGTCCCTGGATCACAGAAGCAGGTAAGCCGAGACTCCAGTTGCCCGCCGCATCGACCACGGCAGTGTAGTCCACCTTATCAAGGGTGATAGTGACCCGATCGCCTGCCGCCGCACCGGTGACGGTGCCGCTGAGGATCTGCGCCTGTGAATGGGCAATCTGGTTAATGGTATTGGTATCGGTGACAAAATGATCAATGGTAACCTGCGGTACGGCGGTATCCACCAGGCCCACGCGGTCGGCGCTGCTGAGGTTGCCCGCAACGTCGCTCACGGTCGCTGTTACCCTCACGCTGCCATCTGCCAGTGCGCTAACGTCGGCGGCCGGTACGGTCAGGGCCCAGGTCCCGTCGATTTGTACCTGAGTCTGATAGGATTTATCGTTCAGCGTTACGGTCACGGTCTGACCCGCTTCGGCATCACTGCTGCCGCTGACCACCAAATCCTGCTGCGCTTCTGCCGCATTGATGATGTTGTCGGATGTCAGGTTGTCCACGGTGAGGGTCGGTGGCAGTGTATCGACGGTCACGAAGCGTGAGGATCCAGCGCTGTTGCCGTTAACATTGGTCACACTCACGCTTACCGGCGCGCGACCGTCGCCCAGCAGTTCCATCGCGTGCGCCGGCACGGTCAGACTCCACGTGCCGTCCTGCTGAACCTGTGCGGTAAAGGTCTGGTCAGCAAATTTGATTACCACGGTTTGCCCGGCTTCCACGCCCTGCGTCTGGCCTGACAGCGTGATATCCGCCGCTTTTTCCGCCGCATTCAGTATATCGTCGCTGGAGACGGTATCGATAGTAACCGCCACGGCATTCAGATCCAGTTTCAGGGGGTGCTCAGCAGAGACGGTATTGCCCCATGCATCTGCTGCACTAGCCGTAACGCTAATATTCCCCGCGGCCCAGTCCTGAAGGTCGGATGCAGGTACGCCAATCTGCCAGCTACCGTCAGCGGTCACCACCCCGGCATAATCGACGTTATTGAGGGTAACCTTTATCTGCGTGCCTGGGGCAAGATGGGTGCTGGTACCCGTCACGGTCAGATCCTGCTGCTGTTCGATGGCGTTAATCACATCATCGCCAGAAATGGTGTTTATGCGCAGGCCAGGCCGTTCGGCATTGATGTTGGCTTCGCGTTCACCGCTGCCGGTATTGCCGTGCGCATTGGTCACCGATGCGCGGAAGGATAAACTGCCGTCGCCAAACGCATTAAGATCGGCCGACGGGATTGTCACGCTCCAGCTCAAATCACTCTCTACTGTGGCGGTATAGTGCATGCCGCCAACAGAGATAGAAACAGTATCGCCCGCCGCCGCGCCGGTCACGCGTCCGCTAAGGGTTTGATCCACCGCCACTTCTGCGTTGTTGACGAGATTGTCACCGGCAAAGGTATTGATAATCACCTGCGGGAGCGCCGTATCGACCAGCAGACTGGCATCAGCAGAAGCGCTGTTACCCACGCTGTCGGTACCACTCACCGTCACGGTATAGAGAGTATTTGCCAGACTCAGCACGTCGGAAACCGGGACCTGGACGGACCAGATACCGTTTTCAACCGTGGCCTGATAATGCAGATTATTTAGCGTTACGCTGATGGCGCTGCCGTCAGGCAGATTGCTGGTGCCGCTCAGGCGCAGAGGCTGCATCGACTCCTGCGCGTTCAGGACATTATCGCCGCTGATGGGGTCGATGGTGAATACCGGGGGAATGCCGCTTAGCGTCACCCCGTGCGTCGCGCTACCGGTATTGCCCGCGGCATCGGTGACGAAAGCGGAAATACTGTGTTCACCCTCGCCCAGCGCGCCGATGACGGAGGCCGGCACGCCGACGCTCCAGTGACCATCAGCCTGAACCATACCGGTGAAGGTCTGGCCGCCAAGGTTAACGGTGACCACATCGCCTGCTGCTGCGCCGCTTGCCTGACCGGAAATAATCTGCGCCTGGCCCTGCTCTCCGGCATTGAGAATATCGTCGCCTGCCACGGTATCAATGGTGACTACAGGTGCTGTGGTATCAACGAAGAAATCGGCGGTGGCCGAAGATCCATTGCCTGCTTTATCACTCACGTTCACGGACAGGGAATGATTGCCCTCTGCCAGGGTCTGCACATCGCCGGCCGGCAGGGTAACTGACCAGGTGCCGTCACGGCCTGCGGTGGCTGTATAGTTGTTCCCGTTCAGCGTCACGGTGACCATCTGGCCTGCTTCCGCAGTCGTTTTACCAGTCAGGATCAGATCCTGGTGGTGCTCTGCGGCGTTAATGATGTTATCGCCGGAAATCGTATCGACCGATAGTGTTGGTGCGACGGTATCCAGGCCAATGGTCTGGCTGCCGCTTACGGTGTTACCCGCTGCATCTTTACCGCTGACGTTGACCGTCCAGGTTCCGTCGCTGAGCGCCTGCGCGTCAGCGGCAGGCACGGTTACGTGCCATGAACCGTTTGCGCTCACTTCAGTGGTGTAGGTTTTACCGTTCAGCGAAACAGTGAGCGCCGTTCCCTGGGTCAGATTTTGGCTCTCACCGGACAGCGTAAAGCCGGCTGACTGCTCGCTGGCGTTGATTACGTTATCGCCCGCCGTGGTGGAGAGCGTGATGGTGGCGTCGGCGGTTGAGACAATCAGGGTTATGCTGCCTGCATCGGTTGTTTTACTGCCGTCGATCTGCACGATGGACCAGGTGTGTTCCCCGTCCGTCTGCGTCGGAAGTTTTACTGTCCAGGCCCCGTCTTTACCTACCATCGTGCTGGCGATAGTCGTGCCGCTGCTATCTTTGATCTGGATGGTCGCGCCGGGCTGACCGGTACCGCTGAACGTTGGGGTGTTGTCGTCAGTGATCTCTTTTGCTTTGAGTACACCCTGCTTATCCCCGGCGTGGTCCGTCACCAGGAAGGTCGGGGTTGCGCTCTCAACTTCTTTGGTGTTATCGATGACTCTGGTTTTGTCATCGCCGCCGTGAGCCAGCAGTGCGCCAATAGCACCGCCGCCTAATGCGGCACCCGCCACCCAGCCCCAGGGTGCATCATCTAAAATGCTACCCTGATCGATGAAAGGCTCAATGCTGCTGATCGGCGTAGCCTGCGCGGTAAGTTCTGTTCCCGCAACTCCTGACGCCTCCCCGGCATCGGCAAAAGTAATATGAGTCAGTTCCTGATTATCGTTAAACACCAGTTCTGACCGGGTATGAGTCTCAGGATCTTCAACAAAATAGTTATTGCAGCGAATAACGCTACCGTCTTTCATATAAACGAGAAGATCGTTACCCTGGCGAACATAGCGCACTACGTCCCCGGCAGAGCCCTGTATTTCAATCACGCTCGGTGACGAAATAGAGACTGAAAGATTACCTTCACCGGATAATTTTGTTTTTTCTGCCGTCTTACGAATAATGACATCAACAACTTTTACGTTACTCATATTCTTCTCCTTGCAGGTGTACGGATTCCTGTGGATATGTCGCCCAGATGCATGTGGTTATCTCCGGGAAAAATCACCCGGTATTGTTGAACTTATTTCGCGTGGAAAGGCGCGTCTTGCCTTAATTCAGGTCAGGTAATTTTGCGGCAGCACTTTTTTCGATCCCAATTAGCGACATAAGATTGTCTACGGCTGATGCGTAATTAATTGCCGAGTTCCAGCCATCATATTCTGCCGTAATTCTTGCTGAGGTCGCTGCCCAAACATCCTGTTCAACGCTGAGCAAATCATTAATGCTGCGCTTGCTCAGCGTATATTCATTTTTGTAGACCTGGCGTGTGCGTAGTGCACTTTCAAGCTGACGTCGCCCGGCATCTATTCGCCCCCGCGCCCCTGCCCAGTCAGCCTGCGCAACGGAGGCCTTTTGCAGTACATCGAATCGTGCCTGGTCAACCTGAGACGATGCCATCGCTTTTGCGCCCTCAGCCTGGCGTACACGTGCAGATACCGCGCCTCCCTGATAAATAGGCGCGTCAATATTGAGCTGGATCTGATCGTCCCAGTAGGAACGGTTATCCGATTCATAGCGTGTACGCCCGCCTTTCAGGCTTAACGTCGGCCAGTGCTGAGACTTTGCCGTCTCGACGCCATATTCAGCCGAACGCTCCTTATTCTGCGCGGCCATTACCGCCGGGATTAATGCGTAATCAATACGGTTAAGGGAACCAGACTCAGGGGCCAGATTATCGGGTACAGGGGAATAGCGTTCTGCCTGCATTCCCGTTAATACCGCAAGCTTTGCGCGGGCGCTGTTTAGCGCTGCAGTATATTGTTCTACCGTCGCCTGCATGCCGGCGATACGGGTCTGGGTCTGAAGTTCGTCAGACGTTGAACTCACTCCCGCATCCGCACGCAGCTTTGCCAGCTGGGCTACATTTTCGAGTGCCTGAACGTTTTCTTTTGCAGCCTGCACCAGGTCGCCATAACGCTTGATCTCTACATAGCTGAGGGCCGTTTTTGTCGCGACATCCGACAGCGTGGCCATCAACTGAAAGCGATAACTGTCACGCTGAGCTGAAGACTGATTAATGCTGTTATTGGTTTTGCCAAAATCGTAAATCAGCTGCGTCAGGCTCAATCCCCAGGCCGCTGAATTCCTCAGCGATCCGCTCGAATCTGTGGTCTGGCTGTGACCCGTACTGCCGTTCAATGATATTTGTGGCATCCAGCCACTGCGCGCTTCATCTATTTGCGCCTGGCCGATACCCAGCTGCGCAGCCTGCTGACTGACCGAGGGATCGCGATCGATTGCGAAAAGAATACTTTCTTTTAAGCTGGTTTCAGCAATCGGTGCAATACCCACCGGATTGCTATTGGCATAAGCCGTGTTCGCCACTAATGCAATTAAAGCTATAGCGGCTGACATTCTTAATAGCCTGTAATTTTGTAATGTAGTCATTTTATCCCCCTGACGCTGAGTACTGATGCACGACTTATCCAAAAGAGGTAGCGCTCATCAGACAAATATCCCTCTCTCCATTCCGACTAAATTCAGGATGTCGTGAACCCAGCCCATTTAAAATGAGAATGAGAATCGCCCGGAGGATTATTAGCATCAGAATTTGCTTAATTTATTAACTGCCCTGAAGCATAACAAAATGATAAAAATTCAACTACAACCACAATGTTACTAAGGTGTTAAAAATATGAGGGTGGATTTGATTTCTGTACGCTGGATAAAAAATAAACATTAAATTGGAATAAATAAAGTCGTTGTTATTTAAGTGAAATTTATAAAGCAGCAACTGTACATTTCTGAGTTTATTTCAATGTATGTTATACACAAAGATTTTCAGGGCAATGTTAGTTTAGTTAATGCCGGGTATAAATATTTTATTTTCCACTAAGATTCTAAGTAAATGCGGGTTTATAATCTACGAAAGGCACAGTAGACAAAAAATAATGCTTATGAAGTTTGTCATTGTGGTTGATTAGACGAATTAATGCGCATAAAACACGCCTGACAAAATATTCATTCATTAAGAAAATTATTGATATTGCAGAGCCTGGCCCATCAAATCTGATGCGCCAGACAACTGGATTTACTGCGGTAACTTGTATGCCTGACGAGCTAATAGTTTCCATGCACCCGCATTGTCTTTCTTCATGACCAGCATCACACCGATCTTCACGTCTCCGGGTTTACCGCTATCGTTAGTTTTTGCCTGCAGAATATGGCGAACAATCGCAACATCACCATCAATCTGGACCGTTTGATCGCTCAGGTTCAGCGTCTCGAATTTCGATTTCCCGGTTACAATTGCATTGACAAATTCAGCATTGTTTTCCACCCGTCCGCTTGAGTGACCATAGCTCAACGAGGGCAGCCCAACTTTTTCCAGGCTGGACTTTTCTCCGCTTAGCATGGCAAGGCGCATGTTTTCTACTGCATCAGTTACCGCTTTAGTATCAGGACCTTGCGCAAAGCATGTGCTGCTCAGAAGTAGCAATCCCACATAAAATAATTTTTTCATGTCTGTCTCCTGTTTAGGTTTTGGTGATCCAGAATAATGCGGCAAAAAGGACATTCCTGTCGGGAACAGGATCTCTTTGCCACCATAAAACAGAACAAGATATTATAAAAAATAAAACATCATTTCATATGCCCGGATCACATATCAGAGATTGCGTGCTGTAAATAAAACGGAGACTAAATGCTACGCCTGACCAGTGAGCAATCGGTCAGGCGATGTTGCGAAGTGCTTAGACAATGAATGTTCAGTGCGCGGCTGCCTGGTGTTCGTCTGCCGCCTGTAACAAGGTATGCAGTAACACGTTCGCGCCTTTTTCCGCCCAAATTGGGTGAATATTCTCGGCCTCATTATGGCTGATCCCCTTTTCACAAGGGATGAAGATCATGCTGGCTGGCGCGATGGCATTGAGATAGCAGGTGTCATGCCCCGCGCCGGAAACCACAGGTCGCCACGTATAACCTGCATTTGTGGCCGCCTTTTCGACACGAGCAATACAGTCGGGATCGAACGCGATGGGCGCATAATCAAATAGCCGTTCAATGTCGACTTCCAGTCCTGCAAGACTTGCAACGGCGGTATAAAGGCTCTCTTCCATGGCGGCGAGGATGTCGGCGTCAGGATGGCGGAACTCCACGCTGCACACCACTTCACCCGGCACGACATTACGGGAATTGGGGCTATTTTGTACCATACCCGTCGTGGCCCGCCCATCAGGAGCATGGCGGAGCCCGATATCCTCCACCATCAGCGCAAGTCGGGCGAAGCCGGTCAGCGCGTCGCGACGGCTGTTCATCGGCGTAGTTCCGGCATGCGCGGAAAACCCTTTTAATGTAATGGTGTACCAGCGTTGCCCCATCGCGGCATGCACTACGCCAATATCATAGCCTTCGTCCTCCAGAATTGGCCCCTGTTCAATATGCAGTTCATAGCATGAGTGCAGCGGGATCGGCCGTGCCGGACGGCTGCCACGATAGCCAATGGCGTGCAGCGCATCACCGACTGTAATACCGTCGGCGTCCGTCCGGGAAAGCGCAAAGGCTTCGCTGAACTGACCGGTCCAGACGCCGGAGGCCAGCATCGCAGGCGCAAAACGTGCGCCTTCTTCATTGGTCCAGTTAACCAGCAGAATATCGCGCTCGGTCTCAATGTTGAGATCGTTAAGGGTACGCAGTACTTCCAGCCCGGCCAGTACGCCGTAAATGCCATCAAAGCGCCCTCCACGCGGCTGTGAATCTACATGCGATCCGGTCATGACCGGCGGCAGATGGGGTTGCCTGCCGGGGCGGCGGATAAACATGTTTCCCAGTGAGTCCACGTCGCAGCTTAACCCGGCGTCGGTTGCCCAGTCGCGTAAACGATCGCGGGCGATCCGATCCTCATCGCTTAGCGCCAGTCGTGTAACGCCGCCAGCAGGCGTTGCACCAAACTGCGCCATCGTCTCAAGCGTCTCCCATAGCCTGTTTGAATTAACGGCAATCATGGCTTTTCCTTTTTCACGCGATAGCGAAAATCGCAGCAGCGCGCGCCCTGCATAATCGTGGTCGTGCGGGTCAGTTCGACATCGGGTGCATAGCCGACAATAAACTTCTCGTCCCTCGCGCAGGAAAGCAGATGACCAATCTCCCCTAACCCCATCTCATGGTACATTTCAGCATAGCGACAGCGGGTGACGTCGTAGTTATAGTGCCGATCATCATCGTCTATGACTTTGACATCCAGCGCATTGTCCTTTTCCCATAAATATTGCAGCGCGACAAAACTGCGCAAATCTGCGCCATCCGGCTCCTGTTGGGCGAACGTTTCGCCAGCATGGATGGCGGCCTGCTCAATGGCCTCACCGATAATCGCCTTAGCGCGATCTTTTCCCAGATCGCGAACCAGAATGTCATAAATCGGTTTAATAATTTCAGCTTCAATTTTGCGGCGGGCAAGAATACCCAGCTCGTTATTATCACTCATCACATTGCCTCACTACGTTACTTCGCGGCGGATCCACCCAGCACGGTCTGCGGCTGCCATTTACCGTCAACCACTTTATATACGGTGAAAGATGGCGCTTTCAGATTACCTTCTTTGTCAAAGGCGATCGGCCCTGTCACACCAGAATAATGACTGGCGCGCAGCGCAGGCAGATAGGCCGACGGATCGATGGAGTTTGCTTTTTCCATCGCGGCAACCAGAACCCGGGTGGCGTCGTAAGCGAACGGCGCATGCAGTTCGATATGCGCGTGGTAACGGGATTGCCAGGCCTGTTCAAACGCTTTACCGCCCGGCATCTGATCGACCGGCAGCCCTGGCTCAAGCGCGACGACGCCATTACCTTCTTTTTGCGCCAGTTGCAGGAAGGTCTGGCTGACGAAGCCGCCTGCACCCATTAATGTCGCGTTAATGCCCAGCTGTTTGAGACGTCGGGCCAGCGGTGCCGCCTGGCTGTCAACGCCGCCAAAGAAAATCAGATCGGCATTTTTGCTGCGAATGGCGGTCAACACCGCACTAAAATCGACGGTTTTGTCGTCCACGTACTGGCGGTCAACAATCTTGCCTCCCTGCGCTTCAATCGATTTGATGAACTCATCCGCCAGTCCCTGACCGAACGCTGTGCGATCGTCAATCACCGCAATACGTTTGGCCTTGAGGGTCTGTAAGGCATACTCGCCGGCGATCTTTCCGCCATCATCGTCATGTCCCATTACCCGAAAACTGGTATCGAACCCCTGCTGCGTATAAGCATGTCCTGTGGCGACCGGTGCGACCTGAGCAATCCCGGCATCGTGGTAGATACGCGCTGCCGGAATGCTGGTGCCGGTATTCCAGTGCCCCACGACGCCAGCGACGCCGCTATCCACCAGACGCTGTGCCACGGCGACTGCGGTACGCGGATCGGACTGATCATCTTCGGACTGAAGTTTAAACGTCACCGCTTTACCGCCGATCACCGGGTGCTGCTTGTTAATATCTTCGATAGCGAGCTGCGCGCCATTCTCCAGATCTTTACCGATACGCGCTGACGGTCCGGTCAATGGACCGGCCAGTCCGATAATTACCGTTTCTGCCTCCTGTGCGAATGCAGACAGTGTGGTTAAACCGGTTAAAAACATGGCTGCGCTAAGCGCACTGATCGTTATTTTTTTCATGGTATTCCCTGGTGTTAATTGCGGTTAAACGGGCGATTCGCCCAGATAAATATGCGCAATGCTGTCATCAGCCAGCAGCGCGCGTGAGTCGCTATGGTGGACAATACTGCCGCTGTCCATCACCCATGCGGTATCGGTTATTTCCAGCGCCAGTCGGGCATTTTGCTCAATCAATAACAGACTGATGCCGCGTGCCCGCAGGGTGGCAATCAGATTAAAAACGTTCTCAACCATCAGCGGGTCTGCCGGATAAAGTCCGGTAATCAGATTAAAACAGGTGGTTTTACCGGCGCCATTAGGGCCAATGAGACCGTAAATTTCCCCTGACCGGACCTCAAGCGACACGTTGTCCACCGCCTGGACGCCGCCAAACCGTTTACTCATGCCTTTGATATTCAGAAGTGTCATTGCTGTACCTCCCGGTGGCGCACAGGCCAGATCCCGGCGGGTCGCAGAAGCATCACCAGCACCAGCGCCAGACCATAAAACAGTTGACGCAGGATTTCGGGGTCAATCAATACGCTGCCGAACAAAACCTGCTGAACAGGTGCTGCCTGGCTACGCAATAGCTCCGGCAACGCCGTTAACAGTACGGCCCCTAAAATCACACCGGGAATGTGCCCCATTCCTCCCAGCACAACCATCGCCAGCACCGCAATTGATTCCTGCAACGTAAAGGATTCCGGCGAAACAAATCCCTGAAATGCAGCGAACAGTGCTCCCGCGATGCCGCCGAAAGAGGCGCCCATCGCGAATGCCAGTAGCTTATAGTTGCGTACATTGATGCCCATCGCGCGTGCCACATCCTCATCTTCCCGAATGGCGTGCCACGCACGTCCAACGCGCGAGTGTTGTAACCGTACGCAGACCACGATGATCGCCACAATCAGTAGTATCAGCAGGTAGTACCACAGCCACAGTGAGGGAATTTTCATTCCGAACCAGTGTTGTATCCCGCTGAATTTGATGCCAAAAAGCGAGAATGTATCAATTCCGGAAATACCTTTTGCGCCGTTGGTAATGTTGACCGGACGGTCAAGATTACGCATCAGAATACGGATAATTTCGCCGAAGCCGAGCGTCACGATGGCCAGATAATCACCGCGCAACTTGAGCGTTGGCGCGCCCAGCAAAATGCCGCAGACGGCCGCCGCTACCGCAGCAATCGGCACGATCAGAAAATAGGAGACATGCAGCCCGTCAGGAAACCAGGCCTGAAGCAGGGGAAATGTTTCCAGCAGATGCGGTGAGGCCAGTAGCGCTGCCAGATAAGCGCCTACCGCATAAAATGCGATAAACCCCATATCGAGCAGCCCGGTAAAGCCGACCACAATGTTCAGACCCAGTGCCAGCATGATATACAGCAGCGCAAAGTCGATGACCCGAACCCAATAGTTGCCGCCCAGTTGTCCGGCAACCACCGGCGCGACCATCACCGCGAGTGTAAAAAGCGCCAGCCCGAACCAGGGACGACGGGACGCTGGTGTAGCAGCCTGTAAGTGTGGGGTTGTCATATTGTCACCTATGCCCTTTGCGCCACGCGCTCGCCAAGAATGCCCGCAGGACGGAAGACCAGCACCAGAATGAGCACGATAAAGGCGAACACATCCTGATAGTTACTGCCAAAAACGCCGCCGGTCAGTTCACCCAGATAGCCTGCACCCAGCGCTTCAATGACGCCGAGCAGCAGACCGCCCAGCATGGCACCCCGAATATTGCCGATCCCGCCAAGCACCGCGGCAGTAAAGGCCTTAATGCCCGGCAGGAACCCCATAGAAAACCCTGCATTGCCATAATTACTGGCCATCATCACTCCGGCCAACGCCGCAAATACGCCGCCGATCGCAAATGTCAGGGTAATGATGGCATTCGGACTCACCCCCATCAGGCTGGCGACGCCGGGATTTTCAGCCACCGCGCGCATTCCCCGTCCCAGGCGGGTAAATTCAACCAGCACCCACAGACCGAGCATGACAACCAGCCCAAGACCGATCGTGACAATGCCGGTGACGGTAATAATGGCGGGTGGATGCGCTTCGCTACCGTGGGTAATGGCAATCGGATCCATTGACAGGATTTGTGGAAACATAAGCGGATTGCGCGTCCAGATGATCATCGCTACGGTTTGCAGCAGCACCGATACGCCGATACCGGAGATCAGCGGGGCCAGACGCGGCGCATGGCGCAGGCGGCGGTAGGCAAAGCGTTCAACCGCCATCGCCAGCAGCGCGCACACGATCATTGCTGTCAATAGCGCCAGGCACAGACGGGCCAACGGCGGCAGCGAAGGGAAAGTGCTTTCCAGCATGTTCATCGCCGACAAAGTGGTCAGCGCGCCAACCATTAAAATATCGCCATGCGCGAAATTAATGATCCGCAGAATGCCATACACCATGGTGTAACCCAGCGCGATTAGCGCATAGATGCTTCCCAGCATGATGCCATTGATTAATTGTTGTATTAAGGTATCCAAAACATATCCGACAGAGTCTCACCGTGGACGTACCTTCCAACAATTGAATAAAATTGTGAAATACGGATATATTATTTCTTATGATAATTATCATTCCATGTATGTCATTGAAATTTATAGAATTTTAAATATAAGACTACATATATTCGCTTTACGGAAATCAACATATGAGAAAAACAGAACAAACACTAACGTCATCATCAGCCGCCAACGGCACGCTGCACAACGACCCTCCGCTGCGTGCAGTACGTACTTTTGAAGCTATTGCCCGCACGGGGAGCGTCACGCTTGCGGCCCAGGAACTGGCCATTTCGCCTTCGGCAGTAAGCCATCAGCTACGAGTGCTGGAGGATTTCTTGCAGATTGCTCTGACGGAGCGCCACGGACGGCGGCTGATTCTGAGCCAGCAGGGTCGGGACTATTACCGCTCCATTCGCGCCGCGTTTAACGTACTGCGTCAGGCGACGGAACATCTGGTTGAACAAGTGCAGACCCGGCAGGTGACAATCAGTCTGATCCCTCTTTTTGGTATGGGCTGGTTTATTCCTCGTCTGCCTGCCTTTGTGCGGGCCAATCCGCAAACGGAAATCAACGTCGTATATGCTAACCACCGTAATTACCTCAGCGACGCCTCGGATATGTCCATCCGCTTCGGAAATGGTCAGTGGGCAGGCTATCAAAGTGAACAGCTTATTTCCGGCCGAATGGTTCCTGTTGCCAGCCGCGCGTTTTTGCGCCTGCATGGGCATATCGATACTCCTGAACAGCTACAGCAGATGCCGCTGCTGCATGACGAAGAACGCGCCACCTGGCAGCAATGGTTTTTACAGCAGAATGTGCGTCGACCCGCAAGGCTAAGCGGCCCCCTGTTTGAAGACGGTTTGCTAACGCTTGCTGCAGTTCAGGCGGGACTGGGCTGCGCGATGATGCGCGAGCCGTTAATCGCGCCTTATCTCGAAAGCGGCGAGCTGGTGAAGCTATTTGATCTACCGATTGACGACGGGCGGCATTACTACCTCTGCGTGCGCCAGGACAGCGAGATGACTGAAGAAGGTAAACAGCTGCACCGCTGGTTGCGGCTGCACAAAAATGTGGACGGCTGAGGTTATACAGGCCCGGATGCCGTATGACCGTGTTGCGCTCAGTGAAACGGATATGTCGTTATCCGTTTGCTGCTACACGCACTTTCTTGTACCCTTCTTCTGCCCTGTTAACTCGCCTCAAACAGACCCGGACCCGCTATGACTGAGCACCACTCTACTGATCCTCTTCACGGCATTACGCTTGAAATGCAAATTAACGCGTTAGTTGCCCATTATGGCTGGGTGAAGCTTGGACAGCTTATCAATATCAACTGTTTCAAAAGCGATCCCAGCGTTAAGTCGAGTCTAAAATTTCTGCGCCGCACGCCCTGGGCCCGCGCTGAGGTTGAAGCGCTGTATCTGGATTCATTGCAGGATGTTCAGCAGGCGCCTGCCGACCCGTGGGCAAATAGCCGCAGTAAAGTACGGTAATGCTTCAAAGTGACATTTAACACCCCATAAAAGTGACGGTGTCACTTTTACTGCGCCTGCTATTAGCTTAATAAGAGAAAAGTCTGTATTGCCCCTCGCCTCTTTTCCTCACAATACGACTTGTAACTTTCATGCGCCAGAGGCTTAATAGCCTGATTATTAAAACTGACACTATCGGATCGCGCATGGCCGCCCATTTTCGTCGCACTCTTTTAGCTAAACGATTAACCATTCTGATTTGCGGTGCGCTTTTTCTGGCGGGCTGCTCGTCGAAAACCTCACAATCCGTTATTACGCCGCTTCCTCCGGTGACCAAACATCCGCTGGCGGATAAGTCTCAGCAAAACTCTGAACCGGTGCGTGGTATCTGGCTGGCGACAGTCTCCCGTCTCGACTGGCCACCGGTTAACTCGATTAACGCCAGTAGCGCCGTCGGTCGCAACAGCCAGCAACAAAAAGCACTAACAGATAAGCTCGACCAGTTGAAAGACCTCGGAATTAACACCGTATTTTTTCAGGTCAAACCTGACGGCACCGCCCTGTGGCCATCTAAAATCTTACCGTGGTCGGATATGCTGACCGGTAAGATAGGCCAGGATCCGGGTTACGATCCGCTTCAGTTTATGCTGGATGAAGCGCATAAACGCGGAATGAAAGTACATGCCTGGTTTAACCCTTATCGGGTTTCCGTCAACCTGAAACCCGGCACCGAAGCGGAACTTAACCGAACGTTACCTCTGCGGCCTGCGAGTGTTTTTGTGCTGCACAGGGAGTGGATCAGAACCTCGGGCGATCGCTATGTTCTCGATCCGGGTATACCGGAAGTGCGGGACTGGATAACCAGTATTGTGGCGGAAGTCGTTGCTCGTTATCCGGTGGATGGCGTTCAGTTCGACGATTATTTTTACACTGAGTCACCCGGCGCAACGCTTAACGATAGCGCGACGTTCCGCCAGTATGGCCAGCATTTTGCTTCGAAAGCCGACTGGCGGCGTCACAATACTGAGCAACTCATTGAGCAAGTTTCACGATCAATTAAGCAGCTGAAGCCGGAGGTTGAGTTTGGCGTCAGCCCCGCAGGCGTCTGGCGCAATAAATCGTTTGATCCGGCCGGGTCCGATACGCGTGGCGCCGCGACGTATGATGAGTCCTATGCCGATACCCGACGCTGGGTTCAGCAGGGATTACTGGATTATATTGCACCGCAACTGTACTGGCCATTTTCCCGCAGTGCCGCCCGCTATGATGTGCTCGCTAACTGGTGGGCGGATGTCGTTAAATCGACCAATACGCGACTCTATATTGGAATTGCTTTATATAAGATAGGCGAGCCATCCAAAAAAGAACCTGACTGGACGGTAGGCGGTGGCGTCCCGGAATTAAAGAAGCAGCTCGATCTAAATGAGGCTAACCCTCAAATTAACGGCACAATCTTATTTCGGGAAAGTTATTTAAACCAACCCCAGACTCGGGAGGCCGTTTCTTATTTAAAACGCCGCTGGGGTAATTAACAGATCGTACTTGTCGTCTTTTCAGGTCGGTAAACAATAAAGCGCTGTGCAAAGGTGCACAGCGCTTTAAATACCGTGGTAAGTAATGGCAAAGCCCTGCTCCTGCCAGTGAGCTAATTGCTCATGTTGTCGTCTTGACAACGCTTTGCCTGACCATAAAAAAATTTGCTGTCCGGGAAAAAGTTCCGGCCGTGGAGATTCCAGCGGTTCTGCTAAAAC
>Ga0302347_1002812_pt1 | contig 16644 bp, 6 predicted proteins | sample PhyWR1_FD_202178 | JGI IMG/M metagenome (GOLD analysis project Ga0302347, IMG submission 202178) | Leaf surface microbial communities from wheat plants in UC Gill Tract Community Farm, Albany, California, United States - DLSL W.R1 (v2)... | ecosystem: Host-associated > Plants > Phyllosphere >...
AGCTGCACCTGGCCGGGCTGCACACCGGCCGCGACCATGATCTGCCCCTGGTTGTTCATGGTGTAGCCCGGCGTGCTGCCGGTCATGCTGGCCACGACGCTGCCCACCGGCGGTGGCGAAACGTTGTTGAAGCTGTCGTTCTCCACGACCGAGCGGGCGATGGTGCCGCCCACGGCCGGATCGACCGGAGTGCCGGTGAAGTCGTCGTTGACCGCCAGCACCACGTTGGCCGAGCCGGACAGGGTGAGCGTCACGGTGGCGTCGCCACACTGCGCGGTGTACGGCGCGGGCAGGCAGACCCGGTAGCTGAAGCTCACCGGCCCCGGCGTGCCCGACGGTGCGGTGTAGCTGAAGCTGCCATCGGCATTGAAGACCAGGCCCGGCACCGCGCCGCTGGTGAGGGTGTAGAGCGCACCGGCGACGACATTGTCATTGGCGCCGACGTTGGCCGTGAGCGGAAGCCCGGCAGGCACGGTGAAGCTGTCGTTCTGTGGGACCGGGGTGACCACCACGGTGACCGTGGCAGTGGTGCAGTTGGCCAGCGCGGCGGCTTCGCAGATCTGGTAGGTCACCACGGTGGCGCCGGCGGTGACCCCGCTGCCGATGCTGATCGTGCCGTCCGGGTTGATGCTGACGCCGGGCGGTGCGCCGATCAGGCTGAGCAGCACTGCTGTCGCCGGCGGCGGGCTGACGCCATTGAGCTGATCGTTGGCCAGTACGCTCAGCGAGGAGGTGGTGCCCGGTACGAGGCCGGTGAGCACGTCATCACCGGCCACCAGCGTGCCGGTGTTGATGTTGATCGTCACCGCGGCGGTGGCGCAGGTCGTGGCATACGGCGCGGGCAGGCAGGTCTGGTAGGTGAAGCTGACCGGACTCGGCGTGCCTGCCGGCGGCGTATAGGTGAAGCCGCCGTTGCTGGCCAGGGTCAGGCCCGGCGGCGGCGTGCCCTGCACGGTGTAGAGCGCACCGGCAGGCATGGCGTCGTTGCTGGCCACGCTGTTGCTCAGGGTCTGCCCGACCTGTACCGAGAACGCGTCGTTCTGCGGGGCGGGACTGACCACCACCGTGACGCTCGCGGTATCGCAGTTGCCCGGCGCGGCGGCTTCGCAGATCTGGTAGGTGATCGTCGTGGCACCGGAGGTCGTGCCACTGGCCACCGTGATCGTGCCGCTCGGCGTGATGCTGAAACCGGCCGGTGCGCCGACCAGGCTCAGCAGGACATCCGACGCGGCCGGCGGCGAGACGCCATTGAGGCTGTCGTTGGCCAGCACGCTGCCACTGGAGGTGGTGCCCGGCGTGACGCCGGTGAGCGTGTCATCGCCGGCCAACAGCAGGCCGTTGTTGATGTTGATGGTGAGGATCGCACGGCCGCACAGGCTGCCGTTCGGTGCCGGCAGGCACACCTGGTAGGCGACGCTGACCGGGCCGGTCACGCCCGCGGCCGGGGTATACGTGAACGTGCCGTCGGGGTTGAAGACCAGGCCCGCCGGCGCGCTGTCCTGCAGGGTGAACACCGCACCCGGCGGCGTGTTGTCGTTGGCGGCGACCGTGTTGCCCAACGTCTGTCCGGCCTGCACGGCGAAGGCATCGTTCTGCGGTGCCGGGGTCACGACCACGGTGACGCTGGCGGTATCGCAGTTGGCCGGCGCCGCCGCTTCGCAGATCTGGTAGGTGATCGTGGTCGGACCGGACACCACACCGGTGCCCACGCTGATCGTGCCGTCCGGCGAGAGGGTGAAGCCACCCGGCGCGCCGACCAGGCTCAGCACCACATCGGCGGGCGCCGGCGGCGAGACACCGTTGAGGCTGTCGTTGGCAAGCACGCTGCCGCCCGTGGTCGCACCGGGCAGCACGCCGATGAGCGTGTCATCGCCGGCGGTGAGCGTGCCGTTGTTGACGTTGAGCGTGACCGTGGCCGTGCCGCACAGGCTGCTGTTCGGTGCTGGCAGGCACGCGCTGTAAACGAAGGTCACCGGGCTGGGCGTGCCGATCGGCGGCGTATAGGTGAAGCTGCCATCGGCGTTGAATGCAAGCCCGGCGGGCGGCATGCCCTGGATCGCCCAGGTGGACCCCGGCGGCAGGCTGTCATTGGTCGCCACACTGTTGACCAGACTCTGCCCGGCCTGGACCGAGAAAGCATCGTTCTGCGGCGTGGGACTGACGATCACCGTCACCGTGGCCGTGGCGCAGTTGCCTGGCGCGGCCGCTTCGCAGATCTGGTAGGTGAGCGTGGTCGCGCCTGCCATCGTGCCGGTGGCGACGCTGATCGTGCCGCTGGGCGTGATCGCGAAGCCGGCGGGCGCGCCGACCAGGCTCAGCACGACGCTGGCCGCGGCCGGCGGCGAGACGCCGTTGAGGCTGTCATTGGCCAGCACGCTGGCGGCCGAGGTGGTGCCGGGGACGATGCCACTGAAGGTGTCATTGCCGGCCAGCAGCGCACCGGTGGTGATGGTGAGGGTGACCGTGGCGGTGCCGCACAGGGCCGTGTTCGGTGCGGGCAGGCAGGCCTGGTAGGTGAAGTTCACCGGCCCGGTGGCGCCACCCGGCGGGGTATAGGTGAACGAGCCATCGGCATTGAAGGTCAGGCCGGCCGGCGGCGTGCCCTGCAGTGTCCAGCTGGCGCCGGGCGGCAGGTTGTCGTTGCTCGCCACGCTGTTGCCCAGCGTCTGCCCCAGCTGCACGCTGAAGGCATCGTTCTGCGGCAGCGGCGTCACCACCACGGTGACGCTGGCGGTATCGCAGTTGTTCGATGCAGCGGCTTCGCATATCTGATAGGTGAGCGTGGTCGGGCCGGCGGTCACCCCGCCACCGACGCTGATGGTGCCGTCCGGATTGATCGTGAAGCCGGCCGGTGCACCGACCAGGCTCAGCAGCACATCCGTCGCGGTCGGCGGCGAGGTGCCGTTGAGGCTGTCGTTGGCCAGCACGCTGCCGGCCGTGGTCGCGCCCGGCAGCACGCCGGTGAGCGTGTCATCGGCGGCAGCCAGGGTGCCGGTGTTGACGTTGAGCGTCACCGTGGCGGGCGCGCACAGTGTCGCGTTCGGGGCCGGCAGACAGGTCTGGTAGGTGAAGGTGACGGGACCGGTGGTGCCGAGCGGCGGCGTATAGGTGAACGTGCCATCGGCATTGAACACGAGACCCGCCGGAGGCGCACCCTGCACGGTCCAGATGGACGCGGCCGGCATGCCGTCGTTCGCCGCGACGTTGCCGTTGCTGATCGTGCCACCGGCCTGCACCGCATAGGCATCGTTCTGCGGTGCCGGACGGATCACCAGCGCAACGGTGGCGGTATCGCAATTGGACGGCGCGGCGGTTTCGCAGATCTGGTAGGTCAGCGTGGTCGCGCCGGCGACGACCCCGGTCGGCACGTTGATCGTGCCATCGGCGGCGATGCTGTAGCCGGCCGGTGCACCGACCAGGCTCAGCTGCACGGTGGCCGGCGCCGGCGGACTGACGCCGTTGAGCGCATCGTTGCCGAGCACGCTGGGCGTGGCGGTACCCGGCGCGATGTCGATGAAGTTGTCGTCGGCGGCCGCCAACGTGCCCAGGTTGACGTTGAGCGTGACCGTCGCCGTGCCGCAGACACCGGCATTGGGTGCGGGCAGGCAGGTCTGATACGTGAAGGTCACCGCACCGGTGGTGCCCACCGGCGGCGTGTAGCTGAAGGTGCCGTCGCCATTGAACACGAGCCCGTTCGGCGGCGTGCCCTGCACGGTCCAGGTGGACCCGGCCGGCATGCTGTCGTTGGCGGCGACGCTGCCGTTGACGAGCGTGCCACCGGCCGGCACCGAGAAGGCATCGTTCTGCGGCGCCGGCGTGACCACGATGCGGATCGCGGCGGTGGCGCAGTTGGTCGGCGATGCCGCTTCGCACAGCTGATAGGTCAGCGTGGTGGCCCCGGCGGTGGCACCGACGGGGATCTGCACGGTGCCATCGTTGTTGATCACGAAGCCGGCCGGTGCACCGACCAGCAGCAGCTGCACCGTCGCCGCGGCTGGCGGGCTGACGCCATTGAGCGAATCGTTGGCCAGCACGCTGGGCGTGGCGGAGCCACCGGTGAGCGGCGCAGCGAAGGTGTCGTCGTTGGCGACCACGGCGTTGACGGCGATGGTCAAGGTGGCCGTGGCGGTGCCGCAGAGGGCGGCGTCCGGTGTAGGCAGGCAGGCCTGGTAGGCGAACGTGACCGGGCCGATGGTGCCGGCCGGCGGCGTATAGGTGAAGCTGCCGTTGCTGTTGAACACCAGGCCCTGGGGCGGCGCGGCCACGCTCCAGGTCGAGCCCGCCGGCATGTTGTCGTTGCCCGACACGTTGCCGCTGTTGGGCTGGCCGGCCTGCACGGCGATCGCATCATCGACGGGTGCCGGACGCACCACCAGCGCGATGCTCGCGGTGGCGCAGTTGTTCGCCGCGGCGGTTTCGCAGATCTGGTAGCCCAGTGTGATCGCGCCGGTAGGCGCGTTGCCCGCCACCGAGACCGTGCCGTTTGGGTTGATGGTGAATCCGGCCGGCGCGCCGACCAGGCTCAGCGAGACGCTGGCGGCCGGTACCGGGCTGATGCTGTTGAGCGCATCGTTGTTCAATACGCTGGGCGTGGCAGCGCCCGGCGCGATCGCACCGAAGCTGTCGTCGTTCGCGACCAGGGCGCCGTTGTTGATGTTGAGCGTGACCGTGGCGGTGCCGCAGACGGCCGCGTTCGGCGCCGGCAGGCAGGCCTGGTAGGTGAAGCTGGCGGGGCTGGTGGTGCCGGCCGGCGGCGTGTAGCTGAAGCTGCCATCGGCATTGAAGATCACACCGGCCGGCAGCGCGCCCGGCACGCTGTAGAGCGACCCGATGGGCATGTTGTCGTTGCCCGACACCACGCCAGTGATCGTCTGGCCCGCCTGCACGGCGAACGCATCGTTGACCGGCGCAGGCGCCACCACCAGCGCGATACTGGCGGTGGCACAGTTGGACGACGCAGCGGCTTCGCAGATCTGGTAGGTGAGCGTGGTGGCGCCAGCGGCGGTCCCGGCGGCGACCGTGAGCGTGCCATCGGCAGCGATGGAGAAACCGGTCGGCGCGCCGATCAGCGACAGCACGACCTCCGCAGGCAGCGGCGTGGCCGTGTTGAGCGTGTCGTTGGCGAGCACGGACGGCGAGGCGGCACCGGGCGCGAGCGGAATGGCGAAGCTGTCGTCGACCGCCACCAGCGTGCCGCTGTTGACGTTGAGGGTGACGCTGGCCGTCGCGCAGACGCCTGCGTCCGGTGCCGGCAGGCAGACCTGGTAGGTGAACGGGATTGCGCCGCTGAAGCCTACCGGCGGCGTGTAGCTGAAGCTGCCGTCGGACGCCAGCACCAGCCCGTCCGGCGGGATGTTGAGCACGGTGAACTGTGCGCCCACCGGCACATTGTCGTTGTTCGCCACCGAGCCGTTCAGCACCTGGCCCGAAGGCGTGGACAACGCATCGTCCACGGCGGACGGCGCGACCACCACGCGTGCGGCGGCGATGGCGCAGTTGGAGGGCGCCCCTGCTTCACAGAGCTGGTAGGTCAGGTTCTTCACGCCTGCCGGCGTGCCCGGTGCCACCGTCACCGCTCCTTCGGCGGTGATGGCCAGCCCGGCCGGTGCGCCCTGCAACGACAGCAGCACATCGGCTGCCGCCGGCGGGGTGCTGCCATTGAGCGCATCGTTGGCCAGTACCGAGGAGGTGCTGCCGCCGGTGACCGGGTTGATCGGGGTCGTGCTGAAGTCGTCCGGATTGGCGGCGAGCGTGCCTGCGTTGACGGTGATGGTGGCGCTGGCATTCGCGCACAGCGTGGCGTTCGGCGCCGGCAGGCAGACCTGGTAGGCGAACGTGACCGCGCCGGTGGTGCCGACCGGCGGGGTATAGGTGAAGCTGCCGCTGCCGCTGAACACCAGGCCCGCCGGCGCGGTGCCGGTGACGGTGAACAGCGCGCCCGGCGGCACGTTGTCGTTGTCGCCCACGGCGCCGTTGAGCGCTTGCCCGGCCGGCGTGGAGAACACGTCGTTGCTCGCCGACGGTGAGACCACCAGACGGATCGTGGCGCTGGCACAGTTGCCCGGCAGCGCTGCTTCGCAGACCTGGTACGTCAGCACCGCAGCGCCGCCGACCGCGGTGAGCGGCACCTGCAGCAGACCATTGGCATCCAGCGCGTAGCCGGCCGGGGCACCGACCAGGCTGAGCAGGACGCTGGCAGGGGCCGGCGGGGTGACGCCATCCAGCGCGTCGTTGGCCAGCACGCTGACCGTGGTGGTGCCGCCGGGCGCGAGCGGCGCGGCACTGAAGTCGTCATCGCGTGCCAGCAGCGTGCCGGCGTTGACGTTGATGGTCGCCGTGGCGGTGCGGCACTGCGCGGTATCCGGCGCCGGCAGGCAGACCTGGTAGGTGAACGTCACCGGCCCGGTGAAGCCGGCCGGCGGCGTGTACTGGAAGGTGCCGTCCGGGCCGAACTGCAGTCCGGTCGGCGCCGGGGTGGTCAGGGAGAACACCGCACCGGCCGGCGCGTTGTCGTTGCTGCCGACGTTGCCCGCCAGCAATTGACCGGCCGGCGTGGAGAACACGTCGGCCTGGGCGGACGGTGCCACCACCATCCGGATCTGCGCCGAGTCGCAGTTGCCCGGCAAGGCCGCTTCGCACAGCTGATAGGTCAGCGTGACCGCGCCGGCGGATACGCCGCTGCTGACCGTCAGGCTGCCATCGGAGGCCAGCGTATAGCCGGCCGGCGCACCGACCAGGCTGAGCAGCACATCCGCGGAGGCGGGCGGCACGGTGCCATTGAGGCTGTCATTGACCAGTACCGAAGCGGTACCGCCACCGAGCTCGGGGTCGATCGGGGCGCCGCGGAAATCATCGTCATTGGCGATCAGGGTGCCGGCGTTGACGTTGAGGGTGACCGTCGCGCCCGCGCACACCGCGTTGTCCGGTGCAGGCAGGCAGGCCTGGTAGGCGAAGGTGATCGCGCCCTGGGTGCCGGCCGGCGGGGTATAGGTGAAACCGCCGTTCGGATTGAACACCAGCCCGGTCGGCGCGGTGCCGCTGAGGCTGAAGGTGGCGTTCGCCGGCACGTTGTCATTGCCGGCCACGTTGCCGGTCACCGCCACGCCCACCGGTGTGCTGAAGGTATCGTTGACCGCCACCGGTGCCAGCAGCAGGCGCACTGACGCCGTGGTGCAGTTGCCGGGGAGCGCCGCTTCGCACAGCTGGTAGGAGAAGTCGACCGCTCCGGAGGCTGCGCCGCCCGGCACCGAGATCGTGCCGTTGCTGTTGAGTACATACCCGGCCGGTGCACCGACCAGGCTCAGGATCACCTGGGCTGGCGCAGGCGGCACCGCGCCGTTGATGGTGTCGTTGGCCAGCACGCTGTTGGTGGTGCCGCCGGTGGTGGGCGTGATGATCGCAGCGCGGAAATCATCGTCGTTGGCGACCAGGGTGCCGGCATTGACGTTGAGCGTGACCGTGGCGGTATCGCAGACGCCCGCCAGCGGCGCGGCCAGGCAGGCCTGGTAGGTGAACGTGGTGGTGCCGGTGTACTGCGCCGGCGGGGTGTAGGTGAAGCTGCCATCGGGGTTGAGCGCAAGGCCGGGCGGCGTCGCGCCCGTCACCGCGAAGGTGGTGCCGGCCGCGGTGTTGTCGTTCACCGACACATTGCCGCTGAGCGGGGTGGCTACCTGGGTGGTGTACGCATCCGCCACCGCATCCGGCGCGATCACCACCACGATGGTGGCGGTGCCGCAGTTGCTGGTACCCGCCTGGCACAGCTGATAGGTCAGGGTGACCGGGCCGGCGGCGGCACCGGCAGGCACCTGCAGCTGGCCGGCGGCATCGAGGGTGTAGCCGGCCGGAGGGGCGTTGATCAGCGAGAGCGCGGCCTGCGCAGGAAGGATCGCAACGCCGTTGAGGGTGTCGTTGTCCAGCACGCTGGCGGTGAGCCCACCGGCGCTGGTCAGCGGCGCGCTGCTGAAGTCATCGTTGCTGGCGACGATCGCACCCGGGCTGACGTTGACCGTGACCGTGGCGCTGTCGCACACGTTGCCGTTCGGTGCCGGCAGGCACACCTGGTAACGGAAACTGTCCGGCCCGGTGTAGGCGGCCTGGGCGGTATAGCTGAAGCTGCCATCCGCGGCGAGCGTGACGCTGCCGTGCGCGGCCACCGCCAGCACGCTGAACTGCGCGCCGCCCGGCACGTTGTCGTTGCCGGCCACCGTCCCGGCCAAGGCGATGCCCGCCGTGGCCGTGAAGACGTCGTCCACCGCATCCGGCGCGATCACCAGCTGTACGTTGGCGGTGGCGCAATTGCCCGGGGTGGCCAGTTCGCAGATCTGATAGCCTAAATTCACCGCACCGGCGGCAGCACTGGCGGGAACCACCACCTGCCCGCCTGCGTCGACGGCGTAGCCGGCCGGTGCATTGCTGAGCGTGAGGGCAACCGCGCCCGGCGCGACGGCCGCGCCGTTGAGCGTGTCGTTGGCGAGCAGGCTGACACTCGTGGTGCTCCCCGGCTGAAGCGGTGTCACGAACAGATCGTCCACGGCGGCGATCTGGTTGCCCTGCACATTCACGCTGACGGTCGCGCTGTCGCACACCGTCGTGTTCGGCGTCGGCAGGCACACCTGGTACGTGAAGGTGTCCGGCCCGGTGTTGGCGTTGGTCGGCGTATAGCTGAAGGTGCCATCGGCGTTGACCACCGCGATGCCCCGGGTCGGCGCGGTCCCCAGCGTGTAGGTGGAGCCGCTGGCGATGGTGTCGTTGCCGGCGAGGGTGCCGGTCGCGGGTTGTCCGCCGCCCGGCGTGGTAACCGTGTCGTTGACCGCATCCGGGCTGACGACCAGAGTCGCGGTGGCCGTGGCGCAGTTGGCCGGCAGCGCGTTCTCGCAGAAACGGTAGGTCAGCGCCAGCGGGCCGGCCGCAGCGGTGGCAGGCACCTGGATCGTCCCGTTGGCATTGATCGCGAAGCCGGCCGGTGCACCGACCAGACTCAGCGTGACCTGCGCCTGCGGGACGGTGCCGCCGTTGAAGGTGTCGTTGCCGAGCACGCTCGGGGTCAGCCCGCCGGTACCGGGCGGAAGGGGCGTGGTGAAGGTGTCATCGACGGCGACCAGCGCGTTCGCATTGACCACGATCGAGGCGGTCGCCGTGCTGCAGACGGTGCCGTTCGGCGACGGCAGGCAGACCTGGTACTGGAAGGACGTCGCCGCGGCGATGCCACCGGCAGGCGCATAGGTGAAGCTGCCGTCACCGTTGAGCGTCAGACCGGCCGGCGGCACGCCGACGGCAGTGAACACCGCGCCCGTCGGTGCGTTGTCATTGGCGGCCACGGTAGCGGTCAGCGAGGGCGCGCCGCCGGTCGCGTTGAAGCTGTCGTTCACTGCGGTCGGGCCGATGATGAGGCTCACCGTCGCGGCGGCGCAGTTGGTCGGCGAGGCGTTCTCGCAGATCTGGTAGGTCAGCGTGGTCGCCCCGGCGGCTGCACCGGCGGGTACGGTGATCACGCCTGCACTGTCGATCGTGAAGCCGGACGGTGCGTTCTGCAGCGCGATGATCAGGTCGGGCCCGTTCACCGGCGCGCCGTTGAGCGTGTCGTTGCCGAGCACGGTGGGCGTGCTGCCGCCCGTGGTCGAAGAGATCGCCGTGGCAAAGGTGTCGTTGTTCGCCACCAGCGCGTTGGCCTGCACCGGCACCGCCGGCGTGGTCGCGGTGTTGTCCCCCGGGGTCGGGTCGGTGGTGCCTACCGGCAGCACCAGCGAGACGCTGTTGGCCGGCACCGTGGCCGGCGTGCTGGTCGGGGCCGTGCCCGTGACCAGCAGCACAACGCTGTCGTTGACGCCGACAGTGACCTGCACGTTGATCGCATTGCCGCTGCCGGTGGCCTGCGCGCACGACGAGGCGGCGGTGGTGGCCTGGCAGGTCCAGCTGACATTGGTGAGCAGCGCGGACACGGTATCGACCACGCCCACGCCCGAGGCGGCCGACGGGCCCGCGTTGTTGACCTGGATGCGGTACTGCACCGCTCCACCGGCCGCGACCGGTGTGGCGCTGAGCAGCGCCTTGGTGACGCTCAGCTGCGCCTGCAGGGCCAGTGCATTGCTGTCGATGGCGCTGTTGTTGCCGGGCACGGGATCGCCGACATCGGCCGGCGCCGTGACGGTGGCGGTGTTGTTGAGCGGGTTGGGATAGCTCTGCGCCAGCAGCGGCGGCGGCAGCAGCAACGCCAGCAGGGCCACCGCGCGCGCGATGCAGGCCGACGCCGTCCCTGCCCTGCTGTATGTGCCGGTTGCTGCCATGCGCTCATCCTCGAAAACAGTGGTCCTGTCCATCCCCTGCACGGGTCACCCCGCGCCACACGCGGTGCTGCACCGGGCGCTAGTACGCGCCCGGGTTGCTGCTGAAGCTGACCGGTACGCTGATCGTGGCCTGCCCGCCGTTGATCAGGTTCACCCCCACGTTCACCGCGTTGCCGCCGACGGCACCGCCGCTCGCCGCGGCGCAGGTGCTGCCGCTGGTGGCGCTGCAGGTCCAGGCGCCGCGCAGCGTGGTGCCGTTGGGCAGGCTGTCGGCGACCACGGCGTTGGTCACCGCATCCGGGCCGTCGTTGCGGACCAGCAACGTGTAGGTCGCGGTGCCGCCCGGCGTGTAGCTGCCGCTGCCATCGGTCTTGGTGATCGTCAGATCCGCCTGCCGCGTGCGGTTGGTGATCCGGCAGACCAGGCTCACCGCGGTGGCGGTCATCGCCGGTGCCTGCAGGGTGAAGCTGCCGCCGCTGCCGGAGGACACCACGGTGTTGTTCTGGTCGGTGCACTGCCAGGTGCTGGCGTAGCGGGCGAGCGTGGTGCCGGCCGCCGCAGCTTCGGCCAGTGCGTAGCTGCCACCGGGGACGGTGATCACCGCGGCGGTGGCGCCGTTGTTGCCGACGTTGCTGGCCGAGCCGACGGTACTGCCGTTGTAGGTGATGGAGAGATTGAAGCGTCCGGTGTCGCTGGTCGGCTGCAGGTCCTTGACCAGCTGCAGGGTCGCCGCACATGCCTGGGTGATGCCTTCCACGGTGAACACCGCCTGGCCGATGCGGATGCCAAGCAGGGCCAGCAGGTTGTCGACCACGCCGCCGAGCAGCGCGGTCAATACCGGCGTGACCAGCGCGTTGACCTGCGTGCGGATCGGCGTGAGCAGCGTATTGACGATGCCGTTGACGAGGTCGGCTACCGGCAACGGCAACGGGATGCCACCCAGCAGGGTGACCGTGGGATTGCCGCTGGTGACCTGGATGCTGAGCGAATTGACCAGGGTGGAGACCATCGTCGCCGCACTGACCGTGCCGGCGCTCAGCGTGCGTGTCTGTGGATATGGGCCGGTGAAACTGGCGCTCTGCAGGCCCGGCGTGGCAGTGGCGAAGCTGCGGATGCTGACCGTCAGCGGGATGGTGATGTCGGCCACCGGCGTGAGCAGGCCGAGCACGTTCGCCGAGACCCGCACGCGCACGCTCAGCGAGGTCAGGGTGGCCGCACTCAACGCGGTGTCGGTCAGCACGGTGCTGCGGTTGAAGAACGTGGCATCGCTGATCTGGCCGACGTAGAGATTCACCAGGCCCGGCCGCGCCTGCAGGGTGACCGCGTTGCCGACCAGGTTGATCGCCGAGATCGCGCCTTCGGCGCGTGCGACATCGGCATACACCTGCAGATGCAGGACATCGGCGCTGATGCTGGTGTTTGACAGCGTGACACCCAGCAGATTCAAGCCACTCAGCGCCGCCGAAAGCGTGCCGGTGTTGAGCCCCTGCACCAGGTCCAGATCCAGCTTGATGCGGATCGCCGCGCTGTGGAACGCCGCGCCGGCCGCGCCGCAGGTATAGACCGGCGGCTCGACCACCTGCAGCCACAGGCGCACGTTGGCGACGCCGTTGAGGCCGAGCGCGGCGGTGTTGACCGTGATCGGGTTCGGCGTGGTGAGGACGTTGCGGAAGTTGTAGAGCTGGATGCCACCGGTGAGCAGGTCCAGCACGTTGAGCCGCACCGTCGCCAGCGAGCCGGTAGGCAGTGCGATCTGCAGGATGTCGGCCAGGCGGATGTTGCCACTCAACCCGGCCGCCCCGAGCGGGAGCGCGTTGAGTACGTTGGCCGCCGCGGTCTGCCCGTCGGCCTGCAGCACCTGCACCATTGCCGCACGCAGCTGGCCCAGGGTGATGTTGGCGTTGAGCACCTGGCTGGGATCACTCACCACCACGCCGCCGTTGAGCTGGGTCAGCAGCGCGTTGAGATTGATGTTGGCGCCCGCCAGGTTGTTCCAGTCGGCCACGCTGAGGTTGACCGTGGTGCCGGGCAGCAGCGCGCCGAACAGGAGATTGAGCACGGGGCTCTGGGTGGAATCGATCGAGGCCAGGCGCGGTCCGGCGCTCACGCATGCGCCCGCCGTGCAGGCCGGTTGTGCGCTGGCCGTTGAAATACCCGCACTTAATGCGATCAGCATCACAAATAACAGCGAAACAGCCCTCAAACTGAATCGCCGTAACGCCAACTTCACAACAGAAACTTTATCCATCGGCCATCCCCTGCGTCCTGGCCGAAGCGGTCTTTCACGGGCCGGTGGATACCGACCATGATCGACAGGGCATCGACCTGCTTCCGATGTTTTGGATATCCCGGCGCGTCATGGCCGGCTTGAGGGATTAACTACGTGCACGCAGGGAAACCGTCAAACCGGCCACGCTGCGTGCAGGGGGAAGTTTCACTGTCGGCCAGCGGTTTCACGGTGGAGCGCTAGGCGCGACAGGGGCGGCAAGTAATTCTGTACAGAGTGGGAAAAGAATCACTGCCCGGCAAGTATCGATAACCATCCACCGTTCAAGGAATGAGAAAGGGGAAGGCCATGTTGGCGATGTCGGATCGAATTCGCGCAGCACGCACCAGCGCAGGGATGTCACAAACGCAGTTGGCGATGGAAACCGGGGTCAAGCGCAGCGCGGTGGCGCAATGGGAACGGCGTGGCGGCACCCATCCGAGTGTGTCACATCTGGCACATATCGCCATCAGTACGCGGGTGCGCTTCGAGTGGCTGGCCACCGGCCGCGGCGTGTGCAAAGCCAGCGGGGAGGAACTCACGATGACCGCGCCCGCACAGGACTACGTGCGCGATGACCTGGAAGGCAACATTCTGTCGCTGCTGCGGCGGCTGCCACCGCGCAAACGGCAGGTCGCGCAGTCCATCATCGAGATGCTGGCCGTGTAGCGGACGGTAGCGGGGGATCAGCCCGCGACGTCCAGCGCGGCGCGCGGCGGCAGCGACCAGTCGATGCGGTCGTGGCCGCGGCGCTGCAGGTACTCGTTGGTCATCGAGAAATGGCGGCAGCCCAGGAAACCGCGATGCGCCGACAGCGGCGAAGGATGCGGCGCCTTGAGCACGCGATGTCGACCGGTATCGATGACCTTGCCTTTCTGCTGCGCATAGCTGCCCCACAGCAGGAACACCAGGCCTTCGCGCTCGCGGTTCAGGGTGTCCACCACGTGATCGGTGAAGCCTTCCCAGCCGCGACGCTGATGCGAGCCGGCGTTGCCCGCTTCCACGGTCAGCACCGCGTTGAGCAGCAGCACGCCACGATGCGCCCACGGCAGCAGGCAGCCATGGTCGGGGCGCGGGATGCCCAGATCGGCCTCGATCTCCTTGTAGATGTTCAGCAGCGACGGCGGGACCGGCACGCCCGGCATCACCGAGAAACTCAGGCCGTGCGCCTGGCCTGGCCCGTGATAGGGATCCTGGCCGAGGATCACCACCTTGACCTGGTCGAAGGGCGTGGCATCGAACGCGGCGAAGATCTGCGGCCCGGGCGGGAACACCTGCGCGCCCGCCGCCTTGCGCTGGCGCAGGAACGCGGAGAGTTCGCGCATGTCCGGGCGCAGCAGGTAATCACCGATACGCGTCTTCCAGCTCGGCTCGAGCTGGATGCTGGGCACTACATCGTCATTCATCGCACTACAGGCTTGTCGTTGAGGCGGGACAGGCGCAGCTGGAACAGCACCTTGGTGATGAGCAGCCGCTCTTCGATCGGTTTCTGCACCAGATCGTTGGCACCGGCCTGGAGCAGGCCGGATTGGTTGTGCGGGTTGCCGTCACCGGTCATCACCAGCACCGGCAGGCGGCGCTTGCCGTAGCCGAAATCCACGCGTACGCGCTGCACCACGTCGCGCCCACTGAGTTCGCCCTTGAGCGTGACATCGGTGAGCACCAGGTCGATGCGGTGGCTGCTGCGGCCGAGCGATTCGGCCGTCAGCAGCGCGAAGGCATCTTCGGCGGTCAGCACGTGCAGCACCTTCAGGCCCTGCCGTTCGAGCATGCGCTTGGTCGCTTCGGCGACGACGCGGCTGTCTTCGACGTAGAGGATGGTCGCGCCGGGAATCGTCTCCGGCTGCACATAGCCACGGATGAAGGTGGCCAGTGCTTCGTGCCCGAGCGCCTTGTCGAAATAATCGGTGACGTACTCGGTGAAGCGGCGCTGCTCCAGATGCTGCTGCGCATCGCCGGACACCACGATCACCGGCACGTAGGCCTGGCCCGCCGCGTCGCGCACGATGCGCGCCAGGTCCAGCCCGTCGCCATCGCCCAGGGTGAGCGAGGTGGTGACCAGGCTGACCGGCCCGGCGTCCAGCGCCGCCCGTGCCTCGGCGATGCTCGCGCAGCCCACCACCTCTACTGCCGGCAGTTCGCGTTGCAGCACATCGGCAATCAACTTGCGGACCAGCCTGGAGCCGTCGACGACCATCACGCGCGGTGCGTCGTCGGCGAGGTGCTTGAGGGCTTGCGGACGCATGCGGGCCTCAGGTTTCGGTCGGACGGGTCTGGCGCAGGAAATGACCCGTCACCAGCCAGGCGCCCAGCCAGCCCAGCACCACGGTGCCGAGCAGCACGAACGAGGAATGCAGCAGATCCAGACCATGCAGCACGAACGGGCTGCCATAACTCTGCGAGAGCGCGGCCAGCGGCGGGCGCAGGGCCAACCCGGCCGCACCGATCAATGCCAGGGCGACCGCGCCGGCGCCCAGGCCGTACCACGCGCCCAGATACAGGAAGGGCCGACGGATGAAGCCATCGCTGGCGCCGAGCAGCTGCAGCACGCCGATCTCATCGCGGCGGGCCTGGATGTCCAGCCGCACCGTATTGCCCACCACCAGCGCGGCACCGAGGCCGAGCAGCACCGACAGCACCTGCACCAGGCGCGTACCGAAGCCCAGCCAGCCATCCAGGCGCTTGCGCCACAGCGCATCGTGCTGGACCAGGTCGGCCTGCGGCAGGCCTTCCAGCGACTGCGCCAGGCGCGCGTCATCGGCGCCCTCGCCCGGGGTCACGATCAGCAGGGTCGGCAGCGGATTGTCATGCAGTGCATCGATGGCCTCACCGAGCCCAGCGCTCTCGCGCAGCTCGGCCAGGCCCTGCTCCGGCGTCTGCATGGTGACGTTGGCCACGTCGGCGCGAGCGCGCAGGGTCTGGGCCACCTGGCGGGCCGCATCGGCACCGGCGTCGGTCTTCAGGAACAGGTTGATGTCGCGCGACTGCTGCACGCTGCCGGCGAAGTGCTTGAGGTTGTCCAGCGCGATCGACAGGCCCAGCGGCAGGGCCAGCGCCAGCGCCATGACCATCACCGTGAGCAGCGTTGCCCACGGCTTGCGCCACGCGCGGCCGAGACTGAAGACCACGCTGTGGCCGTGATGGTGCAGCCACACGCCCAGGCGTGAGGGCGCGGCGGTTTCTTTGGTCACCGGTGCGTTCATTCGGCCAGGTCCTGCGGCGAGATGTCATCGACCAGACGGCCGTGGTCCAGGATCAGCACGCGCTTGCGCATGCGCCGCAGCAGGGCCAGATCGTGGCTGACCACCAGCACGCTGGTGCCACGGTCGGGCAGCTCGGCGAACAAGGCCATGATCTCGGCCGCCAGCGTGGGATCGAGATTGCCGGTCGGTTCGTCGGCGACCAGCAGCTTGGGCTCGCCGACAATCGCGCGGGCGATGCCGACGCGCTGCTGCTCACCGGCCGACAGCTGCGAGGGCAGCGCCTTCTCGCGGTGGCCCAGGCCCATGCGCTCGAGCACCGAGCGCACGCGCTTGCCGATCTCGTTGCGGCGGGTGCCGCGCAGGATCAACGGCAGGGCGACGTTCTCGGCGATGCTGCGGTCCATCAGCAGACGGTGGTCCTGGTAGACCGCACCGACCTCGCGCCGATGCCGCGGAATGCTGCCGCCGCGCACCTTCAGCAGGTTGCGCTCATCGAAGATCACCGCGCCGCGGCTGGGCCGCTCGTCAAGATGGATCAACTTGAGCAGGGTGCTCTTGCCCGCACCGGAGTGACCGGTGACGAACAGCATTTCCCCGGGGGCGACATCGAAGCTGACGTCCACCAGTGCTTGGTGGCCGCCGGCATATTGTTTGCTGACATTGTCAAAACGCAGGACGCTCATCCCCTGATTATGCAGGACGAGGGTGGCGTGTAGGTAACGGCAACCGGTGGGGTCTGCTCCGTAGTGCCGGCCGCTGGCCGGGGGAAGCGCCATCGCATTCGCGCTGTCGCCCCACGGTTCGCTGCGCAAACCGTGGGCCCCTCTCATCAGCACCCGATCCCCCGTCGCTTCGCGACCGCCCCCTTACCAAGGGGGCTACACCCCCCAGG
>Ga0302347_1002813_pt1 | contig 16643 bp, 13 predicted proteins | sample PhyWR1_FD_202178 | JGI IMG/M metagenome (GOLD analysis project Ga0302347, IMG submission 202178) | Leaf surface microbial communities from wheat plants in UC Gill Tract Community Farm, Albany, California, United States - DLSL W.R1 (v2)... | ecosystem: Host-associated > Plants > Phyllosphere >...
TTGATTTGATGACCAAACGAGCCATGACTATGATTGAAATTTATCCGAGTCAACCGCAATTTTATTATTATGCAGGACTAGGAAGCAATCAGTTAAAACAATTTAAGAATGCAAAAACCGTTTTAGAAATGGGGCTTGATTATGTTGTAGATGATAAAAAACTTGAAGCCAATTTTAACATTCAATTGGGAGAAACATACAATGGTTTGGGAGATGTTAAGAAAAAAGAGGAATACTTTTTGAAGGCAGAAGCATTATTAAAACAAAAAAAATAAAATGAAAAGATATATCGCAATAGTATTACTGTCTGCTTTGGTAATTTCCTGTAAATCGAAAGCTGTCGCAGTGCAGAATAATACAGCTCCAAGTGAAGTCGAAGTAAAAGAAGATAAAAAAGTTATAGAAAAACATTATAACAATAAGTTAGATTTTTCTACACTTTATATAAAAGCCAGCGCAAAATATGTTGACGAAAAACAAAGTCAAAATGTTACGGCAGAAATTAGAATAGAGAAAGACAAACAAATTCTGATCAGTGTTCGTTTTCTTGGAATCACTATGGCAAAGGCTCTTATAACTCCATCAGCAGTAAGTTATTATGAAAAAATAAACGGAACTTATTATGAAGGCGATTTTACCAGTCTGAGCAAGTGGTTAGGAACGGAACTGGATTATAATAAAGTACAAAATTTATTAGTTGGTGAAGCTTTTGATGATTTAAGACAAGGAAAATATACGCAAACTATTGTAGAGAACCTTTTCCGTCTAGAAGATGAAAAAGACGCAAATATAAAGAAAGCATTTTATCTTGATGCCGAAAAATATTTAGTTCAAAAAGAAGAAATCTCGCAACCTTCAGAAAACAGATTACTGGAAATTAAATATTCTGACAGCAAAGTTTTTGATCAGGGAACACTTCCAACAAGTATCGAAATCAATGCAAATCAGCCAAAGGGAAAAACGAACATTAATTTAAATTATAACAATATTTCATTCAACGAAGAACTTTCTTTTCCTTATAGTGTTCCTAGTGGTTATAAAAAAGTTATAATTAAGTAAATTTGCAAAAAGAAAACAAAAACATGCCAAAATTTCTCCTAAGCCTAATTTTTATATGTGCCACAACATTTGTGTGGGCACAGGATTCGCAGCAAGAAAAACTTGAACAGCGTAAAGCTCAGATTCAGCAGGAAATTAGAGATAATGAAAAAATGCTTCAATCTGTTAGAAAACAAGAGAGATCTGCAATGAATGAGTATTTGATTCAGGCGAATAAAATCAAACTAAAAGAGAAATTAATTAATACTACAGCAAAGCAAGAGCGACTTTTAAGCAATGATATGTATATTAATCAGGTTAAGGTTAATAAACTAAAAAAAGAATTGGCTGTTCTGAAAGAAGATTATGCAAAAATGATTTTGAAATCATATAAAAGTAGATCTGAACAAAGCAGGGCAATGTTTATTTTGTCTTCAGAAAGCTTTTTGCAAGCCTATAAAAGAGCACAATACTTAAAACAATATACCAATTACAGAAAAAACCAAGGATTAGAAATTCAGTCAAAAACTACTCAATTAGTTGATTTTAATGCAAAATTAGACGGTCAGAGACAGGTTAAGAAAAAGATTATTGTTGAAAATCAAAAAGAAAAAGTTAGCCTTGAAGCTGAAAAGAAAGAACAGCAAAAATTGGTTAATTCGATCAAAAAAGATAAAAACAAAATTATTGCCGATACCAAAAACAAACAAGCTGAATCGAAAAGAATTGACAGACAAATTGATCGTTTGATTCGTGAAGCTATTGCAGAGGCAAATAGAAAGGCAGCATTGGAGAGAGCCAAAGAAAATCCTGGATCTTCTGCCGCTGCCGCACCGGTATCGTCATCAAAAATTGCATTAACACCTGAAGGTAAAATTTTGGCAGCAGATTTTAAAGCCAACAGAGGAAAACTACCATGGCCGGTTGAAAAAGGATTTATATCACTAGGTTACGGAGATCAGCCGCATCCACTTTATCCTTCAGTAACAGTTCACAATTCAGGAGTTGAGATTACGACAGAACAAGGCGCAACTGCCCGTGCCGTATTTGAAGGAGAAGTTTCGAGCGTAATTGTTTTATCGCCAATCAACAGAGCTGTTATGATTCAACATGGAGATTATTTTACCGTTTATCAAAACCTTAGTCAGGTATTTGTAAGCAAAGGAGATAAAGTAAATATCAAACAAAGTATCGGAAAAGTAAGAACGAGTGGTGATACCGGAAAAACAGTTATTAAATTTTTGATTCTTCAAAATACATCAAATAACAACCCGGAAGGATGGTTGCAAAACAGATAACAAAAAAGGGAGCTTTAATACAAGGCTCCCTTTTAGTTTTTAAAATTGTAATTAATCATATTGCTCTAAAAAATATTTGACTACATCTGTAGTGGTTACGATTCCTTTAAGTTCTCCGTTATCAACGACTGGCAAAGCATGATAATCTTCTTTTACAAAAATCTTTGCCAAATCTCGTACAATAAAATCTGAAGTTACCGTTTTTGGTTTGCAAGTCATAACCTGAGAAATACTCAGCATTTTTAATATTGCTTCGTCAGCATCTTCCTGATCTTCAAACAAAGCGCCAAAAGTAAGTCGGTTAATATCAGTACGACTGATAATTCCAACAACTTCTTTTCCCTTCACAATAGGAATATGGTGAATGGCATTTCTTCTCAATTTCTCAACGACAGTTTTTAGGTCGTCTTTTAAGGTTGCAGTCACTACGGTTTTGGTCATTATGTGACTAATTGGTTCTCTTTTTTTCATGATATTTTGGTTAATATTTCTCTATCAAATATGTAAAATATTTCACACAATTAATATGATTTTTATCATCTTTAATACTTGAAAATAAGTGAGTTAAAAGTGATTTCTTAAGTAGATTTAAGTTAAGAAAAGCATATTGTCCAAAACAAAAAACAAAGAGAAGATAAAAATCATTCTATTGTTCATTTGAAATTGTATCGATTGAAATTTAAAAATAGTATTTTTGCAGTATGGAAACAAATAGACAGAAAAAAATAGGCGGTGTCATCCAGAAAGATCTGGTTGATATTTTGCAAGGTGAAGTGCGAAAAAACGGAATTACCAATTTAGTAATTTCAGTATCCAAAGTTAGTGTTACTTCAGATTTATCTGTGGCTACAGTATATTTAAGCATTTTTCCTCAGGAAAAAGCTCAGGAAACTTTAGAAGGCATAAAATCAAATACAACTTTAATAAAACACGATTTATCGCAACGTGTACGTTTGCAATTGCGTCGCGTACCCAATTTGGTGTTCTTTATAGACGACTCTTTAGATTATATCGAAAAAATCGACAATGCATTGGCAGGAAAAGAAAACCCAATCGAAAACCGTGATCTTTTAGAAAAAAGAAGAAAATCATAAATTGAATTTCCCATTTTACATAGCCAAACGTTATATTTTTAGCAAAAGCAAAAACAATGCTATCAATATTATTAATATCATTGCCAGCATGGGAATCATTGTTGGTACGATGGCTTTGTTTGTGGTTTTATCTGTTTTTAGCGGATTAAAAGTTTTCAGCCTTTCGTTTACAAACGAAATTGATCCTGATTTGAAAATGACCAGTACAATTGGGAAATCATTTTTTATTACTCCGGATCAGGAAAATCAAATAAAGAAAATTGAAGGAGTCGCTTCGTATACCAAAATTATCGAAGAACGTGTTTTGTTCTTGTTTAAAGACAAACAAAAAGTTACTTATTTAAAAGGAGTAGACAGCAATTATGCAGTTGTTAACGACATCAAAAAAAAGCTTTTCACTGGTCAGTGGCTTAAACCAGATACTTATCAGGTCGTAATTGGTTATGGAATCTCGCGCGATTTTTCGCTTGGAGTTCTTGATTTCGAAAATCCCCTGCAAATATTTGCACCAAAACCAGGAAAAGGAGCAATCGAAAATCCGGAAGAAGCATTTAATAAAACCGATGTTTTACCCGTCGGAATTTATTCGGTTAGTGAAGATATCGATTCAAAATACGTATTTGCTGATTTAGGTTTGACTCAGGATTTATTAATGTATAAACCCAATCAAATTTCAGGAGTTGAATTTAAATTGAAAGACAACGCCAACGAAAATGCAATAAGAACCCAACTTGAAAAACTTTTCAAAAATAAAGTCACCTTAAAAAACAGAGCTCAGCTTAATGAGTCTTTGTATAAAATGCTGAATACCGAAAATATTGCGGTTTATTTGATTTTTACTTTAGTAATTATTGTAGCGCTCTTTAATTTGGTCGGCGCTTTGATTATGATGATTTTAGAGAAAAAAGGAAATCTTAAAACCCTTTTTAATCTCGGAACAGAAATTGGCCATTTGCGAAAAATATTTCTTCTTCAGGGAACTTTACTTAGCGTTCTGGGCGGTATAATAGGATTGGTTTTAGGAATTATTATTGTCTTACTTCAGCAACAATATGAACTTATAATGATTACGCCAACATTGGCATTTCCGGTTGTTTTTACGATCGAAAACATGCTAATCGTTATGGCAACAATTGTTTCGCTGGGCTTTTTGGCTTCTTTAATCGCTTCTAGCCGAGTAAGTAAAAAGCTTCTGGACTAATATATTTTCTTTAAAAATATTACTTATATTTATCGCTTCAAAAATCTACCGCATATGATTGTTTCTGCCTAATCCTATTTTTATTTTTTAGAATAATTTAGGATACTTACGTTTTATTTCTTTTTAGCTCAGATTAATTTCTGGGCCATTATTATCTTTTATTCTAACTTATCATGACAGAAACAATTATAAAGAAAAGTCTATTTTCTAAAATTTTTACCACTATAAAACAAGCCTTAAAAGGCGACGAATCTTTTGATTATACAACAGGAAGTATTAAAAAAGCAGTAATTCTATTGGCAATTCCGATGGTTTTGGAAATGATGATGGAATCTGTTTTTGCTTTAGTCGATTTATATTTCGTAGGACATTTGGAGCACAGCAGTTTTGCAATTCAAACAGTTGGATTAACAGAATCTGTATTGACTATTATTTATTCACTCGCCATCGGAATGAGCATGGCGGCAACAGCAGTTGTAGCAAGACGAATTGGAGAAAAAGATCCCGTTGCTGCCGCAAAAGCCGGAATGCAGGCCATTATTGTGGCATTTGCAGTAAATAGTGTCATGAGTGTACTGGGAATTATCTATGCCAAAGATATATTGCTAATTATGGGAGCTTCACCTGAAGCGGCAGAACACGGTTATATTTTTACCCAAATTATGATTGGTTCCAGTTTATGCATTATGCTTTTATTCCTCATCAACGGAATTTTTCGTGGTGCAGGAAATGCAGCAATTGCAATGAAAAGTCTTTGGATTGCCAATATTTGTAACATCATTTTATGTCCAATTTTAATTAATGGTTTCGGGCCAGTTCCAGCGTTTGGATTAGTTGGAGCCGCTTTGGCAACAACAATCGGAAGAAGCATTGGAGTTTTGTATCAGCTTTATAATTTATTTTTTGGTAACGGAATTTTAAAAATAAAAGTTTCTTATTTCGCTCCTGACTTTAAACAAATTAAGGCTTTAGTAAAAATTGCTGCTCCGGGAATTTTACAATTTGTAATAGCTTCGTGCAGCTGGATTTTTTTAGCGCAATTAGTCGCAACAACTGGAGGAGATCACGGTTCAGCAGGTTATCAGACGGCTTTGAGAATCATGATGTTTTTTATTCTTCCGGCTTGGGGATTGAGTAATGCCGCAGCAACTTTGGTTGGTCAGAATCTTGGAGCAAAACATATTGATCGTGCCGAAAAATCAGTTTTTACAACAGCAAAATACAATGTAATTTTTATGGCCTCGATCATGATCATTACTTTATGTTTTGGAAATTATATTATTTCGTTTTTCACGAACGACGAAATGGTAAAAACCGTTGCCGCTGAAGCATTGCGAACCATGAGTGTCGGATTTGTTTTCTACGGAATAGGAATGGTTTTAATCAACACCTTCAATGGAGCAGGAGATACCTGGACACCAACAGGAATTAATTTTTTCGGTTTCTGGTTGTTCCAGATCCCTTTAGCTTTTATATTGGCAAAACATTTTAATATGGGACCAACTGGAGTTTTTATCGCCATTCCTGTTGCAGAAACTGCCATAACTATTGCGGGAATATTTTTCTACAAAAGAGGAAAGTGGAAACGTGTCCAAGTGTAACAAAACTAAAAAACCTTCAAATTTTGAAGGTCTTTTTAGTTTTGTAAGAAATTTATATTAAATTTGGTTTTTTTTGATTGAATTTAATATTTTTATGATTAAAATTAATTTAGAGAATACCTTTGAAGCTAAATACGTAAGTCCCAATTTTGATCAATATATTTTTGAATCTCTATTAAAAGATAGTACAATAATTCAGCTTAAAGTTAAGTTTACTAACATTGCGGAATCCTTATTACCTAATGTTTATAATTTAGCTTTTGGGCCATTTGATGTAAATGGAAAAATTAATGATTCTATAAATCTTAAACATAATGACAGTAATAAAGTTTTTTCAACAATTATTTTGTTTTCGATAACTTTTTTGAAAAACAACCCCCATACTTCAATTGGTATAGATGGCTCAGATGATTTGCGTGCTAATTTATATCATCGAATGTTTAGATATAATTACAAAGATTTGAAAGATTTTTTAGTGATTATTGGAGTAGATTGGTACGTGAGATTATTGCGAAATGGTACAATTGAATTAGACAGTAATGGATTGGCTTTTTTTAAACCAAAACCAGAATCTTTTGATTTTCAAAGAAAAGCTAATGATCTTTATAGATACTACATGTTTAATTTAAATCAATAATGTTTAAATTTGCTTTATGAAAGATTCTATTCAAAATAAGATTAATAAAATTCAGGAAATTGCCTTAGCTTCTGCTTCTGAGAAAAACATTGCTGATGACAGAGATGTTACAGAATCAAATTATAGTGATAATTTAACTAAATCTATTCGAAATAAAAAAGAAGCGGAATTATTTTTTTCGGAGTTAAAATCGGCAATTGATATTGCCAAAAGAAATTCAACAAAAGTATTTTAGAATAAATAACATTTTTATGCCTTGATATAAAAATATCCCTTCATTGAAGGGATATTTACGTTTTAGATCTTTAGGTTATATTTTAAACAAACTCATATCCAGCATAAACCTCTTCAATTTCTTTCATAATAGCAAACAAATCTTCAGGGGCATCAGTTGTAACTAATTTTTGTTTGAATTCTTTAAAAGAATGAATTCCTTTAAAATAGTTCGTATAATGACGACGCATTTCAACAATTCCTAAACGTTCACCTTTCCATTCCATCGACCACATTAAATGATTTCTGGCAGCTTCAACACGATCAATAACTGTTGGAGCAGGTAAATGTTCTCCGGTTTTGAAATAATGCTTTATTTCGTTAAAAATCCACGGATAACCAATCGCAGCACGACCAATCATAATTCCGTCAATTCCGTATTCGTTTTTATATTTTAATGCTTTTTCAGGACTGTCGATATCGCCATTTCCGAAAATTGGCATTGTAATTCTTGGATTATTTTTTACACGAGCAATATGCGACCAGTCAGAATGGCCTTTGTACATTTGCGCACGAGTTCTGGCATGAATCGTCAAAGCCTGAACACCAATATCCTGAAGTCTTTCAGCAACTTCATCAATATTAATCGAATTTTCATCCCAGCCCAAACGTGTTTTTACCGTAACAGGCAAATCTGTTCCTTTGATAACCGCTTGCGTCAAACGCACCATCAAATCAACATCTTTTAAAACCCCGGCTCCGGCACCTTTACAAACTACTTTTTTTACCGGACATCCAAAATTGATATCTACTAAATCTGGTTTTACAGTAGAAACAATTTTAGAAGACATCTCCATTGCTTCTTCATCACCACCAAAAATCTGAATTCCAACCGGACGTTCATAATCAAAAATATCCAGCTTCATTCTACTTTTTATAGCATCACGAATCAATCCTTCAGACGAAATAAATTCAGAATACATCATGTCAGCACCGTGCGTTTTGCATAATCTGCGAAACGGCGGATCACTAACATCTTCCATCGGTGCGAGTAATAAAGGAAATTCGGGTAATTCTATGTTGCCAATCTTGACCATCTTCATTATTTTTTGCAAAATTACAACTTTTACTCGAATTTGCGCATAAAGAGGTTCAAAGGTTCTGAGCAACAAAGGTTCAAAGGATTTTTTATCAGGCTTTTAGAAAAACTTTGTCCCCTGAACCTTTGTAACTTTGTACCTGTAAAGTTACCTATAGTCAAAAAAACGAATTGGTTTTCGACTCATCGGATTGAAAACTAAAGGGTTCAAAACTTCTTTTGAGGCAAATTCTATTTTTGGAGTTACTCTTAATTTGGCTCTAAAATGATCTTTTATTTCCTGAAGAAATTCTGGAGTTTGGTTTTTTACAGCAATTTTTATCAGGATTTCATCAGTTCCTAAATCATTCGTAGAAATCTCAATAAGATGATTTTCGATATTATCAAAACTGCTCAAAACATCGTTCATCGCTGGCGGGTAAAGTGTTGTACCTTTATATTTTATCATTTGTTTTTTGCGCCCCACAACCGGACCAACGCGCAACGTATTTCGCCCGCACGAACAAGGTTCGTTGTGAAGCTGAACAATATCTCCCGTTTTAAAACGCAATAATGGCATCGCTTCAATGCCCAAAGTAGTAAAAGTAAGTTCGCCGGTTTCGCCGTCTTTTACCGGAATATTATTCTCGTCCAGCACTTCAACAATAATCAATTCCGGATGATGATGCCCGCCTTTTCCGTGTTCACATTCTGTAAAAGCCGTACTCATTTCTGTAGAAGCATAAGTCGAAAACAACTTAATATTCCATTTATCCGTAATTTTTTTAGATAAAATATTCATCGAAAAATCCTGTTCTCTCAATGATTCTCCAATACAAATAGCACCTTTTATACTCGAATTATTATAATCTATTCCGTGAATTTCGGCGTATTCAATTAATTTCAAAAGAAAAGAAGGAACCGTAATTAAATAACTCGGATTGTATTTTAGAATAGAATCCCATTGCATTTCCGGAATTCCGGCGCCAACACGAATTACACCCACTTTTAGTTTTCGAAGACCCAAAAAATAAGCCAGTCCAGCCATAAATTTTCGGTCAATAGTTGTCATTAATTGTACCACATCGCCTTCGGCAATTCCTGCGCAGGCAAACGAAATGGCTTCATTATAAGCCAATCGATCCAAATCAGAATCGGTTAAACCAAAAGTTACCGGATCGCCCAAAGTTCCTGAAGTTGAGGCATAATCGATAATTTTATGTTGCGGAACACACAAAAAATCATCGTTGTATTGTTGTAAATCTTCTTTGGTAGTAACGGGCAAAAATTGCAAATCTTCAAGTGTTTTTACTTTTGAAATATCAATGTTTTGTCCGGCAAAAAGTCTTTTATAAAAAGGAGAATTTTTACTGATATAAGCTAAAAGTTCGGCTAATTTTTTTTCCTGAAAAATTTTAATTTCTTCTAAAGAATCTTTTTCTATTGCGGGAATCATTTTAATTTTCTTTTGAGTTTTTTTAAATATTTTTCAATTTTAATTTTATCCGGCGTTGTCGTAATTTCTTTGCTTAAAGCTTTTTCAAAATTAGACTTTGCCAGCTGGCATTCTTTTTTTTGATAAAAGTACAACCCAGTTTTGTAATATACAACCCAATAATCTGGGTTTAAGGACTGATAATTTTGTAGAAATTCTGCAGAAATATTTTCCTTATTTTCAAGATACAAATCGATTTTAGCATTTTCGATTTTAAACTTTTTATAGTTTTTAAAAGCAACAGATGTTACAAAAGGATCTTTGGCAATATTGAGTTTTTTTTCTTCGAGTGAAAAAGCAATTGGAGATTTTCTTTCTTTAAAAACGGAATCTAAGTTGTAACAAACAAATTCGCCCAATTGAAACGGATTTGCAGAAACCCAAACCAATTTTTCTTTAGGTTTAAAAATAATGCCGTGATGTGCAAGCAATTGATTTAATGCTTTTTCATTTCCATAACCTAACGGAATATTTTTTAAACCGTCTTTATTTCTCAGAATTTCAGAAGCAATTTCAGGATTTATTTTTTGATTTTCAGAGAGCAATTCCTGCATTCTTTCAAATCGATATTCAGAATGACTTTCATCAATTTGTTTCAGATTTCTTTTATCATCTGCAAAAGCTTCGCCCTGAAAATGATTCGAACAAATTAACTGATCGTTGTTTGGAACCTCAAAAACATCCATTTTGTTGGGAGAAACCTCTATTAAAATAGCTTTATTATCATGTGCACTTCCTACCATTATAGATTCAGAAACAAAAACTTTTCTGTTTTTTGCAATCGCAATTGCTTCTTCAAGATTTTTGGCATGTTGCAATATTTCGCGAGTCAGGATCGAAATAGGCGTTTTGGCAATCAAAGGAATTTTAGATTTCGATGCATTAATCGTTACCGTCAAACCTTCGATATTCATTCCGGAAACAGCGCCAATCATTCCGGGCCAGGTTACCATCATAAATTGATGCCCTTCTTTTGGATTTATAAATGCAATGATTTTATTTTCTGCGAAAGCGTCACTTACATAAAAATCAAAATTACGGCCCAGGATTAAATTTCCATCTTCGGTTTTGTCTCCCCACGCAGCAAAAGAAGAACAACCAACTAATGCCAAATCCTGCAAAGCGTGACCAATGTCGTGCGCCGCATGCAAGTATAAACCACGCTGATATTGTGGCGCAAAATTGTCGAATTCATGCGAAGTATATTGTGAAACACCATAAATTTCCGTTTGATATTCTTCAGGAACGTTAGAATAAAGTTTTCGATTGAACCATTTTAGAAAATGGCGCAACATTTTTTGTTGAAATTTTGACGGAACTAAATCAGTTATTTTAGAGAAAAAGATCTTTTGTTGTTTTTTTAAAAGAGAATCAGATAATGCGCCGGTGTTTAATCCAATTTCTAAAGGATCACCTTCGGCATATAATTCCCAAAGCCCTTGTTGATTTTTTAAAAGTGAATTTTTTCCCGAAATAAAAACACTGTCAGAAAGTTTGGTGACAACTGGTTTTGCCGAATTATATTGGGAAACATCCGGCAGATGTTTTTGTGATTTTGATGTACCACAAGAGATAAGCAATCCCAGAAAACCGATAAAGAAAAAATATGTAATTCGGTTTTTCATAAATCATTTATTCCGTTTCCTGATTAATTTTTGTAATCAGATATTCTTTTCCCAGTATTTCAGAGCAAGTTACAACCGCTCCAATCGTTACGCCCAAAACGCCGTGCATATTAATACTTTGGCCCGTAAGATACAGATTTTCTAACTTTGTTTTTGACGGAATCAGGGTTTTCATCGGATTATTTGAATCTTTAACATAACCATACATGTTGCCATTGTCGCCGCCAATGTAATCACGATAAGAAAGCGGAGTAGAAGTATGAACCGATTGAATGCAATCTTTGATTCCCGGAAATTTTTTTTCAATTTCTTCTAAAAAACGTGCTGCTTTTCGCGCTTTAAATTGATCATAACTTTCGCCGCGGTCGTTTTTTTCAACCGTTGTATTAAAGGTTTCTGCCCAGGGCAAAACATCATCAAAGTTCATATAAGTTATAAAAGTCATTCCGTCGGCCCAGATTTCATCTTCTTTAGACGCATTCATAGAAGCCATATACGTTTTTGGCCAGGAAGTTTCGTCATATTCATGTGCGGTCCAAACCTCGCTGCTTTTTTTGAAATGATAATAATTATGATTGATGTATTTGAAAGTTTCGGGTTTAAAAACCAAATACAAACTAAAAGCCGAAAGCACGCCTTCGAGATTTTGAATTCGGTTAAAAAAAGGCTTTCTGAAGTTTTCTTCTCCAGCCATTTTCAAAGTCGTTTTAGGTTCTATATTCGAAATAAAATAAGTTCCGGAAATCTGGGTTCCGTCTTTCATTTCGACAAAATTTACTTTGTTGTTTTCGACATCAAAACGAGTAACTTCTTTGTGTTTATAAAACTCGCCGCCATGTTTTTTCAACTGTTTCAAAAGCTGTTTTGTAATCTGGCTTCCTCCATTAATGCAACGCCACGAACTTTGAATATAAGAATTTACAATAAGCGCATGTACATAAAAAGGAGATTTATCAGGAATGCCGGCATACAAAAAATTAGAACCCGCCAAAACGGCTTTTAATTTTTCATTTTGAGTAAAAGCATCAATCGTTTCTTTTGCATTTAAAGTCAAAATTTCAGGATCGTATTTTCCTTCCCATTCCAGATTATAAAGCGGAAATGAATCACAAATTGTTTTTAAATTCTTGCAGTATTTTTCGATATTTTCTTTTTCTTCAGGAAAGTAATTTACTAACTGATGAACAAAATTTTCATAACCCTGCGCATGCGGATATTCGATTTTATCGTCTTCAAAAGAAATAATATCAAAAGCATTTTCGTCTAATTTCTTAAGATTTAATTTATCGATAATTCCTAAATATTTGAAATACTGATGCAGATTCTGACCTTCGTCAAGACCGCCGATATAATGAATTCCGGTATCAAAAATGGTTTTATCGCGAACAAAAGTCTGGAGATTTCCGCCGTATTGATTGTTCTTTTCGAGCACACAAACACTGTAGCCTTCTTTAGCCAGAATAATAGACGAAACCAAACCGCCTAAACCGCTGCCTACAATTACTACGTCGTACTGTTGCTTCATTTTAGTTTTTCTTTAAAATAATTAAAGAGTCTTTTTCAAGAACAGACTCAAAACCAAAGTTAATCAAAGTGTTTTTTAAACCTGAATTTTCAACCAAAATTACAGTAGAAACAGTGTGGATAATTTCAGGAAGATTGTCGTTATAATTTTCATCTGAAATGATTACAACATCATATTGATTTTCTAAAAGTTCTTCAAGATGATCAACATAAGAAATTTTTCTTTTCGAAACCAGATAATTGGTTTTGGCGACATCTCTTTTTTCTTCATCGGCAATAAAAGAAGAAATTTTTCGCTGCGGTTCCTGCAACGCTAATAAAACGTCTACTTGTCCGTAATCATTTGCTAAATGTAAAATTTTGGCTTTCGCCGAAAACTGTTTCCCAAGAACAAAATAAGTTTCGAGATGTTTTTTTAAATCCTTTTTTACGCTGTCGACAATTTCGATTTCTTTATAATCATAACTATGAAGCAACATCGGTTTAAAATAATTCGCGACTTCTAATTCTTGGCGAATAGTACGATATTCGGCTTTAAAGAAAGTACTTATTTGTTTCGTTCTTTCGGCATAATTTTTCCCAAACGAAAGATTTTCAGGCGTAATTCTTTCTAAAATAGTTACTGTCAAACTTCCGTTATGAATGACAAAATCACCTTTCGGAATTAACTCCGAAGCACCGTGAATGACAACCGGAAGAATATCCAGATTGAATTCTTCGGCAAGGAAAAAAGCACCTTTATGAAATCTTTTTATAACATTACTTTCAGAACGGGTTCCTTCCGGAAAAACCATTAAAGAATAACCTTCTTCTACTTTTTTGCGCAAATGTTCAACGCCGCCTTCAAGACCTTCAGAAACGGGATAAAAACCTGCTTTTCTAACTACGCCGCCAAAAATAGGAGAGTTGTAAACCCAGTCGCTTACCAGAAAAATAATTTTAGGGCTCAGCATTCCAATCGATAAAATATCAAGGAAAGAAGAATGGTTGGCAATAATTACCGCTGGTTTTTCAAAAGTTTCATTAAAATTATTGATTACTTTTTTGCTTATATACGGATTGGAATACAACACCGATTTCATGTATTTTGAAACCACATATCGAAAACCTTTCATTTTGGTTTTTGCGCTAAGCGGAAGAATTGGCATTAAAGTAAAACTGAAAATCGACATGACAATTCCGCCAAGACCGTAATAGAAAAACGAAATGATTCCGTGGACAAAAGTGCGCAAATGATAAGGCGGATTTCCGTTTTTTGGTCTGTTCGATAAAAATAATTTGAACAGAATAGGATAGAAGATAAACGTAATAATAAGCGCAGCAAAAACCCCAATTAATGAAACCGACGAAATAGATCTTAGCGCAGGATGTTTGGCAAAAATCATGGCGCCAATTCCTAAAATAGTGGTGATTACGGCCAGAATAATAGAGGTTCTGTAAATAGCAATTTCGTTCTTTCCGGTTGTATATTCTTTTTGTAAAGCACTGGTCATGAAAATACTAAAATCGACTCCGTGACCAAAAATCAAAGTGCAGACAATCATGCTGAAAATATTCATCTGAATGCCAAAAATGCCCATAATTCCTGCCGTTACAATTCCTGTTAAAGCAATTGGAATACAGCTTACAATAACCAATTCGATTCTTCGGAAAAAGAAAAATAAAATCAGAATTACAGCGACGAAAGAATAATTGACAAGCGAATTAAAATCGGTTTTTAAAGTGCTGAAGAACGTTTCGTTCATTTGCTGACGATCGATTGCAATTAAATTTGTTTTGGCTGAAGCCGATTTTACAAAAGCGTCTCTTTGTTCCGGCGTCACTTTTACTAAAGTCGAAATCGTATAAAAACCATTTTTTTCGGTTACAAATTCTTTTAATTGTAATGCCTGAATTTTTAAATAATCGTCTGTCGAAATCGGTTTGAAATCAAAATTTAAATGATCAAAAAACAGGGAATAAGTTGTGGGCTTAAAGCCGAGCTTTGAACCTTCGGCAATTAATTGAGATTGTAAAAGTTGTTTTTTATCAGAAGTCCAGAACGAATTCCATTTTGCAATTTTCTGAAGTTGCTCTTTTTGCGAAAGCACAATTCCGCCAACAGAACTAAAATTCAGGATTTTGTCTTGTTGTTTTTCTTTTGATAAATCGGCAAAAAGCTGACTGTTGTTTTGCAAAACTTCTTCCATGCTTTTTCCGTACGAAGCCACATAAATGGTTTTTGAAGTTAAGCTGGTACTTTCTTCCAATTGTTTTTCGGCGGCTTTAATATCTTTCGGGACAAAATTTAATTGAGACAAATCGTTATTGAAACCAACATCATTATAAGTAAAACAGCAAATTATCGTAATTACGACACAAAGCCCTATTAAGATTTTATTATTATGAAAAGAAAAATGTGCCAGTTTGTCGATGACATTTTTCTTGTGTTCAAAATTGTTTTCTTTCGGTTTGTATAAATGCGGAACAATCAAAAGCGAGAAAACTGCCGAAGCCATAACAATAACGGCAGCAAAAATTCCGAGATCATTCAACGCATCTGATTTTACAAAAAGCAGACATAAAAATGCAACGGCAGTCGTAGAACTACTCATAATTACGGGCATCGTAATGTCTTTGTACAAGGTTTTGATATCGCTGTTGTGTTTGTAATGCGTAAGAATGTGAAGCGAATAATCGATTGTGATTCCTAATAAAATAGAACCAATTCCGAGAGAAATGGCTGAGATTTGTTCTTTGACAAAATATAAAAACGCAACGGCAAACAAGGCTCCGAAAACGGTTGGAAGAAATATGATGATCGGAATTAATATTTTTCGGTAAAACAAAATCAAGATCAACATTAGCGTAATCATCGCAATTGTTGTTGTCAGGACAATATCGCTTTTAATTTGATTGGCATTTGCTACAGCAATTAATGCGGAACCAAAATAAGTGACTGAAGTTTTTCCTTTAAATTGAGTATTTAAATTTTCCTGAATCGATTTTAGTTTTTCAACAAAAAGAGTATTTTTTTCGGTTTCACTCGACGAAATATCCGATGTTATAAAAAGCAATAATTTCTTTTTATCCTTTGTCATTACAAAACCATTGTCGAGCGTAAAATCGTCACCAATATTAAGTTGCTGTAATTTTTTTAAGGCAATAAAAGAAATCCCAAGCGGATCTTGAAGAATAAAATCTTTGGTAATAAATCCGGATGGAGAAATAATCGACTTATAATTTCCCTGAACAGTGGCTGCAATACTGTCTTTTTGAAGTTTGGTTTGTATCGCTTTATAATCTTTGTCTTCGAGAAAAAGCGGAAGATTATTGTAAACAAAATCGATGGTTTCCTGAATATTTTCTTCGTCTATTTTTCCCTGAATTCCGCTTATATAAGGTTTGCAGGTTTTGGCAACGCTGTCAGAAAAAGTGGTTGCCATTTCTTTTAAATCTTCTTCAGAACCGTTTTTTTCGAGTTTGAAAATAACAGTTGTTTTGTCGGCAAAATTTAATTGTTTTAAAACTTTTGCCGTTGCATCGGCTTTGTCGTTTGTGGGGATAAGTTTGGTAATATCTTCTTCAAACTTAATTCGGGAAGCAAAAAAGCCAAATACCAAAAGCATCAAAAAAGCCAATAAAACCGAAAGAGATTTTCTTCGGTTTACAAATAAATGAATGGCGTAAAAGTATTGATGCATGATTTAGGTTTAAAATTTTTTTGTCACAGATTAAGATTAGCTTTAGTTTGTCAGGCTGAGCGAAGTCGAAGGGCGTTCCAATTGGATGTGGGCTTCGACTTCGCTCAGCCTGACAAACTGCATGTAAAAATCATTTTAATCCTTTTAATCTGTGGC
>Ga0302347_1002818_pt1 | contig 16621 bp, 17 predicted proteins | sample PhyWR1_FD_202178 | JGI IMG/M metagenome (GOLD analysis project Ga0302347, IMG submission 202178) | Leaf surface microbial communities from wheat plants in UC Gill Tract Community Farm, Albany, California, United States - DLSL W.R1 (v2)... | ecosystem: Host-associated > Plants > Phyllosphere >...
AGAGGCGGGAGGTAATTTGTTGAATAATCCTGAGCCTGTATATAAAGGTTATTCAGCCGATGCTCAACACAAAATGCTTTCCATTCCACTTGATATAGCAAAAGATATATTAAAAGCGACATACAACGAAAAATTTGATTGGAGTAATTTTGTTTGTGACATTTCGTATCATTTTACTATAAATAAAAGTTATCCCGAACACATAGTAAAATCCTATGACCTTTTCCTTATTTTTCTTCGTTTTTGTTATGAAAAAAAGCTCTTAAAACTTAACCCAATTGACAAAAACAATCGTATTCTATATATGAACTATATGAACAAAGATTTAACAGATAAAGGCGTAATTATTTTTAATGACCTTATGCACAAATGGCTTAGTTATACTGACAGAACTAACAAAATCGACAATTTAAAAATGTTAGAAAAATATTATATTACAATACTTCAAGAAAAAGAACTAACGGAATAAAATGCCGAACAGCTAATAAGGGTTTTGCAATAGCGGGCAGGAAGTTATCAATTCACGTTTTGTGCTTCGGTCGAAATTTGTATTTTAGTTGAAGGTTTCGGCTTCGGTTTGCCCGTCATCGCAAAGCGCCGAAACGTTATCTGCAAGCAAATCTAAACTCTCGACCTAACAGAAATAAACACAAAAATGGAAAAACCACAATTTGAATTAACGAACGAACAAAGAAAATATTTAGGCATTACACCAGTTGAAAGCTGTTGGGAACTTGTAAAACTTTTCGAGAACTATGTTTATTTTGACGGTGACATCATCCGCAAAGAAATTGCTGTTACAAAACAGTCTTACATTGAACGTGACCTTTATGAAAAAACAGCAGAAAACAGAACTATTCTGCTACCAAAAACAGAAAAAGGAAAACCTAAAAAGCTAAACTTTACCGCCACGCAAGCTTTTAGAGGAACGGGGGTCTATTTTGCGTTTTCTGATAGTTATCTTTCAATTTCAAGCTTTACAACACAAATCACATATTATTCAGAACGTTTTAAAGACAAGGATTTATATTTTCTAAAAACTTGGTTAGATAAGTGGATTGCTGAAACTTCAGAGAAAGACTTACAGGAAATAGAAGCCTTCAAAAATGCCGAAAGAAAACAATATAAGTATAAGGAAGGTGATTTTTTTGCATTTAAAATTGGCAGAAGACAATGGGGATTTGGAAGAATTTTAATTGATGTTCAAAAAACAATCAAGGTAAATAATTTCCAAAGAGATGAACACTGTGGATTAAACCATTTGATGGGAAAATCGCTCATTGTAAAAGTTTATCACAAAATAAGCAACGACTTAAATGTGGATTTAGAAGAACTTTCTGAAACAATGGCACTACCGTCGCAGGTGATTATGGACAATCATTTTTTCTATGGTGAAAATCCTGTTATCGGTCATAAGCCTCTTGATGCAAGCGAACTTGATATGCTTATTTCCTACAGCCAAAGCATAAACAGTGACAATTATGATAAAGTTTATCTTCAATACGGATTGATTTACAAAGAAATTGATATTTCGAAGTTTAATAAATATCTACGTTATGAGGACGAAACTCTTTATCTGGGATATGAGGAAAATCCATACCGAAAAGAAAGTACAGGATATGGGTTAGACAGGAAAACACTTCAAAAATGTATCGAGGCAAAATCTAACCTGCCATATTGGGAATGTAAGGACGAATGCTATGACAGAAAATTAGATTTGAGAAATCCGGCAAATATCAACATCAAAAAAGACATCTTTAAAGCTTTTGGTCTTGATGCCGACAAATCTTATGAAGGAAATCTAAAAATTGCCAGCACATAACAAGGCTTTGCAAATAATGGGGCGAAACTGCAAAGTTCAACGATTGTTCTTCGATTGAACTTTTGTGCAAAATTGAAGATTTGTGCTTCGATTGCCCTACCATCGCCAAGCCCCGAAACGTTGGCGGTAATTTTACCGAACCCTAACAAAAGAGTAACTTATGGCAAAAAAGAAAAAAACACTTCCGAAAAATTTTGACGAATTAATAGAAGAAAATAACATCGACAATCTCAAAAAAGTATTTGATACTTGTGAATTAGATGCAAGAGGCGGTTACGGAAAAGCAACCGCTCTAAGTTTCTTCAATGTTCCTGATGAGCTTGTTCGTTGGTTGGTAGAAACCGGAGCAGACATTGAAGCAGTAGATGATTACGAACGCACGGCACTTCATCGACATACAATGGCTCGAAGTGGTAAGATTACTATATTTTTGGAACTTGGTGCAAACGTAAATGTAGTGGACAACTATGGCGACACACCTTTACATTTTGCGGCAGGAAGTAGTTTTAATGTTTCATCTGTAAAGAAACTTATTGAATATGGAGCAGACACCAAAGCTCTAAATGCAAATAAGCAAACACCTCTTGAAAAAGCTTTAAGTCGAGCAAACAATATTGACATTAAATTTTTAGTTGAAATATCACAAATACTACTACAAAAAGATACCGAAATAACGCAAAAAATGAAAGCTGAAATTACTCGAATAGGAGAAAATTTTGAATTTCATCGTGAAAATTTCAACAAAGATTACCTGCAAGAAACAGACGAAGCATTAAACAAACTTTATGATATATATAAAGTTCCACCCGTAAAAAAACGCTTTATGCACGATGGTCTATCCCCAATTACTGTAAGCGGAACAACTTGGCAAGAACAATTTGAAGAATTGTGGGAACTTTTAATTCCGTCAAACGGAAGTGCAAAAACAATACAAGGAGAGGTTGTACGAATTGCAGGGAAAGTGAGAGATGAGATATACAGAAACGGAGGCGGAAATTGGAACATTGATTTCAAAAAAATGTTGGACGCATTTCTTAAGCATTTAGCTACAAATAATGCTTTATCGGTTGATGAGCTCGAAAAATCAAATTCACTTGTACAAGATATTCGCAAAAATGGAGATGCGGAAATTGACGAACTTAATTATTTATGCGAACTTGCAACAAAATGGGTAGGTCTTAACCCAACACCAATTTTACTTGAAAAATCAAATTATAAAAGATAAAAACTACTTCCAACAAGGGTTGTGCATCGGGCGGGCTGATTGCAAAATTCAACAGCAGTTTTTCAACTGAACATTAGTAATAAAACAAGCTTTTGTGCTTCGATTCCCGCCCGAACGCAAAGCCCCAGAACGTTATGTGCAACCGTAAAAACAACTATTATGCTGACAATTAGACCAACGGACAAAATTATAAATGAATTACTTTCTGCCAGAAAATCAATAAGAAATTTTCCAAAATTCCTAAATTTCCCTTTCGACAAACTTTACTCTGACATAACAACTCAAATCCGAACAACCGAAATTTCATCAGAGTGCACATTGTTCGACAGCGTAGAAGCATTTAACAAAACCAAAGAATTTTCAGAAACGGACTATTGGACAGAAAATTATACGAAAGATGAAATTGAAAAATTTTGGATATTTGGGCAAAATGGACAAGGCGACCGATGGCTATTTGACAACGAATGCAAAGTTTATTTTTACGACCATAACAAAGAGCAAATGTGTAAAAGCAATTTTATGGAACTTAATTTGGACTTTGAAAAATGGTTACAATTTGCTGACTTAAATAAACAATTGGACTACATTTATGACACAGAAAATGAAATCAATGAAAAACGAAAAGCTGAATACAAAGAAAAACTTAATGAATTAAGCAGCATTTTATTGACAAATTACCCATTTGACATTTAACCTGACAAAAAAGGCTGCACATAACAATGGTTTTGCATCAGGCGGGCTGAAGTGCAAAATTCAACGGTAGTTTTTTCAATTGAACATTAGTAATAAAACCAGCTTTTGTGCTTCGAAATCCCGCCCGAACGCAAAGCCTCAAAACGTAATGCGTCACTTTACCGAGACCACTTAGACCAAAATAACTAATTAGAAATTATTTAATATGTTGACAAACAAAATAATGCAGTATTTGGATGAAAATGAAGACAAATTACTTCCCGAATATCAAGAGAAAAACAAAAAATTTTTAATGGAAAACAGCTTTGACGAAAACAAAAATTCAAGCTTTGTTCAATTTATGACAATGTATAGTGACGAAATGTTAGGGAACGAAGGGCATTTGTCAGATGTAGTGGGTGACTTAATGGACTATACCGAAAGTAGTTTTAACTATCAAATTCACACTAACGACAAAGTACCTACGAACTTTATTTCATTAACGGACGACACGACAGAACTTTATCTATTGTACAACAAGGCAAACGACAATGTAGTGCTTGTTGAAGGTGCGAATTTGAAAAAGCTGTTGGACAATAAGTTTGACAAGCAATGGAGCAGTTTTAATGACTTTCTTATCGACTTTTTCCAAATCGAACAGTAACTGTTATGAAAATTAAATTTCATTGAATTGCAGACAAAAAAAAGGCGTACGCACAACAAAGTATTGCCAAAAGCGGATAAACGGCTTCGATTGGACATTTGTGCAAAGTTCAACGGCAGTAATTCTATTGAACTTTTGTGCTAAAAATCCCCGCCTTCGGCAATACCCAAACCGTTGTGCGATATGCTAAAACCAACAGCCTTCCAAAATTGAACTGACACAAAAGTAAATGAATAAAAGAACTATTCCTGTCATAATAATCATAATACAACTTTTGAGTTTAGGGAACTTATACTATGTTCACAGACACAAAAGCGGTCATATTCCTGTCGATTTTATTATTCTGAATATATTGGCTTTTTTCAGCATAATAACACTTGTAATAGCGTATTTTTTATATTTTAAAGCCGACAATAAACAAAAAATTTGGTGGTTACCGATATTTTTATCTGTAATTACTGTTTTGACATTACTGGGTTCCTATGCAGTTATGTTAATGGAAAAATATGGATAACTATGAAGAAACTATTAATATTCTCATTGGTAGCATTATTTGTAATTTCTTGTAAGGGACAAGAAAAAGATTATGAGACTTTTTATGATAATGGACAAGTTGAAAAACAAGGAAAATTAGATGAAAATGGAAATTCAGTGGGTGAATGGAAATATTATCATAAAAATGGGCAACTGCAATTGATTGGCAGTTTTGAGAATAAACGTAGGAACGGGGAATGGAAAAGTTACTATGAAAATGGTCAATTAGAAAGTATTGGGAATTTAATAGACGGAAAAATGGAAGGGGAATGGAAAACATATTATGAGAATGGGAAACAGCACAGCATCGGGAAATATAGTCAAACTATGGAGGTCGGCGATTGGAAATATTTTCACAGAAATGGAAAATTAATGATGACTGGAAAATATGAGGATGGAGAAGAAATTGGCGAATGGAAAGAGTTTTATGATAATGGACAATTAGAAAAAATTGGACATTATGAGAATGGCGAGAAAGTTGGAGAATGGAAAGAGTTTTATGATAATGGAGAACTTTCAGCTATTGGGAAATTTGAAAATGGCGAAAACATTGGTGAATGGAAAGAATACTACAAAAATGGAAAATTAAAAGAAATTCAAATTTGGAAAAATAAAGAACCGAAAGGCGAATGGAAATACTATGATGAACAAGGCAACCTTATAAAAACAGAAAATTACTAGAAAGCACAATCGCACAACAAGGGTTTTGCGATAGTGGGGCGAAACTGCAAAGTTCAACGGTTGTTCCTCAGTTCAACTTTTGTGCAAAATTGAATATTTGTACTTCAATTGCCCCACCATCGCAAAGCCCCAAAACGTTAGCGGTAATATTTACAACCCTATGAAGACAGACAAAGAATTTTATTTTTCAGTCGAACTTAACGATATTCCTTGGGACAGACTTGTTCATTGGTATGGACGAGCAACTGATTTCCCGACTTACTTTTCCGACATACTCTCTGGTGAACCAGAACGACAAACAACAGCTATTAACAAAATTGGAATTAACATTGAGCATCAAGACGGAATAATGATGGCGACACCGTTTACATTAATATTCTTGTTCCGGCTCTTATCATTCGACAATACAAACAAAAAGCAAATTTTAAACAAAATTTTAACAGTCGCAAAGGCGACCAAATTTCAGTTTGAACTTTACGAAAATCAAGAAATAGCAACAACAATTCAGAGTATTCAGGAACTTCTAGATGAAAAATATATTTGGGCGACATTTGAAAGCGAACTTCAAGATGAGATAAATTGGGAAGAATATAATTACAGCGATGAGCATTACTATTGGTTGAAATACACATTTGACATTATAAGAACATTTTCACCAGTTTTAAGAAATTTGACGGACAATGAAGATATAAATATTGCAAATCAAATTCTAGACATAGCAAGCTAGTACTGCTTCATCTGCTTTATTGTTTGCTATTTCAGCAGTTACTTTAGTCCAAACTTTTACTAATCGTCGGGGCAGATTGTGCAAAATTATATTTTTGAGACGATACATCGAAATATATAGTTGCCAAATTATTTTAATGCCCATTATGTTTCTCATCATTTAGTTAATAAGGAATAGACCTTTTAGAGAATATATGAATGCATTGTGATATAATTGGATGTTAGCCTGATTTTATGTCATTTTTAGTAAAGCGATTCGTGATTTATAGTTTTAAAATAAAGGTAGTTCCTTCACTAGACTCAGTATGAACATCGATTGTACAATGGATTACTTTTGCCAAATCCCGGATAAGATGTAAGCCAAGTCCTGACTTTATGCCCGTTACTTGAGTATCATCATACAAAGCCCTGAATCTTTCCTGATTGGCTCCGGTTCCGTTATCGGATATTGATAGGTAGTAATATTGATTTTCTTTCCAGGCTTTCCAGATAATGCTGGGCTTTTCTATATTGGCTGTAGCTTTTATAGCATTTCCGGTGAGATTCCGGATAATTGTTTTCAGATAATCTTCATCTGTAACCACTTCTATATTATCTTTATTTTCAAAAATAATATTTGTATTCTGAATATCTGAAAAATGTCTTTCGGTATCTTCAAATAATGAACTTACCATAATTTTTTTTGGTTGTGGCTTGAAATTTTCCATTTGCCCCTTACCCCAAAGTAAAATACTTTCCATTGAATAAAGAAGATTTTCTGCCCCGGAAATAATTTTTGATTCCATCTTCTCTCGGGTATTTTCATCCAAAAGCTCCGGATGTTCTTTCTGAAGGTGGAGAAAATGGATAAGATTCGAGACCGGGTTTCGTAAATCGTGGTTAAGAATACCAAAGAACCTTGCCTTCACCTTATTGGCTTCTTGAAGGTCTGCATTAAGGACTTTTAACTTTTCACTGGTCTTTTTGCGGTTTCGGCTTTGATAGAAAAGTAATCCCCCGATAATTGCCAAAAGTGCACTTCCTGAAATTAGATACCATTTTTGTTTTTCTTTTGCAGATAACTTGAGTAAATTAATCTTGATTTCGTTCTTTTTGAGAAGGATTTCTTTTTTATAAATTTCCATTTGTTTTTTCCGAAAACCCGAATTCAATTGTTCATTCTTCAATTCCGCTTGTGTTTTAAGGTAATTCAGGGCAACCAAATCTCTTGCTTTATTGCTTTCGCTTAGCTTTAAGTTTTTGAAATTCAGCAAAAGTTCATTCTGTTTTAAAAGCTCTTTATCTAGAATCTGTTGGTTTTTATACTTTTCTTCTTTCGCATCAAACTCATATTGAATTTCTAAACGAGAGATTTGCTTTTTGATATTTTCGTTATTTATTTCTTCGTTAATATCTACATATTTTTTATAATAATAATAAGCACTATCCGGATTTTTTTTGCGGTCATACAATTCACTTAAGTTTTTGACCGTTGCTTTTTCAATATCCTTCGTTCCGATTTCTGAAGCAATTTTAAGGGCTTTTGATAAATAATTCTTTGATTTTTCGAGTTGATTCTCGTGAAGGTAATATTCTCCTAATCCTTGAAAATTAATTGCAATTCCTTTGTTATTTTTTAATTCTTGATTTATTTTGAGCGCAGATTCTATATTTTTAAATGCTTTTTCGTAATTATTTTCTTTCATATAAAGACTTGCGATGTTTCCATATTCTCTGGCAATACCAAGCTGGTTACCGATTTCCTGGTTTTTTTCAATTGCCAATTGATAATACTGGTGTGCAGCAGAATAATTATTTTGATTGAGATACACCGTTCCGATATTGGAATAGATAGAAGCTATTCCATTTTCATTTTTGGATTTTATGTGATTTTGTAGTGCCTGATTGAAGTGGGATAATGCTAAATTATAATTTTTCAACTCACTATAAATAATACCCATATTCCCATAAGCAAATGCTGAATTTTTGAAATCTTTTAATTTTTCAGCATACCGAATAGATATTTGGTAAAACCTAAGTGCTTCCGGATAAAGATTTTGATAAAGTTTCGTAGAACCTAAGTTCGAGTAACAGATAATAATTCCCGGCGCGTAGTTAATGCTTTGAAATATTTTCAGGGATTCTGAAAAATAAGATTCTGCAGTTTTGTAGTTGCCTAAAGATATATTGGCTGCTCCCTGTAATTTTAAAGATTCTGCCATTCCTTTTTTGAAATTCAACTTTTTGCTAAGCTCAAATGCTTCTTTTGCAGTTTCGGATAATTTTTTAGTATCAACACCAAAGTATGTGGCTCCGAGTTGAAGCAAAATATTTACTCTATATATATCTTCTGCAGGATGCTCGGATAGGTTTTTTAAGTTTTGTTCAAGAGGCGTTTTCTGGGAAAAAGCATTCCCATAAAACATAAAAAATAATATAAAAATCCAGATTTTCATATAGCTTATTTTAGGAGCAATCACCCCTTCTTAAAATTACTTTTTTGCTATTTCAATAAAAAAGGCATTCAACAATATTGAATGCCTTTTTTTAATATGAAATTATTTACCTATCTTTCCTACTTCAGTAGACTGAGATTCTACAGAATAATTTGATGAAGTTTCTTGAGTATTATCTACAGACAAATTTGTAAATAAAGCACTCAATAAAATTAAAACAATTTCCATTTTATTGTGTTTTTTTTTTGATTAGTATTAGCTAAAATACAAATTATTATAAAATAATTGTCTTTTTTTATAAAATATAGTTCAAATTATCTTTATAACTTCTCCCTACAGGAACTACAAAATCATTATTTAATTCAATTTCATTGAATTTTATCTTTTTTATATAATGCTTTTGAACGGCAAAACTCCTGTGAACTCTTACAAAAGCCTTGAAATGGGGTTTTGTAAGAAGCGTCCCTATATTCGACAATATACAATGTCTGCTTTCGCGTGTGACTATAAGAGTGTAATCTTTTAACGCTTCCAAATAAAGAATGTCGTGCAATTTTATTTTGGTCTGGATGTGCCCTTCTTTGATATAAATTGAATCTCCACCAATACACGACTCAAAAAGCAAAGCTTTTTGTCTTATTTCCATAAATTCCTGCAGTCTTTTTGCTGTGTGAGAAAACCGGTCAAGATTCAAAGGCTTTATGATAAAATCAAAGGTATCAATTTCAAAACTTTCCAAAGCATATTCGGGATGCGATGTAATGAAGATACATACCGGAATATGAAGAATTTTTTTTCTGAATTCTATTCCATTAGCATCCGGCATATCAATATCAAGAAATACGACCTCTATATTTTCTTTTTCTATAGCAGGAAGGGACTCTGTGGCTGATTCATAATCCCCAATGATATTCAGCAACGGAAATTTCTGAACATAACTTCGTACAGTTAGCCGGTCTATATCATCATCATCAATAATTATACAATTATATTTTGTCATCTATGTTTTTCTATTAATGTAAAGTTATAAAATACATTCAAAAAATTACTGACAATTATTTTATATTATTCAAAAAAAACGATGATTTGATATCATTTATACTTTTTTCTGGGTGGCAATTTTGATAAAACCTGTTATTCGTCTATTATAATTACCGCTTGTATATTAGTAGTTTTTCTTTCCAAAAAAACAAATCAACTTTGGTTTCAATAAAATTTAATAACAATTAATATTAAATAAAAATTATGAAACCAAAATTAATTTTCGGCATTTTCTTTATACTGATTTTCTCAGTTACTAGTGCTCAGCAAAGCATCAATACATCGGGTGGTAATATCTCCTCAGGAGCAGGAAGTGTTGCTTATTCTATTGGACAGGTTTTTTATAAAACCAGTTCAAACGCTAACTTTTCTCTTACAGAAGGGGTGCAACAACCTTATGAAATATTGACTTTGGGGGTGGATACGACTTCCGCCATCAATTTGGAAATGAAAGTTTATCCTAATCCTACTACGACTACTATATTCTTAAAAATAGATGATCCTTCGTTTAAAAATATGGATTACCAGCTTTTTGACGGCTCTGGAAAAATACTTTCAAAAAGTAAAATAAGTCAGTCTGAGACCCAAATAGACCTAAGTACAAAAGCATCAGGAATATACCTTCTCCTTATTTCGGAGGGTTCCAAAAAAATGAAAACTTTTAAAATCATCAAAAAATAATCAATATTATGGAAAAAAATATATTCTTTATAAAGTCAGTAATTCTGATTTTTATTTTTTTGATCTCTCAAAAAATTATGGCACAATCACCTGATTTAATGAGCTATCAAGCTGTTGTAAGAAACTCTGGAAACAGTTTGGTTGCCAATCAATCTGTTGGAGTAAGAATAAGTATTTTAAAAACTTCTGCGACAGGAACCGAGATTTTTAAAGAATCTTTCAGCCCGAATCCTACGACAAATGCCAACGGACTTCTGAATTTGCAAATAGGTTCAGGAACTGCAATAACAGGAACGTTTGCGGGGATAGACTGGTCTGCAGGGCCATATTTTGTAAAAACGGAAATAGATCCTTCCGGCGGAACCAGTTACAGTACGGTTACCACTTCACAATTAATGAGCGTTCCGTATGCTTTGTACGCGAAAACTTCTGGAAATTCTTCCGCAGCTTCTAATTGGGGAACTTCGGGTACCAATATCTATAATACCAATACCGGAAAAGTGGGAATAGGTACCAATGCACCTGCAACAAAATTGAGTGTAAAAGCTAACGGAGCAGGAGTTTCACAAGTTTCCCAGGATGATACTGTAAATATGGGTTTTTATACAGATACCAATGGGGCATATGTACAAACCAATAGCGATCACGACCTGAAATTTGCAACCGCAAATGCACCTGCACAAATGACTTTGCAAAAAACAACAGGAAATCTTGGAATAGGAACAAGTACTCCCACAGAAAAACTAGAGATAAACGGGAAAACCAAAACTACCAATCTGCAGGTAACCAACGGTGCAGCTGTAGGAAAGGTTTTGACCTCTGATGCAACAGGCAATGCAAGTTGGAAATCTGTGGCTTACAATAATACCGAGCGATTTCAATTTTCGTTAGTTGGTGGTGGGAATATTACCCCGAATAATTACGGAACTTTAAATACAAATTATAATTTTGGTACTGCCATAGCATCTTCAAGTACAGAAGCATCAAACAGTGCAAAAATTTTAATCGTAAAAATTCAAAAACCGGGATTGTATCATTTTGATTTTACGGGATATGGACAAATTAGCCAAGTAAGAACGGATGGTGTAATTCATCAAATATTTACAACTAATAACCTAGATCCTACTACTCAAGGTCAATATATTTTTGATAATTACCAAGAATATCGTATAACAGAAAATCATTATTCCCGCTGTAATTTTTCACACTCTTTCGACATATATATTAATGCCCCGGGAACTTATATTCAGTTTTACACTGGTTATCTTACTGGTTCTAATGCTTTTTATGAAGTATACGTAACGGGACACCTGATTTCTGAATAAACCCTAAAGCAATACCAATTTTAACAAAATTTTCAACAATGAAAAAACTAATATTAATTACCGCAATATTTTTGGTAACGATGCTTTCATTTGCGCAAGCTCCCGAAAAAATGAGTTATCAAGCCATTATCAGAAACGCTTCCGGGCAATTTTTGCAAAACCAGAATGTTGGCGTGAAAGTAAGTGTTCTTCAAGGTTCTGCTTCCGGAACAGTCGCTTATTCCGAAAGATTAACGGGAACCACCAATGCAAATGGACTTCTTTCATTAGAAATCGGTTCAGGAGCTATAATCTCAGGAATATTTAATACGATTGACTGGTCTTCAGGAAATTATTATCTGAAAACAGAAACGGATCCAACCGGAGGTACCAATTATACCCTTGCAGGAACTTCGCAATTATTGAGCGTTCCGTATGCTTTGTACGCGAAAACTTCTGGAAATTCTTCCGCAGCTTCTAATTGGGGAACCTCGGGTACCAATATCTATAATACCAATACCGGAAAAGTGGGAATAGGTACCAATGCACCTGCAACAAAATTGAGTGTAAAAGCTAACGGAGCAGGAGTGTCCCAGGTTTCCCAGGATGATACTGTGAATATGGGTTTTTATACAGATAACAATGGGGCATATGTACAAACCAATAGTGATCACGACCTGAAATTTGCAACCGCCAATGCACCTGCACAAATGACTTTGCAAAAAACAACCGGAAATTTGGGCATCGGAAAAACAAATCCTACAGAAAAATTAGATGTAAACGGAAAAACCAAAACCACCAATTTGCAAATTACCAACGGAGCAGGAACCGGAAAAGTATTAACATCCGACGCTACAGGAAATGCAAGCTGGAAAGACCAAAACAATTATTTATTTTCTGTATATAATAATAGCATTGCACAGGTTCTGGTAAATGGAGCACCAACTGCTGATGTAAAATTGAATGATATTTATACTAATGAATCGGGGGTTTATAATATTACCACAAAAACATTTACCGCACCCAAAGATGGAATTTATCATTTTGATGTTGATTTGGGAGTATATGCTGGTAATGGTACAACCAATCCGGGTGTAGTACAAATTAAAATTTCTGGTACTGGTTCTCTTCCTAGTGGTACCACATATAATAATTATCCATTTCACACATATCAGATGCCTATACAGCTTTTGAAAGAATATAGAGTGACTAACGTTAACTACTCCGCAACTTTAAAAATGTATGCAGGTTTTACCTATAAATTACAAATAACCTCACCCGAAGGTACCCATCAAATTGAAGTTTATAGCGCTACATTCACCGGATATTTAATGAAGAGTTTGTAAACTATTTAAATAAAATATAATGAAAAAATTACTATTCTTTACAATACTATTTTTGGGAATACTTTGCTTAGCACAGGTTCCGGAAAGAATGAGCTATCAGGCTATTATACGCGATGCATCAGGCCAGTTAATAAGAAATCAAAGTGTTGCGGTGAGAGTGTCAGTTTTGTATTCAGGCACGGCGGCTTACTCTGAAAGGCTAACCGGAACTACTAATATCAACGGTCTACTTAATTTGGAAATCGGTGGCGGAACGCCAATATCAGGAACTTTTAATTCCATCAACTGGTCTTCAGGAAGTTATTATCTGAAAACAGAAACTGATCCCACCGGAGGAACAAATTACACGATTGTGGGAACTTCTCAATTGTTGAGTGTTCCGTATGCGATGTATGCAAAAACTTCTGGAAGCGGAGGAACTTCGCAATGGACAACCAACGGAAATGATATTTCTAATTCTAATTCCGGAAACGTAGGAATTGGAACACCGAGTCCTTCAACCAAACTTACCGTTAAATCTGACGGTATGGGAATTACTCAGGAATCACCAAACGGAAGCGTGAGAATGGGATTTTTTGTAAACAATACAACAGCTTTTTTGCAAACCCATACCAATTACGATCTTAACTTCGCTACAAATGACGCTACAGATTTCCAAATGAAACTACAAAAAGGAACAGGAAATCTCGGTATTGGTAAAACGCCTGTCGAAAAACTAGATGTAGGCGGAAAAACCAAAACGGAAACCCTTCAGGTAACTACTGGCGGAGGTTTAGGAAAAGTTTTAACTTCCGACGGAGTAGGTAATGGAAGTTGGACACAGATTATGCATAAAGATATTCTTGCAATAAGTCCATACGCTTTTGTGTCGGAAAACAATAACCACGCTCTAAGTGTAACCAGAGCCTATTTCCCGACCAATGTTAATAGCGGAAACCTCATTTCACAAATTAATTTGCCAACAGGCTCTATAATATCGGGTAATATAACAGTATATTTTTTAGACAATAGTGTAAACAAAGATTATTCGATTAAACTTGTGCGTGTCGGTCAGGGAAGCACATTCCCGGAGACGCTTGTTTCCTTTAATACAAGTGGAGCGGGTAGTGCTATACAAACCTATCCAATGTCTGTTACCACACCGATAACGATTGATAATGCAACCTATTTTTATTATTTTTCAATGTCTGGCGATTTTCTGAATGGATACGACGGCATCAACGGAGTAAAGATTCCTTATTCTTATCCTGTAAATAATTAAAAAAACTCAATCCCAATATTTCAATTTTATCAAAATTAATCACCCCTTTAAATCTATTACAATGAAAATTTTATTTTTTTTACTCTTTAGCTTCGCTAGTTTATTAGCTTGCAAAAGCGATGATGGTAATAATACGGAAGAAGACAACACTACCACCTCTGCAGGAACGGCGAACATCACATTATCTGCAGGTGGTGAACAGTACAAGATTAATGGACCTTGCGGATGGGCTGTAGCAGCCGGAAAAAAATATATTGGCGCAAATGACGAAACCAATAATTTAAAAACTTTTTCTACTTTTTTTAACATTGCTGAACTCCCTTCGCAAACTACCACCTATACCCTTGTAAAAGCGCCGGCTTGGAACCAGACAGACACCGACCCCACCCATATCTGGATGAATATCGCCGAAATCCGTAACGGAAACAGTTTGTTTGAATATACTTCTGATAACAGTTCCGGGACGCTTAAGCTTGTAGTGGACGGTAAAAAGGTATCTGTGGATTTGACAGGAATCGTATTAAAACCAAACCCGGGAGGCAACCCTATTTTTACAAATCTAAACGTTGGAGCATTCAGCAACCCCGGGACTTTGTCGGGAACTCTAACTTTTTATCGGGATTAATATACAATTTTTTAAAAATTCCAGAAATGAGAAAAATATTATCAGTAACCATAATATTTTTAGGAACACTGCTTTCAGTCGCACAAGTTCCCGAAAAAATGAGTTATCAAGCGGTTATTCGGAATACAAGCGGGCAGCTTCTCCCAAATCAAAACGTCGCCGTAAAAGCATCGGTTTTGCAAAACTCCGGTACGGGAACAAATGTTGTATATTCCGAAAGATTAGCGGGAACAACCAATGTAAATGGGCTTCTTTCTCTGGAAATCGGTTCGGGAACAGTTATTTCAGGGAATTTCAATACCATAAACTGGTCTTCGGGAGCTTATTTTCTAAAAACTGAAACTGATCCTACAGGTGGTACAAATTACACCATTACAGGAACTTCACAATTATTAAGTGTTCCTTTTGCGATGTATGCGAAATCTTCAGGAAACCCATACTGGGAAGTTACAGGAAACAACATTTCTAATGTGAATTTGGGAAATGTAGGTATTGGTTTAACGAATCCTGTTGCAAGATTGGATGTGGCCGGAAAAACAAAAACCCTCGATTTGCAAGTTGTAAATGGTGCAGCAACAGGAAAAGTTTTAACATCAGACGCAACAGGAAATGCAACCTGGAAAGCCTTTCCTGCAGTGCATTTTCGGGCAAATCTGGTAAATGGGAGCAAAACGATAGGTTATAATTCTTTAACAACATTAAAATGGGCAGTAACAGACAGCAGTGAATTCCCTACAACACCATCCAGTTATAACCCAACAACAGGAGTTTATACCATTCCTGAAAGTGGTTATTATTCAATTTTTTTGAGTGTTTCAACTAATTTCGGTACAGGAAACGTGGCGGGATCCTTTCCGATTGCCATCGCCGTAAACGGAGGTATTGAAGCGATTGACAATATTACTGTTCAACAATTTCAGGGAGTAAACGGAAGCAGAAATACACAAACGGAAATGTTTCTGAACCAAGGTGATCAAATTACGTTTTTGATAAACCAAACCTATTATAACTCAGGACCTATCAACCTTGCAAACCTTACCCAATGTGGAATTCATTTAATACATAAATAAAATTGGAGTTAATATCTTTGCTAAGACAAGATTCATACTATTTCAAAATAGCCGGGAAAATTTACTTTTTCTTATTTTTACTAATATTTTAAAGAAGTAGAGGATATTATAGAAATCAATTCAATACTTGGATTAATTTTGATTAAAGCAGTTTTCCTAGAACCAAATTAATCATTCATTTTAGATATACCAATAAATGGACATTTGGGTACTAAATTGCTCCTCAAACACCTCGATAATCATTAAGCTCAGGCTCCAATGTGTGGTTTCCGATACAAAGACCAGAGCCTCCTGCATCCCTTACAAACAACAGTTATTAATATTAGTTTTACTAAAACTATACTGCTTTTACAAAAACATTTGAGGTATTTAGTTAAATCGCCGGATAAAATTAGAGGCAACCTAATTGCGTTTTTTGAGTGCAATTTTGTGAAATGTGTGTTTAAGAAATGTAGATTTAAGTCTATAAGCATTTGAAAAACATTAGGTTAATATTATTTAGTTAATTTTAACCTAATAAAACTTGTGTATATT
>Ga0302347_1002820_pt1 | contig 16616 bp, 10 predicted proteins | sample PhyWR1_FD_202178 | JGI IMG/M metagenome (GOLD analysis project Ga0302347, IMG submission 202178) | Leaf surface microbial communities from wheat plants in UC Gill Tract Community Farm, Albany, California, United States - DLSL W.R1 (v2)... | ecosystem: Host-associated > Plants > Phyllosphere >...
AACATAACTACTTGTCCATAAAGATTTATTGATTGGGAAGAAAACGTTCCAGATCAATCCGCCAATAATTAAGGCAACTCCGGCGATTGCCATTTTGGTTGCTTTTTGAGTTTTAGATATATTTTGCAATAGTAATTGACCAATTAATAAGCCAATTATTCCGTTTACAATTGAAGGTAAAGTGCTTAAAATTCCTTCCGGATCCCAGGTTAAAGTTGCGTGATACATATGTCCTTCAAGCAAAAGATTATCAACCCACGCCGCTAAATTGGTTCCTTTTTCCAGATTTGCAGCTCCAACTCCCGGAACAGGAATCAAAGTCATTGCTGTCCAATATCCTAATAATAAGACTATTCCGGTTATGATTTGTGTTTTTTGAGATGTTTTTAAATACAAAAGAGAAACCACAAAATAAACTACTGCAATTCGCTGAAGAACTCCCGGAAGACGCACATCATGATAAGCTTCGATACCGCTGTAAGCTAAAAACAGATAAATGGCCAGAATAGAAAAAGCAAGTATATTTTTTACTTTAGAACTAAAATTTCCCATCAAGGCATAGCCAACAGCAATAGTTATGGCTAAACGACCGATAAGCAACGGAATTCCTTCAAGTCCAAATAATTGAATTTTGCTAAAAAAGTTAAAAAAGATTCCTAAGCATAACATTCGTAGCGAACGTACGAGGATTTTATTGAAAGTGGTAGAATCGTAAATTTTATCCGGCATAGCCAAAGGGACAGCAACTCCCATTATAAAAACGAAAAATGGGAAAACTAAATCAGTTGGGGTGCAGCCGTGCCAGTCGGCGTGTAATAAAGGTGGGAAAACATTGCCCCAATCTCCGGGATTGTTCACAATTGTCATTAATAAAATAGTGAGTCCGCGAAAGACATCTAGCGAAATTAAGCGTTCTTTTACCATTGGTTTTGGTTAAATTGGTTAGTTAATAATTTTAAAAGTCGCTATTTGGTTTAAAAAAGTAACAATAGGAGAACGATGGTGGTTATTTATGTTCTCACACTATTACGGTGTAATATAAGATTTGTTTTTATATCGTTATAATATTAAAATTGGTTTCTAAAGGTTTTAATTTCTGAATTAAAAGAGGGATTAATTGCTCTCCTTTTTCCAGATAAAATTCAGAAAAATTGCTTTGACGTTCTTGTAAACTCTGACTTGGAAATAATTCTAATTGCAAATCCGTTACGCGTTGTATTTCATCATTTAGTTTTCTTTTTTGGGCTTTCAATAATCGTTTTTCAAGATTATCTAAACCTTTTTTCTGTTTTACTTCCTGTGCTTTTACTGCTCCTGAAAAAGATTGGTCTGTTTTATTTGCCAGTTCATAAAGATATTCAAATTGTTTTTCTAAAATTTCTTTTTGTGCAGTGAGATCAATAGGAAAATCAGATAATTTATGTGTAATTGCATTGACCAAATTAGCAGGTTTAGTAAATAAATCTTTCCAGCTTAAACCTAAATTGTCTGCTTTTTTTGCTTGTTTTTCTGTTGCCAATAATACTGAATTACGAACTAAAAGAACCGGAAAAGTTATATTCACTGCATCAAAAAATGATTTCAACTCTAACCAATAAGCGATTTCTCCGCCACCGCCAATATAACATAGATTAGGCAAAATAATTTCCTGATAAAGCGGACGCATAATCACGTTTGGACTAAATTTTTCCGGATTATTTTTTAATTCTGCGAAGATTTCTTCTTTAGAAAAAGAAATTAGGGTATTATTAACGATGTATTTATCGTTTTCAAAAATGATTCTTTCGCGTAAAGTATCTTCAATATAAAATAAATTAATCTCACGCGGATTTACCTGAACACTATAATCGGTAAGTTTTTCTATTGTTTTTTGAACCGCTTTATAAGAAGTTTGTTTTTCTAATTCTTCTTCAGCATACGGAATAAAAGCCCTTTTTAAGTCGGCATCGTCAGCATCCAGAATTACTAAACCGTAATTTGAAAATAAACTGTTTGCAAGAAAACGTGTAGCGTCAGCTAGATTATCGTGTTTTAAATAAGCTTCTTCAAATAGTTTTTTCAAAACATTTGCATTGGTACTCGATCCTAATTCTGCAGCATAAATTTCTAAGAACTCTTTTAAACCGACAGTCGAAAGTCTTCCAACAGGACCGGTACTTTCTTTGTTCCATCTGAATTTTTTTCCTTTAAAATTAAAATAATTGATTTCTTCAAAATCATGATCTTCTGTCGCCATCCAATAAACAGGAACAAAATTATAGGACGGATATTTTGATTTTAATTCTTTCGTTAAATTAATTGTCGAAATGATTTTATATAAAAAATACAACGGGCCGCTAAATAAATTTAATTGATGTCCGGTTGTAATTGTAAAAGTATTTTCGAGTGCTAAAAGTTCAATATTTTGTTTACTTGCGTCAGAAAGTTCAATGTTTTGATATTGTTTTTTTAGCGTTTCAACCAAAGGAATTCGGTTGTTGTGGTCAAAATTGGCTTGTTTTTCTGCAATTTGTTTTTCAAAATTTTCCAGTGTTGGAAAATGATTGTATAAAGATTGTAATGCTGGTTTTTGATCTAAATAATCTTGTATCAAGGTAGAAAAATATCCGGAGGTTTGATAGCTGATACAGTCGGTAGGCATAATTTTAGGTTTATTTTTGATAGCTGTAAATTTAATGAAAATATGCAGTTAAAAATGGTTTTAACGATTGCTTATGATTTGATTTTTATTTTTTGTTTTAAAGCCCCTCTAATCAGGTTTTTAATTTTAGGTTTTTCGTTTGTTTTTTGGAAATAAAAACTCAATAAATTTGTTAAAAAACAATAAGTGTTCTAAAACTAATTTGCATTAATATGAATTATTAATAATGAAACTATATTTTTGTAATCAAAAAAAAGATATATCAGTTTTACATGGAAAATAATTCTAAGAAGGTGAATTCCTTACGCCACGTTCTTTTTGGTTCTTTAATTGGAACCACAATTGAATTTTTTGATTTTTATATTTATGCCAATGCCGCCGTATTGGTTTTTCCTCAATTATTTTTTCCGAGTTCAGATTCAACTATGGCAACTCTGGAATCTCTGGCTACTTTTTCAATTGCATTTTTATCCCGCCCTTTAGGTTCAGCTTTTTTTGGGCATTATGGAGATAAAATTGGGAGAAAATTTACTTTAGTTGCCGCTTTATTGACCATGGGAATTTCTACAGTAACCATAGGCTTTTTGCCAAGTTATGCCAGTATTGGCGTTGCTGCGCCTTTATTGTTAATGCTTTGCCGTTTCGGGCAAGGTGTTGGTTTAGGAGGCGAATGGGGTGGAGCTGTTTTACTGGCAATAGAAAATGCACCGCCACATAAACGCGCCTGGTACGGAATGTTTCCACAATTAGGCGCTCCAATTGGATTACTGCTTTCAGGAGGAACTTTTTTACTATTAACCGACTCCATGAGCAATGAAGATTTTATGGATTATGGATGGAGAATTCCATTTATTGCCAGTGCACTTTTGGTAATTGTAGGTTTTTATATTAGAACAAAAATTACAGAAACTCCTTCTTTTGAAAATTCTAAAAAAGAACATGAAGAAGTAAAAGTTCCTTTCCTGACACTTGTAAAATCATATAAAAATCAGTTGATTTTTGGAACTTTTGCCGCAATTACCACTTTCTTGGTTTTTTATTTAATGACCGTTTTTACCTTAAGTTGGGCAACTTCAGATTTAGGAATTGTAAAAAGAGACGGATTGTTGATACAATTGTTTTCTGTTCTGTTTTTTGCCATTTTTATTCCGGTTTCGGCTGTTGTGGCAGATAAAATTGGTCGTAGAAAAATGCTAATCATTGCTACAGCGGCAATTGCAATCTTCGGATTTTTCTTTTCTTATTTCTTAAGTTCAGGAGACATAGTTTTAGTTACCACTTTTGCCTGCATCGGAATGTCATTAATGGGATTTACATATGGACCTTTAGGAACTTTCTTGTCTGAGTTGTTTCCAACAAATGTTCGTTATTCAGGCGCATCTTTGACTTTTAATATGGCAGGAATTCTTGGAGCAGCTTTTGCACCTATGATCGCAATTTGGCTGGCAAAGAAATATGATGTGAGTTATGTAGGGTTCTATTTAGTTGCCGCAGCACTTATTTCTCTAATTTCATTTTTAGTAATTAGTAAAGAGAAACATAAGTTTTAAAGTTTTTAACCGAAAAGTTCTCAAAAGAAAAAAGTCCGTAATTCTGATAAAGATCAGGATTACGGACTTTATATTTAAATTATCTTTTTAAGCTAAAATGCCCTCTAAATTCTGTTCCGTTTATTCGGGTCACAAGAAACCAATAATCGGCTCCGGGTTGCGGTTGTCCCAGATAATTTCCGTCCCAGGATGTATTTGGCCCTAATTCTTTAATGAACTTTCCGTAGCGATTAAAAATTTTGATTCCTGTATTTGGAGCTAAATAGGCGAAATCAATTGTCCACGAATCATTAAAACTATCATTGTTTGGAGTAAAGAATTTTGGATAAGGAAGTTCGTCAACCAAATTAATACAATCTCCGGCCGTAGCTTCAAGAATATTTATTGTTACAGGAACTCTTTCACTTTCGCAATTGCTGATGGTTTGTGATGCATAATAAGTTATTCCATTTTCCAGATTTGTTGATTCGGATAAAGTAGCGTTTGCAGAAACACTTTCGTACCATTTTATATTTTGTCCAGTAATCTGAATGCTGCTGATTTTAGCATTTTTTTGAATACAAAATACTTGAGGAGAATCGGCAATTGGGTTTTGAGTATCTTGTATTTTTACATTAATGGCAAATTTTTCACTTTCGCAATTGTTTAAAGTCTGAGTAACATAATAAGTATGGTTTTGAAGCAAAGTTGTTTCTGGTAAAATATTTCCGTTGGTTGCAGAATCATACCATTTAAGAGCAGTTCCTGTTATATTAAGATTCTCGATCGTTGCAATTTCGTCAATACAAAACTGTTGATTGTTATTTCCTGTTGGTAAAGCTGTATCGTATATTTGAACTGTAAAAGGAGTTCTGTCACTTTCGCATCCAATTGTTTGCGATGCATAATACGTTCGATTATTTTCTAACAAAGTCGTATTTGGTAAAGCCGCTGCTGAAAAGCTGGTGTCGTACCATTTTACATTTTGTCCTGAAGTTTGAATGTTGCCCAAAGTCGCATTCTCTTTTTTACAAAAAGATTGATTGGCATTTCCTGTTGGAGCGAGAGGAGTGTTTACAATAGAAACTGTAATGCCTAATGCTGGGCCTATGCAACTTTCTGTAGTTTGAGAAGCGTAATATGTTTTACCATTTTCAAGATTTGTAGTTTCGGTTAATAAAGAGCCATTTGTTTCTGCATCATACCATTTTATAAAAGTTCCTGTAACCTGGATATTTGCAATTGTTGGATTTTGTCCTGTACAAAAGGATTGATTTATGTTTCCTGTTGGTTTTGAGAGATCAAGAATTACTGAAGTAACAACTGCTCTTTCACTTTCGCAGCCATTTATTGTTTGGGTAGCAAAATAATTTTTATTATTCTGAAGCAAGGTTGTAATCGGCAAAGGAGTTCCTCCTGTTTCTTCATTGTACCATTTTATATTTTGTCCAGTAATTTCAATATTGCTTAGAGTTGCATTTTGCTGAATACAAAAAATTTGCAATCCATACAATATCGGTAATGGCTGGTTGCTAATTTTGACAGTTTGATTTTGTGTAGACGAATTTCCGTTTTCGTCGTTATAATTCCACACAATTGTATAAGTTCCGGGTAAACTATAAGACAATGGATTTGTAGTTGTTCCTGTAATTTGTCCGGCACATTTATCTGTAGCAGTTGGAATTGTAGTTACTACTGTATTACAATCACCCGTTATGATTGGCAAGTCTGCTATATTTGGAACTGGAGGTTCTATATCTCCAATAACAACAGGGATTTTTTTAGTATCATCACAGCCGCCAGTTCCAGTAATTAAACAACTATATTCTCCACCATTAGCTGTCGATGCATTTGGAATTGTTGGATTTTGATCTGTTGATGTAAAACCATTTGGACCAGTCCAGGAATAATTTGTTCCTCCCGATGCTTTAAGTTCTAATGTATTGCCAATGCAGATAGGAGAGTTGCTTGTGGCTTGAGGATTAGAAAGGCAGTCTTGAAATTTTGCGAGGTAAACATTATAAAGACCACCTAGTGAATTCAATGTGTAATTTTCTTGATGCGCTCCTGGTGTAGAAATTCCTTTTGAACTTTGTGTGTTTCCTACCAAGTATATATTGTCTAATTGATCTAATGATATTTTATTATTTACGTCTGCCGCGCCATTAGTTCCTTCAGTAGAATTTCCTCCATAATAAGTTCCCCATTCTCTTTGTCCATTTTCGTCAAGTTTTATCATATAAGCATCTCCATACTGAGGAACTGTAGAATAAGCACCAGGTGTTGCTATTCCGTCTCGTAAATCAGTGACGCCTTCAATTATGACTTTGTTTTTAGAATTAACTACAATATCCTGAATGATTTCGCCAAAGTAAGTTCCCCAAACTTGTTTTTGAGTATTAAGATCTAATTTAATAACATAACTATTGTAATTGTATCCCAACCAAAATGAAGACGTTTGAAAAGTAGGGTTAAAAGTATTATCGCTTATTAAATTGGTATGCGAATCTGTAGTACCAATGAGATATAAAAAGTTTTGTTTTATTACTGATTTAGTTAATGTAGAAAATCTTGCTCCATTGAAATAACTTCCCCAAACCCTCATGCCATCTAGTGTAAATTTAGCAATCATTGAGGAGCCATAACCGGCAATGGTTGGTTCGTATGAACCAGGTGTTGCAATACCACTGAAACTGGAGGTGTGTCCGGTTATATACAAAAAACCATCATCAGAAATATTACATGACTTGATTTCGTCATCTCCAGTTCCTCCAAAATAGGTTCCCCAGATTCGTATTCCTTGAGGATTAAACTTTGCAATAAAGCCATCACTATCAAGATAACCTGCAGCATGAGTTGGCTGGTAACTTCCACTAGTTGCAATTTTACTGGAACTTCCTGTTTTTCCTACTAGATAAACATTTTGTAGTGCATCAAAACATAAATCATTTCCATAGTCAAATTGTCCTGCTCCATAATATGTACCCCATTCCCGAACTCCTAAAGAATTCAATTTTACAAGATATGCAGTTGAATAATCGTATAATTCTGGGGTAGGTTGGTGCGAAGTAGGAGTTGTTACATTACTTGCGTCTAATAATTCGGTTCCGGCAAAATATAAGTTCCCAGTTGCATCTACTTTTATAGTTGATGGAATAACGGGATAATATGTCCCCCAAATTCTAACTCCATTTGAATCAAATTTTGTTACATATCCATATCCGTGATAATAAGTACTGGTAGTTGATTCTGGTAGTGTACCAATCGTAGCAATGTTTATTGTACTTCTTGTATATCCTGAAAAGTAAACATTATTGTTAAGATCATTACATATATCTGATGAATAATCTCCATTATTTCCACCATAATAAGTGCCCCAAAGTCTATTTGGAACAGGATCAATAACAATAGTTTTACCATCAGCAGAATGGTTGCTTTCAAACCCGTAAACGTCTTTTTTTATTTTTTTATATTCAACCTCAATTTCCTTTTTACTTCCTCCATCTTCAATCCAACTTGCAGGAAGCGTTTCTTCCATTTTTCCAAAGCGAACATTCATTTGGATTTTATGATCAACCAAATCAGTTTCAGCACCATTAAATTTTAATTTAATATCAGAGATTTTCCCTTTCGGATGGATCACAAAATTATATTCAACAGTTTTTTGAGGATCATTTGGAATTGTAAAAACAGCATCAATATTTGGATAAATATTTTTATAAGTAATTTGCTTAAAGGTATAAACGCCAACAATTCCATCCGGTTTATTTGGGATATTATAGTAATTGTCAAAATCGGCTGATTTTTTTTCGGTAACTAATTCTACTTTAGAATTTGAGTTCAGAAAATCAATATCAATTCTATGAAATGTATATTCCAGATTAAATTCCGGTTTTTGTTCATTATCTTTTTCAGGAATAGAATAAGGAAGCGTTTTGGCTGTTTTTTTTGAAGGAATAACAGGTGTTTTTTTAACTTCATAGACGTCATATGAAAATCCATTTTTCTTTAACTGAACATTTAAACCATTCGAATTCAGTAAATATTTTACTGCATTATTCGGTTTTCCATTCTGATCGATAATCTGACCTTTATTTTCTTTAAAACCAATAGATTGATTTTTGTTTTGAGAAAATAAATGAATTGAAACTAAGAGAAAAATAAAAAGTAAAGTCTGTTTCATATAAATAATTTCGTCGAAAGCAAATGTAATTAAATATCTATAAAACAATATCAAAAACTCAAAACTCCAGACAATAAAATCTTTTCTTCAAAAATCTCCAAATAAGCGTATTTTTGCAAAAAATAATCCCGTCTTGAAAACGAAACTTTTTGTAATTACACCGCCTTTTACGCAACTGAATACACCGTATCCGGCAACGGCCTATATAAAAGGTTTTCTGAATACCAAAAATATAGAATCTGTTCAGGCAGATTTGGGTATTGATGTAATTTTAGAATTGTTTTCTAAGAAAGGATTAAATGATTTGTTTCAGGTTTCAGGTTTAAAGTTTGCTTCGCCTATTCAGCTTTCAGCTTCGAGTCAAGTTCCTGCAAACGAAATTTCAGATAACTCGAAACGTATTTTTGCTTTAAAGGACGAATATATTAAAACCATCGATTCTGTAATTCAGTTTTTGCAAGGGAAAAATCCGACTTTGGCTTTACAGATTTGTCAGGAAGATTTTCTGCCTGAGGCTTCTCGTTTTGCACAACTGGAAGAACTCGACTGGGCTTTCGGAACAATGGGAACTCAGGATAAGGCAAAACATTTAGCAACTTTATATCTCGAAGATATTTCAGATTTTATTGTAGAATGTGTAGACGATAATTTTGGTTTTAGCCGATATGCCGAACGTTTAGGACGAAGCGCCAACTCTTTTGATGAATTGTACGAAGCGCTTCAACAAAAGCCAACTTATATCGATTCGATTTTAATTTCACTTCTAAAAGTGAAAATCGAAACCGTAAAACCAACTTTGTTTTTAATTTCTGTTCCCTTTCCGGGCAATTTATACAGCGCATTTCGATGTGCACAATGGGTAAAACAAAATCATCCCGAAATAAAAATTTCAATGGGAGGCGGTTTTCCAAATACCGAATTAAGATCTATTTCAGATAAACGCGTTTTCGAATTCTTCGATTTTATCACTTTAGACGATGGAGAAGTTCCAATCGAAGAATTAATTTTCAATTTAGAAAATCCAAATTCTGTCACTCCAAGCGATGATGAAAAGCGTTATAAAAGAACTTTTTTATTAGAAAAGGGAGAAGTTGTTTATAAAAATAATTCCCTAAAACACGATTACAAACAAGCTTATGTAGGAACTCCTGATTATTCAGATTTGCCTTTGGATAAATATATTTCGGTTATCGAAATCGTAAATCCAATGCACAGGATGTGGAGCGACGGTCGTTGGAATAAACTCACAATGGCGCACGGTTGTTATTGGGGAAAATGTACGTTTTGCGATATTTCTTTAGATTATATAAAGGTTTACGAACCCGTTGCGGCAAGTTTGCTTTGCGATCGAATGGAAGAATTAATTGAACAAACGGGACAAAACGGATTTCATTTTGTTGATGAAGCTGCGCCGCCGGCTTTAATGCGTGCTTTGGCTTTAGAAATCTTAAAAAGAAAACTGGCAGTAACCTGGTGGACAAACATTCGATTTGAAAAAAGCTTTTCTAAAGATTTATGCTTGTTACTAAAAGCTTCCGGATGTATCGCCGTTTCTGGTGGATTGGAAGTTGCATCAGACCGATTATTGAAATTAATTGATAAAGGCGTAACGGTGGAACAAGTGGCAAAAGTTACCCGCAATTTTACCGAATCCGGAATTATGGTGCATGCCTATTTAATGTACGGATACCCAACACAAACGATTCAGGAAACAATTGACAGTCTTGAAATGGTTCGTCAGTTGTTTGAAGCTGGGGTTTTGCAATCTGGATTTTGGCATCAGTTTGCCCTTACGGCGCACAGTCCGGTTGGATTGTATCCGGAAAAATTTGGGGTGACCAAAAAGACAGAAGCAATAGGAACTTTTGCAAACAATGATATAGAATACAGCGATTCTACAGGAATTAATCACGATAAATTCAGTTTCGGATTAAAGAAATCGCTCTTTAATTTTATGCACGGAATCTGCTTTGATTATGAACTACAAGATTGGTTCGATTTTAAAATTCCGAAAACCAAAATCCATCCTGATTTTATTTTTAATGCACTCGAAGAACAAAATGATTTTAATACCAAACCAAATGCAAAAGTAGTTTGGCTTGGAGGAAAACCTTTTGCAGAAAGCTTTACAAAATCAAAAAAAGGAAGAAGCTGGGAAATGATGTCGCTGACTTTTCATGACAAAAAAGAAAGTTTTACCATTCAAACCAGTAAAGAAGAAGGCGAATGGCTGATAGATATTTTATTGAAAATTTCAATTTCGAATTCCAAAAACTACACTTTTCAGGAGGTGAAAAATGATTTCGAAACGTCGCTGGAAGATTTCGAATTATTTTGGTATTCAAAACCGGTAAATACTTTGAGAGAATTTGGGCTTTTGGTTTTATAACCTAATATTCAACCGAAGTTCCGTCATTTGGAATTGCAGTTTTAGACAAAAGATTATTATCTGCAAGCGCTCTTTTCAATTCTTCGCGAGTTGTTGGACAATGATTTAAAGCTTCAAGATGATTTGCAAAAACTTTTCCGGGTGCTAGAGCAGTAAATCTCAAAATGTCATTTATCCGCATCAATAAAGGCTGTCCAAAATCCAGTCTGGCAGTTCCGCAGGCAACAGTTGCAATATCTGGTTTGAGTTCAATTAAAGCTTTTTGAACATCATCTGTAAAAATTGTATCAGAACTTATGTAAACTGATTTTTCATTTGGAAGTTCGATATAAAAACCCATCACATTTCCCATTAGTTTAGCAATAAAACCGTAACCGTGAAGCGCTGGAATGCCAATAATTCTCCCACCTAAAAAAGGTTGAGGTTCCCAATAATTTAAGGTTTGAATAATGTTTAAGCCTCTTTGACTCAGTTTTTTTTCGTCCTTTTCACTACATATAACCGGAACGCTGTTTCGTCTTAAAAAAACTTCTCCCGCTTTATCAATATGGTCAGGATGCAAATGTGTAATTAAGCAATGCGTTACCTTGCTCAAAATTTCTCTGCTATTTTTAGGCAAAGCAACAAGCGGATTTCGTCTGGCGTTATAACGGAAAATCGTAAATGGCGGAATCGTTTTTCTTTTTCCTAACATCGGATCAACTAAGATTACATGTTGATCCGTTTCAATCACTAATGTGGCATTTCGCAAATGATGTATTTTCATATCTGACAAATTAGAACTTAAAAATACGAAGATTTTCTAAATTTTATTTACAGATTTTTCTTTAATTTTAGTACAATTGTTATTATTTATTGCATGCAATTAGAAGAAGGTTTTCATTGTTATTACATTTACGAGACGTTAAGCGAACCATAATCCCGCATTAACCAACAGAAAATCGAAACCCAATTCCGTGCAAATTTTCAATCGAAATTCCGTTTTCATTAGCCAGAATTTTTCGAAGGCGCGAAATAAAAACATCCAGACTTCGCCCCATAAAATAATCATCAGTTCCCCAAAGAGCCGTTAAGATTTGTTCTCTTTTTAAAACTAAATTTTTATTGTCAAGAAAAAGTTTTAGCAATTCGGCTTCGCGTTGTGTAAGACCAACTTTTTCAGCATCATTAAAAAGAATAAAATTTTTAGTATCAAACTGATACTTTCCAATTTCATAAATAGACTTTTCGATTTTAGTATTTTTTTGAGAACGTTTCAGGAAAATTTCAATTTTCAGAATCAATTCTTCAATGCTGAAAGGTTTTACCAAATAATCATCGGCACCCAAACGAAGCCCTTTTATACGATCTTCTTTTAAAGTTTTGGCCGAAAGAAAAATAATTGGAACATCAACATCAATTTTTCTAATTTCGGTAGCCAACTCAAAACCATCCATTTTAGGCATCATAATATCCAGAATGCAAATATCAAATTCTTCTTCTTTAAAAGCCTCCAATCCAGATTTTCCATTAAGACAATGCACTACTTCATAATTGTTTTGTTCAAGATTGTCTTTGGTTAAAAATGCTAATGTTTCATCGTCTTCGGTATAAAGTATTTTGAATTGCTTCATTTTTTATAAGGAATTGAAAGGGTTATTGTAACTCCGGTTGTTAAATTATTTTCGGCTTTTATTTTCCAGTTTTGCAAACTGCAGATTTCTTTCACATAATAAAGTCCAAGACCAAAACCATTGACTTCATTGCTTTTCTCGTTCTGAACGCGATAGAATTTATCAAAGATAAAAGATAATTTTTTAGCTGTAATTCCAATTCCATTATCTACAAATTCAATTTTCAGGACCGAATTTTCATTAGAAATCTTAATTGTAATTTCAGGCTTTTCATTGCAATATTTTACCGCATTGTCCAACAGATTGTAAACCAAATTAGAAAAATGAAAAACATCAGTTTCTAATAGATAATCTCTCGATGTACTTTCAATTTTAATAACAGCTTCCGGATATTTCAACTGAATGTTTTCAATAGTTTCCTCCATAACTGGAAGAATCAGAACAGTTTCTTTTTTTAATTCTAAAGGTACATAATCTGATTTAGCAACACTTAATATTTTTTCAATATGATGATTCAGCTTATTACTTTGATTAATGATAATCTCGGTATAAGTATGCAGTTTTTTATCATCCTTAATAGGGTTTTGTTCGCTCAAATATTTGGATGCAATTAAAATAGAAGATAAAGGTGTTTTAAATTCATGCGTCATATTATTAATAAAATCACGCTGCAATTCAGAATATTTTTTTTGTTGTAAAAGCGTAAAAATCGAATAAACATAAATCAGTAAAATAAGGATCAGCATAATCGAAAGCACAAACCAAAAACGCATTGAACTGAATAAATAAGTCGTTTCGTTTGGAAAACGAACCGCAAAATAATAGACTAAATTTTTATGCTTAGGAAAATAAACCGTTTTTTTACAATCAGCTTTTTTGTGCGATAACGAAATATAATCTCCATAAATCATTTCGTCGCTCTGACAATTGTACATCGCATATTCAAAATCAGTCGTAATATTCATTTTCTTGAATTCTGTTTGTAAATAAAACTCCAGAATATCCGGTTCAAATTCATTTTCGACATTTACGATATAATAATCGTTAGAAATTTTTTGCACAGGATTTTGCGCCGGCAATTCATGATTTGTGCCTTCATATAATTTTTTGGCCACTTCAAGAAGTGCAATATGAGCTTTTTGACTCAGCTTTTTTTGTTCGATCGTAAAAGCTTCTTTTGTCCAGAGCAATTGTGCCACCAAAATACTGATAATGGCGATCAATCCCAGGACTATAATACTATTGAGTTTATTAATTTTCAAGAAAAAAGACTTTTAAAACTGTAATATTAATGAATTTTATAGTGAAAATAAGCGATTAACAAGTCATTAACAAAGATTTGAAACCGGTTAACAGCGATTTGTTTTTGTCTGAAATATCTTTGTAATATAAAATTCGAACTATAAACCATTAAATATATTTAACGATGAAAATGATTAAAATTTCTATGTTGGCTTTAGCCTTAGGTTTAATGTCTTTTTCTGCAATTGCACCTGTAAAATCAGTTGTTTGCGAAGAAGAAGTTGAAGCAACAGCAGCTTCTACAATAGTATGGAAAGCAGAAACGATTGATGTTGGTGAGATTCCTCAGGGAACTCCAAAAGCAATTGTTTATGAATTTAAAAATACAGGAAAAACAGCAGTTGTAATTACAAACGTTCAGGGATCTTGCGGATGTACAGCAACAGATTATACAAAAGAACCAGTTTTACCTGGTAAATCTGCAAAAGTTACAGCAACTTACAATGCAGCAAATAAAGGAGGTTTTACAAAAACAGTTACAGTAACAACAAGTGCTGAAACTACTCCAAAAGTACTTACTTTAAAAGGAACGGTTATTTAAAAGTAAAGGTTGGTTATAAAGTGAAAACTCCGAATATGTTATGTATTCGGAGTTTTTTTATGGACAAAATTTTTTCAGAATAAATTTTTTTTAAGCAAAACTTTCCTATTTTTATTCAAAAATAATTATGAAAATTTGGTATCAGTTTCTTGCTATTGTACTTTTTTCGGTTGTTGTTTCCTGTAATTCTAAAGCCGATAAAAAAGAAGAAAATCAGGTAAAAGCAAAAGTCGAAATTCCTGAACTTAAGCTTTCTATTGATAGTTCTGCCATTTCTAAATTTTATGAAACCTACCCAAAACTGAAAAATTTTCAGGATGAGGTTGCTTCTTTATATACCAAAAAACAATCGACACAATTGTGGCTCGATAATAAAGGTGTTGTAGAGTTTGGAAACACCTTGTTTAATAAATACAAAGGATTGGAAGAGGAAGGTTTGAAAGCCAATTTTCCGTATAAGGAACTTAATTATATTTTCGAAAACAGTAACGAAAACAAATTGTCACAAATCAATACTGATTTGATGATTACCAATTTGTATTTCTATTATGCAGAAAAAGTATATCGCGGATTTGATGAAAAAACTTCGATTTCATTAGAATGGCTGCTTCCGCGAAAAAAACTCAATTATCAGGTTTTTACCGATTCTATTTTCAAAAAATCAACTATAAATGACTACCGAAAAAGTAAAATGTTCAGTCAATATTACAAACTTCGTGATGCATTAAAAGAATACAGAGATATTGAAAAAAAGGGTGGATGGAAAACTATTGAAATTGATGAAGAGTATAAAAGCCTGAAATTGGGAGATTCTTCAAATGTTGTAGCGCAAATAAGAGAACGACTTTTTGTAACCAAAGACATTCAGGAAGATAGTAAAAGTACCGTTTTGGATACTGTTTTGATAAAAGCACTAAAAAACTATGAAGTGCGTCATGGTTATGTGGCAAAGAATATCATTTTAAAAGAACATATTAACGATTTGAACATTCCGGTTTCAGAGCGAATAAAAACCATTATTGCCAATATGGAACGCTGCCGCTGGATTGATCCTGAACTAGAAAAAGGGCAAAAATATATTGAAGTTAATATTCCGGAGTTTAAATTGTATTTGATCGAAGACGGTAAAATTGCTTTTACTTCGCCGGTTGTGGTTGGAAAAGCGATGACTAAAACCGTTATTTTTAGCGGAATGATGAATAATATTGTTTTTAGCCCTTATTGGAATGTTCCGCCAAGTATTATCGCCAAAGAGATAAAACCCGGAATGGCAAAAGACAAAAACTATCTGAAAAAGAAAAATCTCGAATGGAACAATGGCGCAGTCCGTCAGCTTCCGGGAAAAAATAATTCTTTGGGTTTAGTGAAATTTTTGTTTCCAAATTCGAGTAATATTTATTTGCACGACACGCCATCAAAAAGTTTGTTCGAAAGAGAAAGCCGAGCATTTAGTCACGGTTGTGTGCGTGTAGCAAAACCAAGAGAATTGGCAATAGAATTATTAAAAGTTGATCCGCAAGAATCCTGCCAGAATTGATAAAGCGATGCATGCCGGAAAAGAAAACTGGTACACCCTGAAGAAAAAAGTTCCTGTTTATATTGGCTATTTTACAGCCTGGGTAGATCGCGAAGGAAATCTGAATTTCTATAAAGACATTTACGGAAGAGATGAAAGTCTAATCAAATTATTGACGGAAGAATAAAAAATAAATTTCACGCAAATTTGAAAAGATTTAAGCAGATGCTCGCCGATTTATTTATTGCAGTAAGCTAAAAAAAATCTAATTAAATCTGCTCTAATCTGCAAAATCTGCGTGAAAAAATAATGATAAAACTATTTGCTCAAAACATCAATACATTTATAAAAACGTTTCGTATAATGTTCTGTATCAAGCGATGTTATAGTAACTTGTTGTGCTTTTCCTGAAGAAGCATGAATAAATTTTGACTGCATTCCGTTGGCTTCGCAAATAATTCCGAGATGACCTATGATGGTTTTGTCCTTATAGCCATAAAAAACTAAAATATCTCCCACTTTAAAATCTTCCGGTTTTAGCGCTTTACCCAAATTTTTATATCCGCCTGAACTTCTTGGCAATGTCAATCCGAAATTACTGTAGACATAACTCACAAAACCCGAACAATCAAAACCTTTTTTAGGATTATTGCTGGCGTAAACATATGGAGTTCCTAAATATTGTTTAGCATAAACAATGATAGAATCGCGATTTATCTCAGTCTGAATTTTAATATTTTGTAATACTTGAGGTTCTTTCTTCTTTACAGTAAATGAAAGTAAAATAACAGGCAGTAAAAATAATAATAGGCGCGATCTCATTTTTTAGTCTTTATATATATTGAAACGCTAAATATAAGCTGTTATTTTATTTTAAAAAGAACGGAAACACCCTGAAAAGT
>Ga0302347_1002822_pt1 | contig 16604 bp, 10 predicted proteins | sample PhyWR1_FD_202178 | JGI IMG/M metagenome (GOLD analysis project Ga0302347, IMG submission 202178) | Leaf surface microbial communities from wheat plants in UC Gill Tract Community Farm, Albany, California, United States - DLSL W.R1 (v2)... | ecosystem: Host-associated > Plants > Phyllosphere >...
CGACCAAGGCCATGCCAAAAGAAATGCTGCCGGTGGTGAACAAGCCACTGATCCAGTACGGGGTTGAAGAAGCACTGGACGCTGGCTTGACTGAAATTTCCATCGTAACGGGCCGCGGCAAGCGCGCTCTGGAAGACCACTTCGACATCAGCTACGAGCTGGAAAACCAGATCAAGGGTACTGATAAAGAGAAGTACCTGGTCGGTATCCGCCGCCTGCTGAGCGAGTGTTCGTTCTCGTACACCCGCCAGACCGAAATGAAAGGCCTGGGTCACGCGATCCTGACCGGTCGCCCGCTGATTGGCGACGAACCCTTTGCCGTAGTTCTGGCGGACGACTTGTGCGTCAACCTGGAAGGTGACGGCGTTCTGACGCAAATGGTCAAGCTTTACAACCAGTACCGCTGCACCATCATCGCGATCCAGGAAGTTGACCCGGCAGAAACCAACAAGTACGGCGTGATCGCTGGTGAAATGATTGGTGATGATCTGTACCGCGTGCGCAACATGGTTGAAAAACCGGCACCGGAAGACGCTCCGTCGAACCTGGCCATTATCGGCCGTTATATCCTGACTCCGGACATCTTCGACCTGATCAAACAGACCGAGCCGGGCAAAGGCGGCGAAATCCAGATCACCGACGCGCTGATGAAACAGGCGCAAAACGGTTGCGTGATCGCGTACAAATTCAAAGGCCAGCGCTTTGACTGCGGCGGCGCTGAAGGCTACATCGAAGCAACCAACTTCTGCTTCGAAAACTTCTACAAGACTGGCAAGGCTTACTAAAAGCGCCCAGTTGTAGAGAGCTTCAAGACAAAGCCACCCTAGGGTGGCTTTGTCGTTTTTTTTGCTGTCAGCAACCTCCTGCGCTGGTCAATCGCGCTGGAGCGATTATGCTGTTGGCCTGCCTAGGAGAGAGAAATGGCCTACGAATTTGATCTATTTGTCATCGGCGCGGGTTCTGGTGGTGTGCGTGCTGCCCGTTTTGCTGCAGGTTTCGGCGCAAAAGTGGCCGTGGCTGAAAGCCGCTATTTGGGCGGCACCTGCGTCAACGTCGGATGCGTCCCGAAAAAGCTGCTGGTTTACGGTGCGCACTTTGCCGAGGACTTCGAGCAGGCCTCGGGCTTTGGCTGGAGCCTGGGTGAAGCGAACTTTGACTGGACAACCCTGATTGCCAACAAGGACCGTGAGATCAACCGCCTCAACGGCATTTATCGCAACTTGCTGGTCAACAGCGGTGTGACCTTGATCGAAGGCCACGCCAGGATCACCGGGCCAAACGAAGTTGAAATCAACGGCCAACGTCACACCGCCAAACATATCCTGATCGCAACCGGTGGCTGGCCGCAGATCCCCGAGATCCCGGGCCATGAGCACGCTATCAGCTCCAACGAAGCGTTTTTTCTCAAAGAGCTGCCCAAGCGCGTGCTGGTGGTAGGCGGTGGCTATATTGCCGTTGAATTTGCCGGGATTTTCCACGGCCTTGGGGCGAAGACATCATTGCTATATCGCGGTGACATGTTCCTGCGCGGCTTCGACGGTGCTGTGCGCAAGCATTTGCACGAAGAGCTGAGCAAGCGCGGGATGGATGTGCAGTTCAACGCCGATATCGAGCGCATTGACAAGCAAGCTGACGGCAGCCTCAAGGCAACGCTTAAAGATGGCCGTGTGCTGGAAGCTGATTGCGTGTTCTATGCCACGGGCCGTCGCCCGATGCTCGACAACCTGGGCCTGGAGAACACCGGGGTCAAACTCGACAAGCGCGGCTTTGTTGAAGTGGACGATCTGTACCAGAGCGCTGAGCCGTCGATCCTGGCCATTGGCGATGTGATCGGTCGCGTGCAGCTGACGCCAGTGGCCCTAGCTGAAGGCATGGCTGTGGCCCGTCGCCTGTTCAAGCCTGAGCAATATCGCCCGGTGGATTACCAGATGATCCCGACAGCGGTATTCAGCCTGCCGAATATCGGCACGGTCGGTTTGAGTGAAGAGCAGGCCATTGAGGCCGGGCACAAGGTGCAGATTTTCGAAAGCAGCTTCCGGCCGATGAAACTGACCCTGACCGAGTGCCAGGAACGTACGCTGATGAAGCTGGTGGTGGATGCCGACAGCGACAAGGTGCTGGGTTGCCATATGGTGGGCCCGGAGGCGGGGGAGATCGTGCAGGGTCTGGCGATTGCCTTGAAAGCAGGGGCTACCAAGCAGCATTTCGACGAGACCATCGGGGTACACCCGACGGCGGCTGAAGAGTTTGTGACGATGCGTACGCCAGTAAAGCGCTAACAGTTAGCTTTTATCGCGGGCAAGGCGCTCGTTGAATCTGTGGGAGCGGGCTTGCTCGCGATGCAGGCGACGCGGTCTGCCAGGCAAACCGCGTAGATCTCATCGCAGGCAAGCCAGCTCCCACAGGTCTTGTGTCGTACACAAAATCTGATGCATACAGGTGCAAATGTGGGAGTGGGCTAGCCATTGGCTCAGCTAGCGGAAATCTGCATAAGGCACCAACGGCTGCACCGGCATCGGCAAGTTGCCCTGCCACACATCGAAGGTGTAACGCAGGTACAGCATCGCCCGGCTTGGCGCGTAGCTGTCACTGTGTTGATAGAGCAAGCCGCCACCCAATACCAGGTTGTCTGACAGCCTGCGTTCCACCAACCCTTGCACGCGATAACCGATGCCACTGCTGCTACTGCCGCTCTTGGTCAGTGACGGATCACTGACAATGTCATAGCCGCCCTGATTCAGCACATCGGTCAGTTGGCTTACTGAATTGTCCAGCGGGTACAGGTCACTGCTGTCGCTCTTGGATTTTGACCAGCTCACCGAGCTTTCCAGGGACACCGACCAGTTGGCATTGCGCCAGGCATAGTTGAGCGGCACACCGATCGAGTAGTAGCGCTGCGGGCTGTAATAACCGCCCTGACCCAGGGTGTACTCGCTCAGATCCTTGTCGTATCCCCAGTACATGACGGTAAGCCCAGTTCGCAGGCGCTCGTCAGCACGCTCAACCAAACGGTAGTAGTACCCTGCCATGGCCGTGCTCTTGTGGTTGTCTTCGACATTCTTGCCGCGTAACCAGTGCTGGCCGAAACTCGCCCAGACGCCATCCACGCCACCTTCGTCGTGGCTCAAGCTCAAGGTCAGGCCGTTGGACGTCACACCACCCCAGGTAATCCCCGTAAGTTGATCCTTGGCACCGGCATAGGACAGAATGGAGTTGCTCATGGGGCGACGCGATCCGGTCAGGGTCCAGCCCAATGAACCGATCTTGTTGCTGTAGGCAATACCGCCGAGCCAGTTCGGCACTTTGAACGTGTCCGGGGTTCGACCGAAGTCGATGTCCCAGGTCTCGTTTTTCCAGCCCACTGCCATCATCGTCCCGGTGGCCGATTGAGAGCTGTCTACACAACCCTCAGCTCCAGAGCGGGTTTGACCCACCTGACAGGTGCCATAGGCTTCAGTCACTCGTCCTTGACTGTTAACGTCGAATGCACCCGCATCCATATTCAAGTTCTCGGCCCGGATAAAGCCTTTGCCGTCATACACCGGAAGGTCCAGTTGCAAAATGGTGGTGCGGGTGTTGGTATCCGAGGTGCCGGCCGAAGCATCGTCCGAACGCCAGCCATAGTCGGTATATAGATGAACCGTCGGATTTTGCCGCTGGTACAGTTCATCTACATCACTGCGCAGGCTGCGGGCCAACCACTCATCATCGTCCTTTTCACGGCTGGCCATGGTCATGGCGCGATTGTCCCGGGGGTTGCCCTGCTCAGGGGTAATCAGGCCTGCGGCGGCCATGCTTTTGGCGTAGTAATCCAGCGCCTTTTGCGGTTCTTTGGCCGACACCAGCCGCGCTGCGTCGCGGTACATCAGCGGATCGGCCTGAGGTGATTGCAGCAACTGGGCATAGATGGCCTGGGCTTTGTCAGGTTCACCCACGGCGGCCCAGGCATTGGCCACGCGGCGTTGCTGTGAAGGGGTCAATGGCGTGCCAGGGGCAGGGGTGAACTGGGTCAGTTGCTGGCGAGCCGAAAGCAGATACTTGCTGGCAATCAGGGTTTCGATTTGCCCCAGCTGCGCATCCGTGTTGCCCGGTTGTTTTTTCAGTACCTGGCTGTACAGGTTTTGCGCCTGTTCATAGTCACCACGCTCCAGGGCCCAGCCAGCGATGGTCATCAGGTCGTCGTTGTCGGCGTTCTGCATCAGCAGGGCAATGGCTTGCGGCTCTTGCCCTGCGGTACGCAGGCTTTCGGCGCGGGCGACCAGTACGTTGCGTTGCAGGCGCGTGTCCAGCTCACGCATGGAGTCGGTCCACTGCGCCTTGGGCAATTGCTCCAGCACGCTCAATGCACTGGCATCGCGTTCGCTGCTGGACAGGTAAAGGGCATAGGCATACAGCGCTTCGGGATTGCGGCCCTGGCGGCTCATCAGTTGCTTGAAGCTGTCGTCAGCGGCTGCGGGCTGGTTGATCTCGCGCTGGGCGTTGGCCAGGCGATAGGTCACCCAAGGCTCATCGGGACTGAGGTTGCGGATCTTGCTGAGCAAGGCGACCACTTGTGGCCAGTCCTTGCGCTCGGTCGCGGCATCGGCCTGACGGTTCAGTTCATCCAGCTCGATGCTCTGGCGCAGGCTGGCAAATTCCTTCTGGCTGGAAGGAGGCAGACCGTTAAGGAAAGCCTTGGCCTTCTCCGGGTCCTGCGCACTGTACAGGCGCATCAGGCCACGCACGGCGCTGCCGTTAGTGGGCTCGAGACGGCGGGCCTGCAACAGCAAGGCTTCGGCCTGGATGTCGTCATGCTCGGCCACGGCCACACTGGCCAGGCCTATCAGCGGATCGGCATCGCCGGGCTTGGCTTTGCGTGCCTGGGTAAAGGCCGTGCGCGCCGCAGGCAGATTGTTTTGCTCAAGGGCCTTGTCGCCCTGACTGAGCAGCATGCGGTAGCGGCTGGCATCCATCAGGTCTTGCCACTTGCTGATATTGGAGGTGTCCTGTTCTTTGGTTCGCGCAGTGGCAAAGTTGCTGTTGGCCTCGGCATAACGCCCCTGGCGAAACTGGGCCATGCCCAGGGCGCCGTACAGGGTCGGGTCGTCGGGATACTGCTTGATTGCACGGCGCAACAGCCCTTCAGCGGCTGCCGGGCTGCGCGACTGGTCGATCATTTGCTTGCCCTGGGCACCGGCAGTCCATGCCGGGTCACTCAGCAGGCTTTGCTGCTTTTGCAGGTTTTTGTTGGCCTCGCCAATCAGCGGCGAGTTTGGGTAGCGCGCGATAAAACCCTGCCACGCCTGTGCTGATGAGCGCTCGACCGGCAATGTGCTGAGGTAGGTGTATTCCCGTTCCGCCGCAGCGTTGCTGGCAACCGGGTCTTTGGCCAGTTGCTGCAGGACGACCAGGGCTTCTGGCGCACGGTTTTCACGAAACAGCAAATCAGCCAGGGTTTGACGCAGGCCGGGATTGCCCGGGTACTGCTTGTCCAGCGTGCGCAATTGCTCGATGACCTGTGGGCGCTGGCCCTGGATATTGCTGCGAATGCGCAGGTACTCCAGTGCCGTGGCGAAATCCGGCGGGGCATTGCCAAACAGGCGCTCGAAGATCGCCACAGCCTCTTCAGGACGACCAGCGGCGGCAAACAACCGGGCCTGTTGCAGATCTTTCTGGCTTTGCGGGTCTTGCAGCTTCATCAGACTCTGGGCCTGACGCAACGCCGCCGAATCAGGGGCGACGTTTTGCAGCTGGGCCAGACGCTGCTTGGCCAGTTCGGGATTTTTTTCCAGTAAGGCCTGGCGTATCGAAGCCACCAGCGCCTGCGGGTTGTTCGGTGAGATCAATTGCAGCCGGGCCAGCGAGTCACGCACCAGATCTTCGCGGTACATGGCTTCACCGATACGAACCTGCTCCAGTAGCCATTGTTGCTGTTCCTGCACCGTGGTCGGTTGTGCAATGGCTGCAGTGGACAAACCACCGAGCAGGAACGCCCATGTTGTTATTTTTGGCATGTCTTGATCCACGAAGGTAAAAGCTGTCCATCCTTGTCAAAGCGATAGCGTTGTTCATCCCAGCCCTGGCCAAACAGCAGCAGTGACTGGTTGTAATAGGCATCGGCCGCAGGCGGCTGTTGCTTGATCCGTTCCTGTTGTACGGCCAGCGCGGGAGAATCGAGGCCGGCCAGTAGTGGCAGCATAGCGGCAGAAAAGCCTATCGGCCCTGTACCGGTGTATTTGCCGGTGACGGCATTAACGCTTTCCGGCACATAGCCCAAGGTCTGGGTGAGGCTGGCCATGGGTGCAAAGTGCTGTTGCAGGGTCTGACGGTTGGCGGCATCCTGGGCCAGCATGCCGACCCACAGGTAAACGCGGATGGCATCGTAGTCGCCCTGCGAACCTTCCTTGCTGTCGGCAGCCCAAACGCCCCCGGCTTTCCACACTAGCCAGTCCGGGGCAAAGCCCTTGGGCGAGGTCTCGATCAGCATGCGCTGCTGGTTGCTCGCCAGTTCGGCCCATATCGGTGAGAGACGGGCAAAACGGGCCAGCAGTTGCGGTGGTAAATAACTGGGGTTCAGCCGCCAGCCCTTGGGACTGTCAAAACCCACATCGCCGGGCAACAGCATCAGGCCCAGCCCCGGCAATTTGCGCAGGCTTTGGGCCGCGCTGCGCCAGAGCATGTTCTGCCCCAGCGCCACGTATTCGGGCCACTGCCACAACCGCCCGGCCTCAAGCAGGCTGTAGGCGATCCACAGGTCGGCATCGCTGGCATTATTGCTGTCCAGGATCTGCCACTTGCCGTTTTTCGCCAGCCCCCATTGCCAGGCCGGCAGTTGGGCCTCCAGGCTACCGCCAGCGAGGTTGTTGCGGGTCCATTCGAGAATGCTCGAGAAGCTTTTTTTGTCATTGCCCAACAAGGCAAAAAACAAGCCGTAACTCTGACCTTCCGAGGTGGTGATCATTTGCGCCGACGAGCCATCGATAATGCGCCCGTCGCTGCTCATCATGGCCTTCTTGTAACTGTCCCAGGCGGGCCAGTTACAAGATTGCGCACTCGCCACCTGGGGTACAAGCCCCAGGGTCGAGGTCATGGCGAGTAACGCCAGGCGCTTCATAGCCTTAGTCATGCTTGTTCAGGCGACGGTTGGCCGCCCAGCTCAGGGCACGCCACAGCAGGAAGGCGCTGAGCAGCACGCTGATCACGGCCAGTACGGTCAGCAGCACCGGATGCTCGGACAGTTGGTACCACAGCAGCAGATACCATGGCAGGTTACCGACAAAGTACTGGTCACCCACCAGTTGGCTGTAAACACCACTGCTGCGGATCAGTGCTGCCGAACCCGCCACTGCATCCAGCTTGCCGCTGTCGCCCAGAACCTCGCGCAACAGGTTGTAGTCAGCATCGTCATTGGCCAGCAGGGCCACGACACTGCGCTGGTTATGGGTTGGCGATTGCATGCCCAAGATAGCTGCAATCGGCGCCTGGGCGGTGACTTCAACCTTGTTGGCTGGCACATTGCGGGCGTCGGTGGACGGCGTACGGCGATTGTTGGCGTCAATACCGCTGGTGCCATGGGGCTGGACCAGCATGTCGCGCTGGCGTTGCAGCAGTACGCTGAGGTCCGGGTTGTCACGCAGATCAGGTGCCATTTGCCCCAGTACCAGCAGATCGGCATCGGCCTTGGAGGCTGATTGCCAGTCATCGGTCAGGCGCAGGCCGAAAGCCGGGTAACCAGAGCGGGCAGAAATGCTGGCAACGGTTTCCAGCAGGGTGCTGATTTGTGTAGGGCTGGTGTCTTTCGGGACCACCACGATGGATTCGGACATGTCGGCCATGCGGCTGAACGGGAAACCACTGCGGGCAAAGGCCTTGAGGTCCGGCATGCTGATGTAGTGGTAATAACCGGACATATCGATGGTGGAGTCTTCATCGATAATTGCCTGGGTGTTGCCCGGCAGAATGGTCTGGCAACGTTCTTTCTGCGAGCTGCCCATGGTGCTGGCGAAGTTGAAGTCGAAACGCAGACGGTTACGGTCACCGATTTTCAGCGAAGGTACGATCAGCTTGTCATTGACGTTAGCCGAGTCGTTCGACAGTACCGCCAGGCGCAGCTCTTCCAGATTGCTGGTGTCTTTGCGCAGCAACGGCAGGCTGGTAAGGAACTGGTCGTTGAGGCTGATATTCAGACGCGAGTCATCATTGGCCGACGGCGCGGTGTAGCGGTACTGGGTGCGCAGCGGGATACCCTGGTTGCGCCATACAAACAGGTCTGGCGGCAGGTTGATGTCCAGGGTAATGGCGCGTGGTACCAACCCGCTGACTTGCAGCTGTTGCGGGTAACTGACGAGTTCGGCAAAGCGGACCGGGCGGTCGGTGCGCATCCAGGCCGGAGCATCATAGGGTTTGCGCGGTTGCAGTTCCTGAACCTTGTCGATGGTCACCCGTGAGCCGCGCAACAGGTTGCCGCCCAGGGCCAGGGCCTTGGCCGCGGTGGCCAGGTCGTCTTCGTTGCGCCCCATGACCAGCAGGATTTTGCTGTAAGGCGCATCCGGGTGGTTGATCATTTCGACCACAGGCGCGGTCACGGCCGGGAATTTCTCCAGGTCGCTCATAAACGCCGGGCGGTGGTCGTTGGTGGCGAATACCACGGTAGGTTGCACCGCGTCCTTGTCCTGCACCCCTGGCAGATTATCCAGCACCACCGGGAAATGCGCTCCACGCCAGTTGGACTGGCTACCGAAGTAGGAGGCCAGAATGGCAGCAGCTTTCTGTTCGCCCAGGGTCGGGTTGGCCGCGAATACAAACGGCAGTTCCAGTTTGCCGCTGTTGCGCGGGTCAAAAAACGGCAGCGGGAAGAACGCCAGGTCGTTTTGCAGGCTCAGCGCCTGCTCTTGCAGGGTGATCCCGCTGCCACGGCTGATATTCACCCACAGGGTGCTGTTGGCCGGGTCTTCGCAGAATTCGGTGTAATGGCCGACAAACTCCAGGCGCACGCGATTGAAGTCCGAAATTAGGCGCGGATCGAGAGCCAATTTTTGCGTGGTTTTACGCCCCAGTTGATCTTTCTCGATCGGCACCACACCCATCAGTACATCGTTGAGGTACACCCGGATATGGGAAACCGTCGGGATCAACGAAGGCGAGGGGGTGTATTCCAGTTGCAGGGTGGCGTCACTGGCAATCCGGTCCCGGCGCATGCCGAATTCCACCTGGTCAGCACTGTTGATGCCCAGCAGCAGGGAATCACCGGGGCGTCCCAGTTGCTCAAAGGTATAAGTCACCGGCCAGCTTGGCAGCACCTGATCGGTCTGGGCGAACGCAGGTTTGGGCAGCGTTTCGGCCACCGGTGAACTACCCGGCAAGGGCAACGAGGCCGCCATCAGTGATGAGGTTACGGCCATCAGCGCGAGGCTGGCGAAAATGGATTTTTTAGTTATACGACTCATGATCTGCTCACTGGCCGGGAAATAAGAGGGGTGGATGTGGGCATGCGCGGCAAGAAGCTGCCCAGCCACTGAAAGATGTGCAAAAAGGGTTTCGCCAACACGCGGATCCACGCCGGCAGATATTCATACAGACGGTAGTAGCCCTTGATGCCCAGGGCCAGGATCTCCTTGAGACTCTGGATTGGCTTATCGGCTTCAAACCCGCTGTTGTGGTCAAGCCAGGCATCGGCGCGGCCAAAGGTGCATTGTACGAAGGCAATTTTTTCTTCCGGCGGCAACAGGGCAAAGCTCAAGCCGATAAAGCGCTCATGGGAACGGGTCAGGGTGCCGGTGAACACAAACTCGCGGTTGCCACGCTGCAGAATCAGCGACACAGGGGTACCGACAGGCAGTTGCACGGCCTGGCTCAGTTGCAGGCCGACGCCGCCATCGGAGTAGTCCACCAGTTCACAGGGGTAGCTGTGTCCGTCCGCCAGTTTGACTGCTCCCGGCAGGCGCGCGAGCACCCGGTGCGTGTTACGCACCTGGCGCACTTCGGCGGCAACGGCCACCGCAGCACCGATGATCAGCAGGTTGTAAATCACCCACAGCACACTGACGATGACGGTGAAAATTTCATCCCTGGGGCCGTAGAACAAACGCCATACGGCAAAGCCCAGGCCAAGCACATTGAGCACAGACAGAATCAGGTAGGGCTTGGCGGTCTGCCAGTCGAACTGGTTTTCTTCCATCATGCCGCCCTTGGCGGTGACGTTGAACTTGCCCCGCGACGGGCTGAACAAGGCCACCGTGGTCGGCCGGGCGATATACCAAGCCAGTACGGTTTCGTACACCTCACCCCAGAATGTCTGGCGATAGGCGCCTTGCATCCGTGAGTTGGTCAGGCTGGCATGGATCATGTGCGGCAACACATAGAGCAGGATCATCACCGCCGGGGCGTAGATGATGTAGGCGTGGAAAAACAGGAATGCCAGGGGCGCGGTGAGGAAGACCAGCCGCGGCAGCCCCACCAAGAAGTGCATCATGGCGTTGGTGTAGCAGATGCGCTGGAAGATCGTCAGGCCCTTGCCCAGCAGCGGGTTGTCGGTGCGAAATATCTGCACCATGCCCCGCGCCCAGCGGATGCGCTGGCCGATATGCGCCGACAGGCTTTCGGTCGCCAGCCCGGCAGCCTGCGGGATGCGCAGATAGGCCGAGGTCCAGCCATTACGGTGCAGACGCAAGGCGGTGTGGGCATCTTCGGTTACGGTTTCAACAGCAAAGCCGCCAATCGAGTCAATCGCGGTACGCCGCAATATGGCGCAGGAGCCGCAGAAAAATGCAGCGTTCCACATGTCGTTGCCGTCCTGGATCAGGCCGTAGAACAATTCACCTTCATTGGGACGGTTACGGAAAGTGCCCAGGTTGCGTTCGAACGGGTCCGGCGAGAGGAAGTGGTGCGGGGTTTGCACCAGCGCCAGTTTCGGATCGCGCAAAAACCAGCCAACGGTCAATTGCAGGAAGGAGCGGGCGGGCATGTGGTCACAGTCAAAGATCGCCACCAGATCGCCGTCGAGCAATTTCAGGGCATGGTTGAGGTTACCCGCCTTTGCGTGACGGTTGTCGGTGCGGGCGATGTAGTTGATGCCCACCTCTTCGGCGAAGGTTTTGAAGCTTGGACGGTTGCCGTCATCGAGCAGATGGATGCGCAACTTGTCTTTCGGCCAGTCGATTCCCAGCGCCGCATACACGGTGCCACGGGTAACAGACAGCTCTTCGTTGTAGGTGGGAATCAGCAGGTCCACCACCGGCCACTGCTCGGTGTCTGCCGGCAACTGTGCCGGTTTGCGATTGAGCGGCCATGAAGTTTGCACATAGCCCAGCAACAGGATCAGCCAGGTATAGGTTTCGGCCACCAGCAAGGTCAGGCCGCACACCAGATCGAAGGTGTCGTTCCAGTTCAGCGTCGAGGTGTAGCGCCACCACAGATAGCGGCACGAGACGATCACCGACAGCACGATCAGCAGCAATGTCGGAAAGCGCCCCGGCATGCGGCGCACCAGCATCGCCAGCATCGCCAGCATCCACAACAGCACTACAAACACCAGTTGCGCGAGGAAACCGAAAGGCTCGGTAATGCACAGCACAATCAACGCCAGGGCCAGTACGCCCATAGCGATATACAGGCCCTTGCGCAACGGCCAGCGCATACTGTCCCACCAGTGCGAGCCTTTGGTGACTTGCGGGCTGAGGGTGACAGGCAAATGGGCAAAGGCATTGGACAGCAAGTTCCACGGACGTTGCACGATCATCAGCAAGGCCGACACGAAGCTGGTTGTACGCTGGCGAAAGCGCTGGCGGCCGATCTGGTTATGGTTGGGTGAGCGTACCAGCAGCAGCCACAGGGTCTGCACCACATAACGCAGTGGGTCACCGATGGTCGAAGGCTTGTCGGCTATATGCGGGTACAAACGCCGATGCTGCTCACGCACGGCTTGCCAGCTGGGCGATTCAAGGCGCAGGAAAATCCAGCCCAGCGCTTGAATCAGTGCCAGGGTAAATGCGGTAAACCGGGTGCAGTTCTGCTCACGGCGCAAGTGTGTGTAGGGGAACCAGTGCCTGATCATTCCAGCCTCCTGCCGCGCAGCAGGCACCAACTGGCCAGGCTGATAATGTCCAGGGCAATCAGGCTGGCGGGAGCATATCGACCGGCAGGCTCGCTTCTGGCCAGGGCTTCGCCCATGGCCTCATCGGCATGCAGGTTGACTGGCACCAGTGCGTGGGAGTAACGCTGTTGCCAGATCAGCAGCAGATCACGCTGCAACTGGCTGGCGGCATCGAAGCGATTGACCAGAAACAACGGAGTTTGCGCCAGCTGTGGTTGCAACAGCACATGGCATGCCGCATCGGCGTTAATCACCAACATCGCAATACTGCAGTGCGGGTTGGTCATATGGCCCGGCAAGCGTTGCGGAAGGTCGAAGAGAATCCAGTCAAAACCTCCCGCCAGTGCAGCCTGACGCTGGCTCCAGAGTTTGGGCTGCTCAATCAACAGAGCGTCTAGGGCAAAGATCTCGCTCGGTTTCAGTTGCCCATAGGGCAATAGGCACAGGCCGGGCTCTACCACCCAGGCCTGCTCATGCCAGGGCTGCTGATCCAGGGTCGCCCGTGCCCAACCTTCGCGGGGGGCAAGGTCCATATTGAAATGCAGACCCAGGGAGTTCTCCGGGCACATATCCACCAGCAACACTTTCTGCCCCAGCTCATGCAGTGCATGCCCCAGGGCCGCCAGTGTTGAACTGGTGCCGACGCCACCGCGCACGCCACGCAAGCTCATGGCGATCATGGGGTTTGCTCCGTGTCTTTGCCAAGGTCCAGGGGCTGCTTGTAATGCGCTTCAAGATAGGCCAGCAAGGGCCAGCGTTCGAAGGCCTGCAGCAGCTCCATATGTGCCGACACATCGACATATTCCAGGGCGTGCAGCTCCATCATCGATTTAAGCCGGGCAATGTCATCGGCCCGCTCTTTGCGCGAAAGGATATCGGCGCTTATTTGAACCGCTGTGGGTAAGGCAGCCATCCGCCGTTCTCCTTGATTCGCACATAAGGTTTGCCGTTGTAATCGAGCACGACGGTCCCTGAGTTTTCCGATACTTTCGGGGTTTGTGGCAGATCGGTCAGTACTTTTGACCAGTCCACCGCCTGGCTCTCGCTCAGCGCCGGGTCCGCATACAGGCGGGCAATGATTTCTGCCACGGCCAGGTAGCTGCTGGGTTCACTCACGTGGATCGGCTGGGTTTGAGCGTTGTCGCCCATATTGATCAGCTTGATGCCCACCGGTACATGAGTGATGGAGTCACTCGGAATTTCGCGCATACCGGCAATCTGCATGCGGTCACCGTGCAGCGCCGCGCCATGTTCGGGCACAATGGCGACCACCACACGACGACCACTTTTTTGCAGCTCTTTCAGGAACGCATTGAGGTCGTCGAGCAGGATCTGTGCCCGGCTGCTGTACTCAGCCGCCTGGGTGCCGCCGTCGGACTGCACCTGACGGTTACCGTCGTGCAGGCTGGTGGTGTTGTAGAACAGCGCCATATTCGGCGTGTCTTCAGCCAGGCGATGCTGCCACCATTTGCTCAACACATCACGGTCACGCCAAATCGGCGAACCATCGAAACCGACATAGGTACGCGGCAGGCCGGCAGGTACAACTCCCAGTGCCGCAGGCGGTAACTGGCCCTGTTCGCGCACTTCCTGGAGGAAACCGTCGAATTCACCGGTGTGGTTAAGCATCAGCTCATTGGAGAAGCCCAACTTGCGCAAATCATCGAACAACAGGCACTGATCGGCCGGTTGCTTGTACAGCTGCGCGTGGGAGGTCTGGCCGCAACTGGCGCGCAGCAAACGGATGGCTGCCGGGCCGCTGTAGGCAGTGGCCGAGTTGAAGTTATCGAAGATCACGTCCATCTGGCTGAACAGCGGGTTGTCACGCAAGCCCACGGCATCCAGGTCGTCCCAGGCCATGGAGCAGATATTGATCACCAGCAGGTCGAACGGCGGTGGCTTGACTGCCGGCTCCTTGAACTCGACCTTGCGAGTTGATTCGTTGAGATAGAACTTCTCCAGATAACCATTGAGCGTGGCATCGTCCGGCTCGCCCGCGCTGGTGGTTTGCCCGGCCGTGGCGGTCTGCGCCCCAGCCATTTGCGGTTGCACTGAAGGTGGCAACAGCCATTGCAGGTTACCCATGCCCAGCCAGGCAAAACCCAGCAGGGTGAGGGTAGTCAGGCGCAGCCACTGGTTGAGGAATAGATAGCCGACAAACAACAGCAGCAACAGGGCGCACACCTGCCAGTCGATAAAACGCCCCAGCAGCTCGATGATGTAGTCGAAGGAAAAGTTCAGCACCCCGGGTTGTGCCAGCAGGCGACTGAAGGGCGGGAACCAGGTGTCCTGATACAACAGGGCAACGGCCACCGGGATGGCAATCAGCGTGCGCAAACGGCGCAACGCCGGGTTGGCAAGCGGGATCAGCAACACTGCAGCAAAGATCAGGTTGGGCAATATCTGGATATTCAGATGGCCCGTCCAGGCCAGCAGAAACTTGGCCAGGAAATACAGGTTCCAGGCGCCCAGACCGGTCCATGATCCGGCAATCTTGTGCGCCGGTGCGTCAGACTTAAACAGACTCATCAGGCGTTCTCTGAGCAGGGCTGGCAGGCATGCGACGGCGAACGCCACACGATTTCAAATAGCGGGGTGAGAGGTACTGCTCGAAATGATTCTTCAAGTACATCCGCATGCGCTGCCAGAACAGCGTCAGCAGTACGGTCACCACACAGGTCAATGCAATGACATCGATAAGCTCAAGGAACGTCATGACTTTGGCTCACTGATAGGCAGTGTGAATTTTTGAGGGTTTAACGCGGTATGTTGGTTCAGGCCGGGTATCGTCACCGTGGAGTGGGTCTCGACGGGAATATGCAAGTGCGCGGGTACCGGGCCTGCTTTCATAAACGTGTCTGCAGGCAGTTCGGACAGCCCGCTGAGCATGCGCCTCTGGCTGAACAGGTCACGCCAGGGCAGGCGGCAGACATTGCCCAGTGCAGGTTCCAGTCCGTCTGCGCGGCAAGCGAACAGAAACAGGTACAGCTCACCGTCCAGCAGGCAGGCAAAGTCGCCGAACCGACGCAGGCACATCTGGTTCAGGAACAGTTCCTCGCCAATGCCGGGCACTGGCTCGAATTTCATCAACTGGTGGGTGACTTCGCCCGAGCTGTCCCTGTAGATCTGCGCAACCGCTTCAAAAAACTCACGAGGACTCACCAGCCCGCGAATTTGTGGCGGGCGCTGGCGGTCGAGCAGAGTCTTGAAGTCGATGTTTTGGGTGTACTGCCAGCGCTGGCCCTGAATGCTTTCGATCATGCTCAGAAAGCGCGAGAGCAGAGTGCCGTCGGGTACGATCAGGTTGGCCCCGCACGCCAGCAGCAGACGTTCATCGCGATAGCGCACCGAGGGTTCCATTTCACGCACAACGATTTTCAACTCCGGCCCGCAATGTTCGCGCAAGTCGTGCAACTGCTGGGCAAGCTCGAGTAGCTGATAGCTATTGTCGATGCCCACAATCACAGTAGCGGCGCGAGCTGACTGGGCCTCTTGCAACAAGGCCTCACGGTTCTCGAACAGGTACCAGTGCTTGGACATGGACGGTGCGCCCTCCAGTACGGAGCGCTCGGCCAGATACACGTGCTGATCGTCAGCCACCCGGGGTTGAGTATCGACCTCGCTTTTGGGGATCAGGCGCAGGGTATTGCCCTGATCCGACAGCTTGAATTCCTGCCCGGCGGACACACCCAGATCGCTGTGCCAGAAGTGCAGCTGGTAGCGCAGGTCGCCGTTATAACGATACAAACGGCTTAGACCGGAGAGGGTCTGATTGTTTTGCAACAACTGTGCATGCAACAGCGCCGCTTCGCCGTGGGTGATCACCAGCAGCGTCGCGTTGCGCTCCAGCAGCCAGGCACGCATGCGCTCGAACCAGCGTTGCAGTTGCGCCGCCGTGGTGGTTTCGGCCCAGCTGTTGGCCGGCAGAACCAGCAGGATCTGACTTGAGGGGGCAAGACCGGTACGGGCAAGGTCGCGGGTCAAGGTGGCCAAACCGGGTTCGATGGACCTTTGTGCAAGCTCGAACAGTTTGAGTTTTTCCGGACCGCGATCGGCCGCCATATCACTGACCAGCCCTTGTACCGAACCGGTACTGCCAATCAGCGTGGCAGGCACGCTTTCAGGTATCGCTTCAAGAAATTGCCGAGCAAGCAGTTTTGCGTCCGCCGAGTGATCGACCGTGACCCAATACAAGCCGCCTGCACGCAACACGATGTGCTGATCCGGCAATCCGCTTATGGCCAAACTGATATGAACCAAGCGTAACGTCCCCCCCAGGGAAAAGCATTTGTTAAGGCGTTTTGCTGCTGTCATTCATTAACAACTACCACCTGTCGCCTTGAAGGTTTTCCTTTTATGGCGCCAATAGAATGACTATCAACATCTTACAGATCACGCCCCAGCTATTTATTCTTCTGCTGTGGAATCTCCGAACAAGTTTTCAAATGTGCTGAAATACGCCTGACCACCTGATCCGAGCCGCCTATGAGCCAGATGAGCTTTTCCGATTTCGAATACGCCGGCAAGCGCAAGC
>Ga0302347_1002824_pt1 | contig 16598 bp, 19 predicted proteins | sample PhyWR1_FD_202178 | JGI IMG/M metagenome (GOLD analysis project Ga0302347, IMG submission 202178) | Leaf surface microbial communities from wheat plants in UC Gill Tract Community Farm, Albany, California, United States - DLSL W.R1 (v2)... | ecosystem: Host-associated > Plants > Phyllosphere >...
CCTTTCTGTAAATTGATTGACATAGTTATTAGTTTTTTATTTAGACATTGATTTTGATAAAATTATAAATAATTCTGTCTCACAGTTTCTACTGTGTCCTGTAATTTTTTATCTCTCGTAGGTTCTCCGATTGCATTAAATTTCCACTCTCCATTTTTCTTGTAGAAAATGCCCATTACCATTGCAACGTGACCTCCGAAATTATCGCCTTTTGCAATGTTGTAAGTTGCAAAAACCTCATTCACTCGGCTTGGTGTTCCTTCGTAAATTCTGATGGACGCAAACGGAATTGTTCCGAAATCCTGACCTTTGTAGCTATTCAAAACAAATGCAACAGACTGAACATTAGAACTTAATTTAGAAAAATCCAAAGTAATAATCTCATTATCCAAACCGTCATCGCCCGACATGTCACCCGTAAGATCATCACCACTATGTTTTACAGCGCCATCTTTCGATTTCAATTGTCCGAAATAAATGACATCAAGCGAGTTTTTTGCCTCATCAAACAAAAGACAACTTGCATCCAGATCTACCGCTTCTTTTGTCACGCTTCCCAGCCAGCTTTTCTTTTCGATTGCGCCCCAGTTAACGCCTACACAAACGTTTTGTAATGTTGTTCCGTTTTCTTTTACAAGACTTATTCTTTGCCCTTTTTGTAAGTTAATTGCCATTTTTATTGTATTTTATTATTTAAGTTTAAATTCAGCATCGAGTTGAGAATATTCATTTCCTCGTCGATGCTTATGACCTGGTTCAGGACTTCCTGACTGTCCAATGTTTCTTTATATTTTTCCAAAAGTGTGATAACCTCATCAGGAAGTGTGGTTTTCATATCTTCTGCTTTTGTTTTGAGTTCTTCGTTTCTGTTTCTCAAATCGCTTACGATAGAACGTTTGGAAGAGGTGTTCGGAGAACGGTCCAGCAACAAAGCAATATCTTCCGCCAAAATATAAAACTCGTTGGTCTGCAGATTCCAGATAAAATCTTCGTTGGTGTCCACAATCCGGAATAATTCAAAAATCTGATTGCTGATGATGTAACCACAGACAAATCTGATCTTAAAATTATTTACATTCAGTTTTCCTAATAATTTCCGCTCGATATCAACATTATCATATTCATAATATCTGACATCGGGCAAACTCAGCAAACAGTCTATTTTAACTTCTTTTCTGTAATAATCCTGAGCATAGAAATTAGAAAGATTCCGAACTTTTTTGTAATCTATCGGTGTTCTGATGTCTGTCAAATTATTATAAATAGATCTCAAAAAATCCGAAACCAAAGCATTCTGATATTTCCGTTCAGTATTGAAATCGCGGCCATTTTTTTCCTGAGAAATGAATGATGCGATGTAATCTTCGTTCGCATCAATCTCTTTATAAGCCGTAAGAATCCCAGCTTCCTTTTGTTTTTTGATTTTATCGAGAAGAACTATCAGACTATCAGTATATTGGATATGAAATAACTCCAACTTATTGATATCCAAACCTGCAATGGATTTGGACTCAAAATAAGACTGAATCACTTCGGTTTTTATGATAATATTGATAAGGTCTTCCTTCTGAAAAAACTTACTTAGAAGCTTTAGTTTCTGTATTCTTTTTTTACTGTTCTTTAAAATAGTTTGCTCTGGACTCAATTTTTAATTTAAGAATTTTGAATTTGCTTTTTTAGAGTGTCTTCAAGATTTTTCAACTCAACATCCAGCTGTTGTCTGGATTGCGCACCCTGCTGTTGGATTTGTTTTACCTCGTTCAATGTGCTAATCAATGTGCTGGTCGTATCACGAAGCGTATCTATGGAAACAATGGTTTGTTCGTTCGCACGGGCAACATCTATCGTATTCTGTTGTAATCTCTGTGCATTTTTTCTTAGAATTTCTTCCGTTGTAGATGACACTTTTTTCTGAATATCAATATTCTGTTGCTGACGGTGCATTGCAACGGCCAAAGTCAATTGATTTTTCCAAACTGGAAGCGTCGTGGTCAATATCGTCTGTGCTTTTTCGGCAATGGAAACGTTGTTATTCTGAATCAATCTGATCTGTGGCAAAGATTGTAAAATAATAAAACGAACCACTTTTAGATCGGCCAATCTTCTGTCCAATCTTGCAATGAAATCCCGCTTGTCAGAAATCTGATAATCCTGATATTGAGCCGAATTGATTTCCATCAAAGCCAATTCCTCACTGGATTTTTGCATTCTTAGACTTCCTGCAATGATGTAATCCTCAATCTTTTTTACAGACTCGATATTGCTTGTGAAAATCGTTTGCAGAACGGCATTATCTTTTGTAGAATTGATGATTCCTGCATTCACTTTATTCGAAATGTCAGAAATATTATTGACGATTTTGTCATATTTCATAAACAAAGTTTCTACAGATGAAACCATTTTGCTCAAAAACGGAATCTTCTTCAGGAATTTCTTTACAGAACTTCCTTCTATTTCGTCAACATCTACATAGTTGAGCTCCACCAATAATTTATTGATCAATTCTCCAACTTCTCCAGAATTTGATTTTCTAACATTATTAAGGAAAGAATCACTTTGGTTAGCCAAAGAATTCTGTAATTCCGATCCGAAATTGATAATCGAATTCGGGTTTTGCTCGTCTAATGAGCCAGAAAGACTGTCGTATTTCTGAACATCGGTTGACGGAAGCTGTGCCAGATCTACATTGCCATTTTTATCAATGACAGCGTTTGTAACTTGTGGTAAATCCATTATTGATATAAGCTTAGGTATTTTTCTAATCCATCTCTCTGTCCGTTTCCTACTGCTTCGAATTTCCATTCGCCGTTTCTCTCATAGATTCTACCGAATTCTACAGCTGTTTCTATAGAGAAATCCTCGTCTAATTCGTATTTCAAGATCTCTTCGTTAGTATCAGTATTGAAAACTCTGATGAAAGAATTTCTTACCTGTCCGAAGTTTTGATTTCTCGAATCCGCTTCGTGAATGGTTACAACCACGATGATTTCCTTAACTCTTGGGTCGATTCCTGTCAGGTCAATTTTGATTTGCTCATCGTCGCCATCACCGTCTCCAGTTAAGTTATCACCTGTGTGCGTCACAGATTTGTCTGGCGTTTGCAAGTTGTTATAAAAAACAAAAAACTCGTCCGCTACCAATTTTTTATTCTCGCCCAAAACAAAAACCGAAGCATCCAAATCGAAAGCACCTCCAGTAGAAGAATTATTAGCATCCCAACCTAATCCTATAGTGAATTTTGGAGCGTTAATGTTTTGTCTTTGTCCTTTTTGTAAGTTAATTGCCATTGTATTTTATCTTTTAATTTAATAATATTTTGTTTGTATTCTTCTACCAAATGGTAGTTGTTGCTGATTGCGAGGCTCAGAATTTCGTTTCTTTTAGCTTCTGAGATATTATTATAAATAGTCTCAAAATCCGAATCCTGCATTAGCAAAATGTATTTTGTAATTCTTGTATTGAAGTGAAAATCCTTTCCATTAATCACCTCAACCAAATCTTCAGTAGTTTTAACCTTGAAATAATTATAATGATTTTCGATTTTCGGATGGATGTCTTTGTTCATCAATTCAGCAAAATATACGAAGATGAATTCGCCATTGACATCATAATGTTTCAGGATTTTATCCACTGTATTTTCGTGGCTTCCTGTGATTTTTATATCATCCAGAAACAAACAGAATTTCCCATCAACAAAGCTTTTATCGATATAATAAGTATCGTTGGAAATCAGATTGATTCTTTCCTCATAGCTCATATTGCCATAATCTTCTACATAAGTTTGTTTTCTATGGATTTTACCTTCCAGACAAGCAGACTTCCCGTTCTCGAAAAGGAAAAAATTCAGTTGTTCTTTGAAGTAAGAACACAGAAAATTAGAAGCTGTCGGGATAGAATGATAAGGACTTGGGAAAAGAATAATCTCTTCCTGCTGTAATAATTCTTGTTTGAATTCCGAAATAAAACCTTCGAACAATTCCTTCGCAAACTGCTTTGCTACAGCCGTATCTCCAAACTTAAATTTACTATAACTTCCCTCATCAAAAGGGCTTTTAAGTTCACTTTCAATTTTATGTAAACTAAATCTTTTTTTCATAACTTTTTTAAAATTTCACCAATTTTGAGTTGACCCCAAATGTTTTTGCGCCGTCATAATCAGCGATTTTGTTGTCGCCGATATGTAAAATTTCTTTCTTTTCCAGTGTTCTGAGATCATTGATTTTATCAAACATTATTTCAAAAACCCGAAGATTTGGTTTGGAAGCTTTCACTTCATCGGAAAAAACCATAAAAGAAAAATAATCCGCCAAACCAAGATGTTTCAAAACTTTCCTCAATGAGTCGCCATGTATAAAGGCTGTGTTACTCAAGATGCTTGCCGTTTTGTTGTTATCTTTGATTTTGATTAATATTTCCTCAATATTTTCCCATAAAAGGACAGGCCTATTATTTAAAAACAATTCATCCACTTGATGGAAAAATTGTTTTAATTGATTTTCATCAACGGTCTCAATATCCTTTCCCAAAGCATTCAGCATCAAAAGAAAAACTTCTTCTCTCTCAATATGGTTGCCTGTTTTTTCTGATATCCTGTTGAATAAAACATCGTAATGCCTTATCACTTTCCTGACCTCATCAAAATCTTTATCAATAGAAAAAAAATCTTTGAATAAAGTATCTCTTTTCGCCTTGAAATCTGGATTTGATTTGATTAAAGTCAACCATAGGTCAAAAGAAAAATGCTCGTAAGAATCTATATCTATCTCCACAAACTATTACTTAGATCCGGCTGCCCATTGCATTCCCCAATTATACGTCTTATCACAATCGCTGTGTGAATTATGGAAAGTTACCAATTTTTTAACCTGCAAACTTGACGAAGAAAATAGGATTTCGGCTATTGCACAGAATTTTCTTGTATCGCTTTGTTTCCCCATTTCCACTTCGATGTCAGGATTTCCAGAAACCTTGATGGTTACGACACCATTGGTTTCTGCCCATCTTGCAACGCCATCATAAATGAAGCAATAGATGATCATTCTTTTGATGCTGTTGTTCGGATTCACGATAATATTTTCTCCAGAACCTGCTGCAGCGCCTCTGTCGTCACCCGTGTGCCAGATCCAAGGTGCATCGGTATATCTTCCCTGACGTGTTTTTCTATCTCTCGGTCCTCCGTTTCCTTTGGAGAACTGAACACCGTCGATCACATTTTTCCGACCATCAGCCAATTCATAAAAACAACCCAGATCCAGGTCTATCGCATTATCACCACCTAAAAGGCTTGCGAAAAAACCTTTTTTAGTTTCCCCTTGAGACCAATTCAGATTGATGACAATCTCTTTGTTATTATCTTTTTTTGTGAGATCTATGGAATGCGTGTCACCTTGTTTCTCGATAGTAACTTTCTGTAAATTAATTGCCATACTATTATTTTATGATTGATCCATTGTAATATTTCTCAAGAAAGAAACCTAAATCAGCTTTGTAACCAATTCCTGAAGCTTCGAATTTCCATGACCCGTTCCTTTTGTAAAGTCTTCCGAACTCTACACCTGTTTCGATGGAAAAATCTTCATCCAATTCATATTTCGCAATTTCCTCATGATTGGAATTATCTACAACCCTAATGTAAGAATTACGTACCTGACCAAAATTTTGTTTCCTTCTCTCAAAATCCTCGATCGTCACAACAAAAAGAATCTCTTCTACTCTGGCATCTACTTTATCCAAATCTATAATAATAGCTTCGTCATCGTCGCCATCACTGTTTCCACCAGTTGGATCATCGCCTGTATGGGTAAGTGCGCCATCAGGAGACGACAAATTATTATAGAAAACAAAATAATCTTCTCCCACCAATTTTCTGCTGGAATCGATCATGATTGCGGATGCATCCAAATCAAAAGCATGACCAGTTCCTTCATTGGGATCCCAGCCTAGTCCGATGGTCATTTTGGTTAATCCAATGTCAATTTTTTGACCTTTCTGTAAATTAATTGCCATAAGTAAGTTTTCTTTTATTATGTTTTTAAGATGTTAAAATAAGTAACGCATTAAGCATTAAAAACGCCTAAATATAGATAAAGCAATTGAAAGAAAAAAACGTAAAACCGTTAAGAAAACATAAAAATTTAAAAAACTATTTTATAATTTCATCAAGGAAACTACAATTAAGTGATTAATGGAAAGGTTTAAAATTCAGATTTCAAAATTCAGTGAGCCTTCTGAGTAAATCTTGAAAAAATGATTTCTATAAACTTCGCCTAGAGGAATTTCAGAATCATCGATATAAATATTATGATTATCAAAAGAATCAATAAAATTGATGTTCACAACGTAGGATTTGCTTACTCTAAGGAAAATATGATTGGGAACTTTCTGATGAATGGTTTTCAGATTCATTGCTGTGATTAGTTTTTGAGTTTTGGTATGAATCACGACGTAATCTTTGAGCCCTTCTATGAATTTGATCTCATCAAAATTCAGTTTATAAAATCGTCTGTCGGATTTTATGAAAAGAAAATCATTGGTGTTGGATTCAATCGTATTTTTGATCGTAGATTGGGAAAGCAATTGATTATATAATTCTGCTTTCTTGATAGATTTTTCAAGTCTCTCCTTCTCGATTGGTTTCAGAAGATAATCTATCGCATCCAGCTCATAACTTTTGAGAGCATACTGAGAATAAGCGGTCGTAAAGATGATCAAACTCTGTTTTGGAAGCATCGCTGCAAACTCCAAACCAGTGACCAAAGGCATTTCTATATCCAGAAAAATCAAATCCACTTGAGTGGTTTTCAGAAAATCCAACGCTGTGATCGCGTTAGAGAAATCGGATAAAATCTCGAGATTTGAAACCTCATTGATCAAGGACTTCATTTCAGCTCTAGCCAAAGGTTCATCGTCTATAATAATACAATTCATAATGGGAACATTAGGTTTACGATATATTCTTGATGGGTGGAATGGATTTTCAAATCAAATTGATCTTTATACAAAAGCTCTAGCCTCCGCTTGATATTTGCCAACCCAAGTCCACCATAATCCCCGTTCGAAATAGAATAATTTGGGTTTTTGGAATTGATGCAGATAAAATACAGCTGTTTATCTTTGATCTCTATTTCAATATTAACATACGAAACTTTATTATCGATTTCCACACTGTGTTTTATAGCATTTTCCACGAAGGTTGTAAATAGATTAGGCGGAACAAAAACGCTGTTCAAGACTTTTTTATCATTTAAGGTTTGAATTTTCACTGTGAAATTTTCCCGCCTTATTTTTTCAAGATTGATGAAATTGGACAGGAATTCGATTTCTGAGCTTAGTAATGTTTTTTCCTCGTTGTTATCATATAATTGATATCGCAGAAATTCGGATAGCTTGATGATGACCGTGGATGCTTTTTCAGGATCTGTTCTAATGAGGGCTTTCACATTATTCAACATATTAAAAAGAAAATGCGGATTGATCTGGTTCCGCAATTCCTTCAGTTCCATATCCATAGTAATGGTATTGAGTTCGGCAATTCTCCTGTTGTCATTCGTCCATTTCTGTAATAATTTGAAAGTTGTGCTGGTGAGAATGATCGGGATGCACATTAGTATTCCCTCATAAAGGCCTCTATCTTCACTGGGTCGGAAAATTCTAAACTTAGAGAAGTAAGCATCCAGACCTTCACCGATCAAATTCAGTCCAACAACACCTAATAATGTTAAAAATAGAAAATACGAAAGATAATAAGCCTTAAAAAAGAGATAAGGTACCAAAACGTAAATATTGATATAAGCCATCGTGATCAAAGATGCAAAAACCAATAATAAAACATAATAAGAATAAGGCTCTGAATACCAATGCCAAAACCTCGCAAAGTAGATCAGCACAAAAAAGGAAATCAAAAATAAGATATGACGCAAGACTTTGTACCGATTCTTCGTCAGCAATTCTATGAAAAGATTTTCTCGCAAGTCTCTGGGATTGTACTTCAACATATTATTTTGAGACATCAAAAGTAGTTAATAACGCATTCGGAACTTGGAATATTATACAAACACTGTGATTTTTTATACGAATTTTCCAAACTTAAGATTTGGTATAAATTATTGGGGAGTTGGTAGAAAAAAAGAAAATCCAGAACCAATTCTCTGTTTCTTTGTCCTGTAAAATTCATCAAATTATGGAACTGAAAGTCTTTCAAGAATTGACAGATCAAATTGACCTCGAGTGTTTTTATATGACACCATCCCAGCAGGAAGAAAAAATAATACAACTGATAGACCTGCATCATTTTATAGAATCCTATAACCAAAGTCTGAAAGTCATAGATTATATTAATCACCCGATCAACATCATAGAAGATAACGGCATCAAAAAAGGAATTCTCTTCTACGACTTGAAACAAAATTTCCCTTTAGACCTTTTAGCTTCCGAAGCGTTCAAAAAGCAACACCAGATACAAGAAATATGGTTTGTATTTGTGGAGGAAGATCATATCAAAAACTATAACAGACACATCGATTTTCTTGTAGAAAATGGAATCGATTTTTTCTACGACAGAATATTTACATTCAATTTTTTCCAATCTGTCATCCATTCTTTAAAATAAACTATGAAAACTTTTAAAAAAATATTGCTTCCATTGGCGATTTTTCCCATGAAGTCCATTGTTTCGGCTCAGAAAAAAGACAGTATTCCGCAAAAAGTCGTGGCTTTTGTAACAGATAAATTCCCACAGGCAAGAGACCTGAATGTAGAATTCGTACAAGTTACACCTTACAAATTATCTCCAGAATTATATGGGGCAGATTTGCCAGAAAACAAAGTCAGGAACTTTCAGCAAGTCAAAGCCAATGCTAATATTTATTTTATCAAAAACCGAAAATGGATGTTCAGTACCAGTCTCAATTATAGATTCACACATATGGAAACTGAGAACGACATCAAAATTTTTCCTGATGAAAATATGAACAAAGAGAATTTCCATTACCACTCAGAATCATTGAGTCTCACGAGATTCTCAAAACTTTTCAACAAGATGGCCATCTACTCTGCCACAGCATCTGTGGACGGAAGCGAAAAACATTTTGAAAGATTCCGCGGAATGTTGACGGCAAGTTTATTATTAAAAGCCAATGCGACTACAAAAATGACTTTAGGAGTGGCAGTGTTCATAGATAATAGCTCCCAGATTCCCGCTTTACCGATTTTTACCCTGGAGCATAAATTCCAAAATGGATGGACGGCAGACGTCCTTCTGCCTAGGAAGATCATGGTAAGAAAAAATGTCCTCAAAAATGGAAGAATATCTTTGGGAACAGAGATGGACAACACGACTTTCTATCTTTATCCAACGGGAAAAAAATATGAATTCCGACAGCTGGAAATCAATTCTGGAGTAGTTTACGAACACAAGTTGGGAAACAATATCATAGGAACTGTCAAAACAGGATTGCGGGCAACGCCATCTTCCAGAATTTTTGATAAGAATGACCGTCCCGATGATTTTATTTTCGAGGCCAATGCAAAACCGTCTTTCTATTTCAATGTTGGGATCTCCTATAATCCTTTTGGAAAACCAAGGCAGAGATAATAGATAATACAAAATCATTTTTAAATTCTCAAAACAAACAGCTTTACAGCCAAAGCCCTTATAGAATAATTCTTAAATTTGAATCTTGCATATCATACAAACCATCCGTATTGATTATACTCAGATCAAAATGAAAAACTATCTATTCCTGGCTGCTGCCATCATTTGTGAAACCATTGGCACATCATTTCTCAAAAAGACAGAAAACTTTAGCAAACCTTTGCCAACATTCATATTCATTGTTGCAATAGCGTTATCTTTTTACCTATTGACCTTTGCGATTAAAACGATTCCAATTGGCATCGCTTATGCCATTTGGTCGGCTGTCGGTATTGTACTGATTTCTATAGTTGGCTATTTTGTTTACAAACAAGCTTTGGACTGGCCGGCTATTTTGGGTATTGCTTGTATTGTGATAGGTGTAGTGATCATTAATATTTTCTCCAAATCTTCAGCACATTAATAATGGTCAACAAAAAAATAATCGAAAAACTCAGCGACAGAGAACTGGAAAACTACATCAATCCAGACAGCCGGTATGTTTCAACCGCAATCAGTTATGCCTACGAGATTCTGCAAACCAGAGGAAGAATATTCGACGATTCTGAAAAACTGAGAATCGAGCAGATGATCAGCGATAAAACCAATACCGAACAAGCAGAAAAAACCAAATTCTCAAAAGGCTGGGACGAGAATATGACCCAAAACGAAACAGCCATAGAACTCTATTCCAACAAGTTCATCTGGGTGTACAGCATTATATTTGGCGTGCTCTTCGGTTCTGTCTTGCAGGCGATCAATTTCCACCGACTCAAAAACACCAAAGGCATTTACATATCCATTCTCTTCGGAACTCTATACACCATCTTCCAGGTTTTCCTGCTGACTTACATAGAAGAAGCGGGTTACAAAATCCCTAACGGAACATTTCTATTTTCCGGTATCGGAGCTGCGGGTTTGTATTACATTCGGGAGCGCATGGCTCCAAAAACACTGGAATACAGGGCTCGTTCATTTATTTTACCAGTTATTATTGCGCTTGTTATCTACACACCACTTGTTTATATTATTATAATGAGAATGTGATAAAACAAAACACACCAATTCTAATGAAACAAGACACTCAAAAAGATTTTGGAAAATTCTACCCAGAGACCATTGCACAATGGCGACAGTGGCCGCTGGGGAATCACCATCGTGATCACGGCATTTGGATGATTACAGCACAACAAAAAATCTGGTACACCTAGCATTAGCTGGAGCAACGCTGTGGACTATGCACTCTGTTTTGGTTGGATAGACAGTCTCAAGAAAAAACTGAACAGTTCTAAAAGATCACCTGCTTTTTCATTAAGCTTCCATTTACGGCACAACTTTTATTCTACTGATTGAATATTAGAAATCTTAACATCAAAAATAATCGGTATGAAAAAAAATTACATTGTTTTCTCAACTTTCTTTTGCGGATTACTAATTCCCTTTAAAGCATCGGGTCAGCAGACTGCAGAGAAGAAATTTTCACTCTTCGCACCGGTTCCCCGCGAGCAGATGAGAGAAATGGAAACAGACCGCCCCGATGTTACAGAGTCCCCTTTCACAGTAGATGCCGGACACTTCCAACTGGAAACAGATCTGTTAAGGACAATCAGGGAGAAAACTGAAACCACACACACCAGCACTGTCCTCATCAACCAGATGAATCTGAAAATCGGGATCACGGGTTCTACCGCCATACAGATCGGCTTCCAAACCTATGGCAGACAATCTGAAACCGAATTGGATTCTGGGAACAAAGAAATAGACGATGGCCACGGTGATCTCACATTTAGGATCAAGCAGAATCTGTTGGGGAATGACGGTGGTGACTTTGCAATGGCGGTCTTACCTTATGTAAAATTCCCAACCTCCAAATATGAAGACAGCCGTTTCGAAGGTGGATTGATTGTCCCGATGCAGTACCAACTTCCCGGAGAGTGGAATCTCGGATTTCAGGTAGAAGTAGACCGCCTCAAAGATCAGGATGGACAGGCGATGCACACAGAATTTTTACAGACCCTCACCATCAGCCACCCTATCATCAAAGGTCTGGATGGCATTGCCGAAACCTATTACACCTACGATTTCAAAGCGCACCAGTTCTCCAATTACATCAATGCTGCTATCCAGATGGATCTCGCCAGAGACTTCAAACTGGATGCAGGCCTGAATCTCGGCATTCAGCATAACGCAGCCAAGCATTTTTTTGTTGGAGCTTCTTATAGGCTGTGATATTCTTGATCCAAATTTATATACAGAAACCTCGCACATCAGCGAGGTTTTCGCATAATATCTTGTAATCTATTCAAATTATGAAATTAATCTTAAAAACAAAATATTATACCACCCCGCTCGTACCAACTACAAAATAAGAGACACAAACAACAGGCTCGCACCAGCATAACAGACCCTCGCCCACTCCAGAGGGTTTATTATTTTCATTTAACATAATATATTTTCCAAAAATATTTTAAAAATTAATCAGTTCAATTAAAAATATATTTTTAGATTTGTCATTACAATATTTAAAAACCAAATGATTATGTCAAAAACCTACGAAACAGGTCACGCAAAAAACGTGGCCAATGCAAACCTGATTATTTCTTACATCACCCAGCTGGACACCATTTACAAACCAAGCAACGCAGACATTGAGTTGGACAATCTCCAAACCATCTATACAGCTGCTTTTGCAGATATGGAGGACATCAATGCAGCATTACCACCCTACACCTTGGCAGTAGATGACAGAAAAATGGTCTTTGCACCTGTCAATAAAAAACTCACCAAACTTCACAAAGTCTACAGGGCAACAAAAGGCGTGACAGAAGCGCAGTTAGAAGATTTCATGACTATCTCCCGCAAACTCAGAGGAACTCGCAAGACCCAGCCTGCAGCACCCGTACCACCGGAAACTGAGCAAACACAATATTCCGTATCCCAGCTTAGTTATGATCAGCGCACCAATACCTTCGCACAACTCATAGAGCTCCTGCAGAATACACCCAACTATGCCCCCAACGAAACCGAATACCAGATCAGAACCCTACAGATCGAGAGAGAGCAGATGATGAGAACAACCCAGCAGGTGGCAGACACCTACTTTCCACTCAATATGGCAAGAGGCAAAAGAAATCAAACAATGTACACAGGAAAAACAAACCTTGTAGACACCTTCAACACATCCAAAGACTATCTTTACACCATCCTGGACACCAAGTCCCCAGAATACAAGGCCATTGCAAAACTAAAATTCAAGAAATTAGCAAAATAATAAGCAAAAACAAGACAGTTGTCCCATTTAGAATAGACCGTGGCCAGAATAAACAAAGCAATTACCAGTTTAGAATAGACAATCTTCAGAATAAACAAAGCAGTTGCCCATTTAGAATAGACCATTGCCGGAATAAACAAAGCAATTACCAATTTAGAATAGACCATTGCCAGAATGAACAAAGCAATTACCAGTTTAGAATAGACAGTTGCCAAAATAAACAAAGCAGTTGCCCATTTAGAATAGACCATTGCCGGAATAAACAAAGCAATTACCCATTTAGAATAGACAGTTGCCAGAATGAACAAAGCAAAACCTCTCAATCACTCGAGAGGTTTACTTCTTTAATAAGGCCTTGTCCAAATCTAAAACCCGCAACCTACAACCTAAAAATCTAAAACCTAAACAAAAAAAAGACTGCCATTGCTGACAGTCTCAAAATAGAAAATTAGGATTTATTTTGCTTTAAAATACACTCTTCTATTAGCTTTATTTTTCCATTCAGGACATTTAGATGCTGGGTCGCATTCTGGGTATTTTAGGTCCAGTTTACCATTCCCCAAAGATTCCAGCTTAGAAGAATTAGCACCATTGGTGATCAGATATTGTTTCACATTGTCCGCTCTTCTCTGGGAAAGAGACTGATTATAACTTTCAGTACCTCTCGCATCCGTAGCACCCACAACCACATAAGAACCATTGGTAGAATTGATGTAATTGATAGCACCGTTCAGGATAGGCGTATTGTTGGGTAAGATCCTGTCAGAATTAAGGTCAAACTCAACACCATTAAGCGCAGATTCGTCAGAAGATACCGTCCCATTGTTAGCAGTTGTCAATGGACAACCATTGTTTTCTACCGGACCAGGAACAGTCACACATTTATCATACAGGTCGATCACACCGTCCATATCCACATCCAATGCTACACCAGAACCGTCCACTCTTGCGCCGGCAGGCGTATCAAGCTGTCTGTCCCAGTCATCGCAAACACCATCATTGTCAGCATCTCCGGATTTACACAATTTGATATTGTCGATTTTATCTTCCAGTTCATCAATTTTTGTGTAAGCTTCCTGCAATGGGTCATGCCACATCACACTGTTGCTGTGTTTCCCCAAATGTAAAGTAAGCCCCAAAGTAGTGTTGAAGAAGTTATCCGTCGTATGGGAACTCAGTCTGTTCACAGCACTGTATTGATCTCCACCACCGTCAAACTCGTCATCTCCGGTCACAACATACATCACTCTACCCTCTATGTCTACTCTGTTACTGATCTTATATTTCAGACCTGCACCAGCCTGCCCGAATAAAGAATTGAATTTGAACGGTTTTTTCTCCGTCATCATTCTCTGCCCCATTTCATCTTTCTGATAAGCACGGTAAGCTAAAACACCAACACCCGCATAACCATGCAGTGCCCATCTGTAAGACGATTGGCTATCTACTCTTCTCAAAAGGTTAGAGAAGTTGATATCTCCCAAAAGTGAGATCGCATCATATTGTGTTCTTGCTCCAACCTGCAAAGACGTGGATGCATTGGCAGGTGCCGTATCTTTGGTATTGAAATAACCCTGTCTTGTTTCACCACGGTCATACTGCAATTTCAAACCGAATGCATGAGAGATCGCTTTGTCTATACTGAAATATGCGGAATAGCCCACTAGCGTATTACCACTTTGTATTGATTTAAGGTCGGCATTTTGCATCAATGGAACACCACCACCAAAGGAAACAGACCAACTGTTGAATCTCGGAGAATCGGTTTTTAAAGAAGTAGTTTCTACAGGATTTGTGTTAGTAGTGCTCTGCATCTGCTCCTGCGAGAACATCACTGCCGGGCATGCCAAAGCCAACGACAAAATAGTTAATTTTGATTTCATAAAATATAATTTTAAATTGTTTTACTTATTAATAGTATAATTAGAATAATCATACAAACTCATTCTAGATACTGTGATATAGATGAGGTGTGTTCTCATATTCAATTACCATACCAATAAAAATATTTGCTTATTATTTTCAATTATTCAAAATAAATAAAATTTAATATCCTCTAAGAAATAGTAGTAAAAACAAAATTTTGATCTCTTTTAACTCAACAGACAACAAAAAAACCTCTCAATCATTTGAGAGGTTTCATTTTTAAAAATATTGATTATTATCTAACTGAGAAACTGATCAACTTATAATTATTTACATATATGCTTCAATAGGCTCACAAGTACAAACCAGATTTCTGTCACCATACGCTTCATCTATTCTTGCGACCGTTGCAAAGAACTTGTGTGTTCTTACCCACTCCAATGGATAAGCCGCTTTTTCTCTGCCGTATGGTTTGTCCCAAGAATCAGAGATCACCAATTGCTCTGTGTGAGGTGCATTTTTCAAAACATTGTTTTCTCTGTCTGCGTCACCGTTTGCTATCTCATCGATTTCTTTTTTGATGCTGATCAGCGCTTCCGCAAATCTGTCGATCTCGTCTTTGTTTTCAGACTCGGTTGGTTCTATCATTAATGTTCCAGCAACAGGGAAGCTGACCGTTGGAGCGTGGAAACCGTAATCCATCAAACGTTTAGCAACATCAGCAACTTCGATTCCCAAAGTCTTGAACTGTCGGAAGTCTACGATACACTCGTGAGCCACTCTGCCTTTATTATTGGCATAAAGGATTGGGAAATGCTCTGCTAATATTTCTTTTAGATAATTAGCGTTAAGAATCGCATGTTCAGTTGCTTTTTTCAATCCAGAAGTTCCCAGCATTTTAATATAAGCGTAAGAAATATTAAGGATTAATCCAGAACCGTAAGGCGCTGCAGAGATTCCTTCTATTGCATCTTTCCCACCAATTGAGATGTTCGCATTAGTTGGTAAGAACGGAACCAAATGTTCAGCCACACAGATCGGACCAACACCAGGACCACCACCACCATGAGGAATTGCGAAAGTCTTGTGAAGATTCAGGTGACAAACGTCTGCCCCGATATTCCCCGGACTTGTGAATCCAACTTGGGCATTCATATTGGCACCGTCCATATAGACTTGTCCTCCGTGATCGTGCGTCAGTTTTGTAATTTCTTTGATATTCGCATCGAAGAACCCATAAGTTGAAGGATAAGTGATCATCACACAAGACAAATTCTCAGAATGTTGTTCCGTCTTTGCTTTGAAATCTTCAAAATCAATTTCGCCACTCTCAAGATTTTTCACCACCACGATTTTCATCCCAGCCATTGCTGCAGAAGCCGGGTTGGTTCCATGTGCAGATTGTGGAATCAAAACAATATTTCTGTGACCTTCGCCTCTGTTTTTATGGTATTCACGAATAACCATTAGACCTGCATATTCACCTTGAGCACCAGAATTGGGTTGAAGAGAAGTTCCAGCGAAACCAGTGATCTCTGCCAAATCTTTCTCCAATTCTTTGATCATTTTCTGATAACCTCCCGCTTGCTCTGTAGGCACAAATGGATGCACGCTACCCCATTCTCCCCAAGATAGAGGAATCATTTGAGTTGCTGCATTCAGTTTCATCGTACAAGAACCTAGAGAAATCATTGAGTGTGTCAGAGACAAGTCTTTTCTTTCCAGACGTTTGATGTAACGCATCAATTCCGTCTCAGTATGGTATTTGTTGAAGACCTCTTCATCAAGGATATTATCGGTTCTCAATAATTCAGACGGAATAGAATATTC
>Ga0302347_1002825_pt1 | contig 16595 bp, 18 predicted proteins | sample PhyWR1_FD_202178 | JGI IMG/M metagenome (GOLD analysis project Ga0302347, IMG submission 202178) | Leaf surface microbial communities from wheat plants in UC Gill Tract Community Farm, Albany, California, United States - DLSL W.R1 (v2)... | ecosystem: Host-associated > Plants > Phyllosphere >...
AGCTGAATTTCGTCGACGGTGGCAGCAAGCAGGCCTCGCAGACCGGCCAGGGCACCGACTGGCGCCAGCAGCTGGAGAAGTTGCTGCCCATCACCCTCGACGAAGTGCACATCGAAAATGGCACCCTGACCTTCCGCAATTTCAACTCCAAACCGCCGGTGGACCTCAAGGCGACCCGGCTGCAAGCGAATATCCGCAACCTGACCAATGTTCGCGATCAGAAAGGCCGACGCGACGCAAGCTTCGACGGTACTGCGTTGATCGCGGGCGATGCCAAGGTGGAAAGCCGTGCCACCTTCGACCCGTTCAGCGATTTTGATGACTTCGAGTTCCGCTTGCGCGCCACCGGCATCGAGCTGCGCAAGCTCAACGACTTCGCCAGCGCCTACGGAAAATTCGACTTCAATGCCGGGCATGGCGACGTGGTCATCGAGGCCCAGGCCGAGAATGGCCGCCTGAACGGCTACATAAAGCCGCTGCTGCGCGATGTCGATGTATTCGACTGGCAGCAGGATGTGAAGGAGAAGGACAAAGGTTTTTTCCGCTCGGTATGGGAAGCAGTGGTAGGCGCGACCGAGACCGTGTTGAAGAACCAGCCGAAAAACCAGTTCGCTACCCGTGTTGAGCTGAGCGGCAGCGTGCACAAGCAGGACATCAGCGCTTTCGAGGCGTTCTTGCAGATCCTGCGAAACGGCTTTATCCAGGCGTTCAATGCACGCTATGAGCAGCCGGCACCGAAGTCTGACTGATGGGAAGTGACGGGGCATTCAGGGACTGAATACCCGGTCTGCGTTTGCAGCCGCCCAAGCCCGCGTTATAGTCGGTAACAAATCAAAATATGTGCTGCCTGTACTGGCCCTTTCGCGGGTAAACCCGCTCCCACAGAGGTCGCAACTACCTGTCGGAGACGGTTTACCCGCGAAAGGGCCAGTACAGGCTTACCGCAGAGGACAGATCCATGAAGTTCGAAGGCACCCGCGACTACGTCGCCACAGACGACCTGAAGCTGGCGGTAAACGCGGCCATCACCCTCGAACGCCCGTTGCTGGTCAAGGGCGAGCCCGGCACCGGCAAGACCATGCTCGCCGAACAGCTGGCGGCCTCGTTCGGCGCACGTCTGATTACCTGGCATATCAAGTCCACCACCAAGGCCCACCAGGGCCTGTACGAGTACGATGCGGTCAGCCGCCTGCGTGACTCGCAGCTGGGCGTGGACAAGGTCCACGATGTGCGCAATTACCTGAAAAAGGGCAAGTTGTGGGAGGCCTTCGAGGCCGAAGAGCGGGTCATCCTGCTGATCGACGAAATCGACAAAGCCGACATCGAGTTCCCCAACGACCTGTTGCAGGAACTCGACAAGATGGAGTTCTACGTCTACGAAATCGACGAGACCATCAAGGCCAGGCAGCGCCCGATCATCATCATTACCTCCAACAACGAAAAGGAACTGCCGGACGCCTTCCTGCGCCGCTGCTTCTTCCATTACATCGCCTTCCCCGACCGCACCACCCTGCAGCAGATCGTCGATGTGCACTACCCGAACATCAGCCAGTCGCTGGTCAGCGAGGCGCTGGACGTGTTCTTCGACGTGCGCAAGGTGCCGGGCCTGAAGAAAAAACCGTCCACTTCCGAGCTGGTCGACTGGCTCAAGCTGCTGATGGCCGACAACATCGGTGAAGCGGTGCTCCGCGAACGCGACCCGACCAAGGCCATTCCGCCGCTGGCCGGGGCACTGGTGAAGAACGAGCAGGACGTGCAACTGCTCGAGCGCCTGGCCTTCATGAGCCGGCGCGGCAACCGCTGACAGGAGCCGGGCCATGCTGCTCAACCTGTTCAATGAAATGCGCGCAGCCAAGGTGCCGGTATCGGTACGCGAGCTGCTCGACCTGCACCACGCCCTTGAAAAGCACGTGGTGTTCGCCGACATGGACGCGTTCTACTACCTCGCCCGCGCCATCCTGGTGAAGGACGAGCGCCACTTCGACAAGTTCGACCGGGCGTTTGCCGCTTACTTCAAAGGCCTGGAAAACCTCGACCGGCACATCGAGGCGTTGATCCCCGAAGACTGGCTGCGCAAGGAATTCGAACGCTCGCTCACCGACGAGGAACGTGCGCAGATCCAGTCGCTGGGCGGCCTGGACAAGCTCATCGAGGCGTTCAAGCAGCGCCTCGAAGAGCAGAAGGAGCGCCACGCCGGCGGCAACAAGTGGATCGGCACCGGCGGCACCAGCCCGTTCGGCTCGGGCGGCTTCAACCCCGAGGGCATCCGCGTGGGCGAGGCCGGCAAGCGCCAGGGCAAGGCGGTGAAGGTGTGGGACCAGCGCGAATACAAGAACCTGGACGACCAGGTGGAGCTGGGCACACGCAACATCAAGCTGGCCCTGCGCCGGCTGCGCAAGTTCGCGCGGCAAGGCGCCGCAGAAGAGCTGGACATCGACGGCACCATCGACCACACCGCACGTGACGCCGGGCTGTTGAATATCCAGATGCGCCCCGAGCGGCGCAACACGGTGAAGCTGCTGTTGCTGTTCGACATCGGCGGCTCGATGGACGCCCACATCAAGGTCTGCGAAGAGCTGTTCTCGGCGTGCAAGACCGAGTTCAAACACCTGGAGTATTACTACTTCCACAACTGCGTGTACGAGTCGGTGTGGAAGAACAACCTGCGGCGCACTTCGGAGCGCTATTCCACGTTCGACCTGCTGCACAAGTACGGCGACGACTACAAAGTGATCTTCGTCGGCGATGCGGCCATGGCCCCGTACGAAATCACCCAGCCGGGTGGCAGCGTGGAGCACTGGAATGAAGAGGCCGGGTATGTGTGGATCCAGCGGTTCATGGAGAAATTCAGGAAAATCATCTGGATCAACCCGTATCCGAAACAGGCCTGGGACTACACCGCCTCCACCCACCTGGTGCGTGATTTGATCGAGGACAAGATGTATCCGCTGACCTTGCAGGGGTTGGAGGAAGGAATGCGGTATCTTTCCAAGTGACGTACCTACGGGCTGCATACGAACTGGTAATCGTAAGCGCCCGTAGAGTTCAATTGTTGACAGCGAAGCGGCCTGATTTTTATCGCAATCACTGACCACGCCACGATCGAATGTCTTCCTGTAGGGGAGCAAGCAACTTTCTAGCAATCGAGTTGATACGAATTTGAGCGCGCTCATTCTCAAATTGAATCATATTCCTCCAAGTGTATAGCTGCCACTCCAGACGCCACCTTTGCTGTGGCGAAGGCGCTTGCACGTGCGACTCAATTTTGGAATACATACCAATTAGCAGCGAGCGCGCATCTTCAAATACTTGTCGAGAAAAGGAGAATAATCCCAGCGGCGTCTCTGCTCGCGGATTAAACCTCAACGCTTCAATATGATTAAGCACATTTGCCGCCTCCGTCGCTTCAATATGCAGCACAAAATCAGGAGAACGCTTTACAAGCTTCACTAGTTCAGACGGGGAGGATTTATTAATTTTAACCCTTGTCTCATTCCAAGTGAGCTTAAGGCTGCGGGACCTTCCCGTCACCATGCGAATAGGCACAGGAGCCTTCCCTGCCGGGTCACTGTAGTTGACGGGATCACCGCCACAATACGCGTAACCGTTGATTCCTCCAGCGCTAAAAGGGCTGAGGAAGTCCAAAGATGTAAACCTCATCAAGGCCGGGCTGTAATAGCGCAGCCCGGCGCCGAGCGGATAGCATCGCGAAATATTATCCATGCGCTCGCCATCATATCCGAGGATGGATAACTCCATCAATTTTGATGAGGAAAACCCGTACGCCGTATAATTCATATGCCCTCGGTAAATCTTGTAGCAACAAAGCCAAGTAGACTTGAAGGCAAACTTGGAAACTTCCACCGAACAAGATAGCCCTGATCCGTCAGCGGTCAACTAGCAAAATTACCAGTCTCATGTTTTTTGACGTTTATTGAATGCCTGTTCGGGCCTTGTCGCGGGCACGCCCGCTCCCACAGGTATGGCGCAGGCCTGAGGCTTGTGCAATTCCCTGTGGGAGCGGGCGTGCCCGCGAAAGGACCAGCGGCCTTACAACCAACGGTCCAGGTATACCTTCTGCTTGTGCCAAGCCTCGTCCTGCACCACGGGCCTGAACCGCACTGCAGCCCCCGGCATGCACTGCGCGAGCTGCGCCAATGCCAGCGGCGTCAACGCCCCCAGCCGCGGGTAGCCGCCAATGGTCTGCCGGTCATTGAGCAACACGATCGGCTGCCCATCCGGCGGCACCTGCACCGCCCCCAGCGGAATGCCTTCGGAAATCATCGGCGCCCCTTGGTAGACCAACTGCGGCCCCAGCAAGCGAATGCCCATGCGGTCGGCGCGGCTGTCCAGCGTCCACTCGCGGTTGAACGCTTCGAACAGGCTGGTACCGCTGAAATCGCCGATCTGCGCGCCCATCACCAGGTCGAGCACAGGCTTGGGCTGATGACGCGGGCGCAGCGCCTCAGGCACCTCGCGCAGGCTGACCGCGGCATCTGCGAACGCCAGCACCTGGCCTTCGCCAAGCGCCGAACCTTGACCATCAACCCCGCCCAGCTGCTCCCGCACAACGGTGGCACAACTGCCCAGCACCGCCTCGCCCTGGAACCCGCCAGGCGCCGCCAGGTACGCACGCACACCCCGTTTCGGCTGTTTCAGGGTCAAACGCTGCCCCTTGGCCAAGGCAAAGCTGCGCCAGGGTGCGATCGGCTGCTCTTCGACCCGTGCATCCAGATCGGCACCGGCCAGCGCCAGCACGCAATCCTGCTCGGCCACCACGCAGAAACCACCCAGCGTCACCTCGACCACCGGTGCTCCCAACGGGTTGCCCAGCAGCCAGTTGGCCCAGTGCATCGCCACCCAGTCCAGCGCCCCGCCCTGGGTCACGCCCAGGTGGCGCACGCCAAAGCGCCCGGCGTCCTGCAACTGGCACAACGCGGTGCTGGTTTCGATCCTCAACTGCTTCATGCCTGCGCCTCCACATCGCCGCCCAAGGCGACGAAATCGGCCTTCGATACCGCCACAAAGCGCACCCGGTCCCCCGGCTGCAGCAGGCTGTAGCCCTCACGTTCGCGGTCGAAAAGGCGCACGGACGTGCGCCCGATCAGGTTCCAGCCGCCTGGCGACACCGCCGGATAGGCTGCTGTCTGGCGTTCGGCAATGCCGACACTGCCCGCCGCCACTCGCTTGCGTGGGGTGCTCAGGCGCGGGCTGGCCAGGCGTTCGTCGACCAGGCCCATGAAGCCGAAACCCGGGGCGAAGCCCAGGGCGAACACCGGATAATCGCGCTCGCTGTGCAAGCGGATCACCTCGGCTTCGCTCAGGCCGCTGCGGGCTGCCAGCACGGGAAGCTCAGGGCCGACACTGGCGTGGTACCACACTGGGATTTCGTGACGGCGACCGCCACTGCCGGCGTCTGGCCGCAAACCGTCCAGCGCTTGCTTGATCAATGCCCTCGCCTCGCCCGGCGGCAGGTCGAATTGCACCATCAGCGTGGTATAGGACGGCACCAGATCCAGCAAATGTTCACCGAACGCCACGCTCAAGCGTTGGCTGGCGGCAAGCATCCAGGGCATGTTGGCCTCGTCGATACGCTCGAACAGGCGCACCATCAGGCTATCGAAGGCCACTACTTCAACGCGTGGGTTCATCGTGGCTCCAGTGCATCGAGGGCCAGGCGAATCTGCCGCACAGCCGCCACCGAACTGTCGTTGTCGCCATGCACGCACAGGGTGCTGGCCACCAGCTTCAGTGCACTGCCGTCGTCCGCCACCAGCGTGTCGCCCCGGGCCAGGTGCACGGCCTGCTCCACCACAAGCGCCGGGTCGTGGTGTACAGCACCAGGCAGGCGCCGCGACCGCAGGTGACCACTGGCGGTGTAGGCGCGGTCGGCGAAGGCCTCGAACCACAGTGGCACGCCGATCTCGTCGCCCAAGGCCTGGGCCGCGCGGTTGTCGGCCGTGGCCATGAGCATCAGCCGCAAGGTGCTGTCGTAGGCCGCCACGGCCTCCAGCACGGTACGCAGCTTGAGCGGGTCGGCCATCATGTCGTTGTACAACGCGCCATGGGGTTTCACATAGGCTACGCGGCCGCCCTGCACCTTGCAGATGCCGTCCAGGGCGCCGATCTGATAGTGCAGCATGTCGCGGATTTCCTCGTTGCTGCAGGCCATGGAGCGGCGGCCGAAACCGGCCAGGTCCGGGTAGGCCGGGTGCGCACCGATGCGCACCCCATGCTCCAGCGCCAGGGCGACGGTGCGGCGCATGATGCCTGGGTCGCCGGCGTGGTAGCCGCAGGCGATGTTGGCGCAATCGATGTAAGGTATCACTTCGGCATCCAGGCCCATGCGCCAGCTGCCGAAACTCTCGCCCATGTCGCAATTGAGTAGCAGGCGTTCCACCGCGCGGCCTCCGTTGTTTTTGTTGTCCATATGCCTACCTTACCGCGCCTGTAGCTGTTTGCCGCAGGTTTCCACACCATCCAGTCCTCGGGTTGACTCGATCATCTGCTGGCCGTTGCGTCTGGGGAACGATGGAAATATCCGCTATCAATTTGGACCACCAATCTCAGAAGCATCCTACATACAACACGTTTTTTCAGCCTTAGCTTTTGAAGCCTCACTTACAGGGAGTTCACAAGCATGGCTATGCACGGGTACATGACTATCACCGGCAAGCAACAAGGGCTGATCTCGGCGGGCTGCTCGACAACGGAGTCAATCGGCAATAAGTGCCAAACTGCCCACCGTGACGAAATCATGGTGCTTTCGTTCAGCCATAGCCTCGCCAGCTTGGGTAACACCGCGCCAGCAACACACCGGCCTATTTTGATTACAAAGTATATTGATAAAGCGACACCTCTACTCGCCCAGGCGCTGACAACGCGCGAAATCGTAGAATGCAAAATCAATTTCTTCCGGGCAAATGCTAATAGCGAGCGTGAACACTACTTCCAGATAACATTGTCTGACGGGCTTCTAGTGGATCACCGCATTGAGATGCCGCATTCCATTTTGCTCAACGCACAAGACCCGCAAGAATATCTGGCCATCCGCTATGGATTCATTGCCTGGGATCATTTGGGGGCTAACACCAGTGGCTATGCAAGCTGGGGCGACCGGCTATGAATAAGCTCGACCACGAAACCGACTTATCCGACGTGACCAACATGGCGTACCGCCTGACGCTATACGCGTGCGAGATCGGGCGGAAACACATAAGCGATGATCTGCTTCGCGTGAAATTCACGCACGAAATTTCACAAGTAGGGCAAGACTTTGTTAATGATGTCCATGCGGGTAGATTGTCGCCTAACGAAGCGCGGGAGGCACTTGATAGAGAATATGCTCTCCTCTACGAGCAAGCACTGGAATATAGCAAACTAGTTGCAGGTCTAGCAGCAGGCGTGCTGCAAATCGGCACCGGTGTCGCGGTGTGCAGGTTATCGCTCGGACTGGGTTGCACTCTGGGTGGACTGCCTCTAATTTTACACGGCGCCAATAACATTTACGAAAACGGGCGAAACATTGTAGAGCGGCGAAGTGATACCACTGGCCCCGTCCGTAGAGGCTATCAAAAAATAGCTGAGTTCAGTGGTAGAACTGCGGCTCACGGCAATGTTGGATACGGTCTCGTAGACATAGGCTTATCAGCGTTCGGCGTGAGTCGAATGGTGCTCAAAACGGGTACATGGCGACTTTTCCGCTACATTGAAGCGGACCGAATTCGAGCTTACAGAGAGATGGGGAAAGGCGCTATAATGTTTGAGGTTGGTATAGATATGCTGACCGGCGAGCAAATCCTTGTTGAGTTAGGCAAAAAATGATTGCCCTGAGTTTCGCATCAATGATCCTGGCCAGCGTACTGACTGCATTTACATTACGACACTTATGCTCCGGAAGGCGCTTGGGATATTTCCTGTTCGGCATTTGCTTCGTCTATAATATTTTTTTTATCACCTACTACATGAGAGCAATTGAGCAGTCCTACTTCCTATTTTTCGGGCACAATCCAGACTTACTAAAATCAAACCCGGTTTTGGGATGGATGGCACTGGTTGGAATTTTCTTCCACTGTAGCGCCATGCCCAGCAAGCGTGAACCCAGAAAAAAATGGCGTTGAACCTGCTTGTGTCGAACCGCCGCCGAAGCTCAGCTTTGACATCGAAGAAAACTAACGCCAGCTCTCTTTCACTGCCCCACGCCGCCCGCCAAGGATCACCCAGCCAATCCCCAGCAACAGGCTCTCGACCAGGAACGCCAGAACAAACCCTGCACCCATCCCCCAGCCAACCGCCTCGGGCACCAGCAGAATCTGGTAGCTGTAGCTATTGAGCGTTTCTTCACGCAACTGCGGGTCGGCCTGCACCAGCACATGCCAGGTCCGCTGTGCCCAGGGCCCTTGCAGCGCCTGCCATTCGTTTTCCAGCAGTTCGTTGCGGATCATCAGGCTTTCGATGCTGTTGGCATCACTGTTGAACACCGGGTCGTCGCTGCTGCGGTAATGCCGCAGCAGCGCCTGCAGGTCGCCGTCGAAGAAGCGTTCGGCGGTCTGGCGGAAGCCATCCAGCGCTTCGCGCGACTCGAACAGGTGCGCTTCGACGCGCTGGCTGTAGTCCTTGACCAACCCCGGGACCTGGATACCGGCCAGCAGGCCGAAGGTGAACAGCAGCAACCGCAGGTAACTTCTGAACATGCAGCGTCCTTAGCTCTGGCCGTGCGCTGTGCACTCGCCGTGCCGCCACAAGGCCCATTGACCCGGCTCGTAGCGCTGCCAGGTCTCGTTCTCGGTCAGGGCCTCGGTGGCGATCACCGTGACCACGTCATTGGGGGTGGTTTCGGTATGGAAATCGACGATCAGGTCGACATCCTTCAACCGCGCTGCGCCAAACGGTGCACGTCGGGTGATGTGCACCAGCTTGGTCGAGCAGAAGCAGAACAGCCAGTCGCCATCGCTGAGCATGCAGTTGAACACGCCCCGGCCACGGTAGCCGGCACAGGCTTCGACCAGCACCGGTAGCAACTGTTCCACCGGTACGGGTTCGGGGAAGGCGCTGCGGATGCGGTTGAGCAGGTCGCAGAAGGCAGCTTCGCTGTCGGTGTCGCCCACCGGCCGGTAGAAGCTGACCTCGCCCTTGAAGTCGCCCAACTGGCCGTTGTGCGCGAAGCACCAGTTGCGGCCCCACATTTCCCGCACGAAGGGGTGGGTGTTGGACAGGCAGACCTTGCCGACGTTGGCCTGGCGGATATGGCCGATGACCACTTGGCTTTTTATCGGGTAACGCTGCACCAGGTTGGCCACTTCCGACTCGCTGCTCGCCGCCGGGTCCTGGAACAGGCGCAGGCCACGGCCTTCGTAGAAGCCGATGCCCCAGCCATCACGGTGCGGACCGGTACGGCCACCGCGCTGCATCAGCCCGGTGAAACTGAAGACGATGTCGGTCGGGACGTTGGCACTCATGCCCAGCAGTTCGCACATGGCGTGTCTCCGCTTACAGACGGGGCTCGACCCGGCCACCGCCGCGCGGGGCGGCTGGGGGCGGGTTGTCACGGTAACGGTCGTGGCGCTCGGCGGCCAGCGGGGCCTGGGTGCCGAGCTGGTCATCCTCGGCCACCTCGCGCTGGGCGGCGGCTTCGGCCTGGGCGCGGCGCTCGCGGGCGCGCTTTTCCAGCGGCCAGCGCAGCAATACGAAAAGCAGATACAGGCCGAACGCGATCAAACCGTACATGGCGAAGTCGGAAACGGCGCGCCAGGCGTTGTTGCCAACCTTGAAGGCGACATCCAAAGCAGTGATGGCGATGGCCGGGGCGAAGCTTTCCTTCACCGGGTCGACGATGGTCGGGGTCAGCAGCAGCACGGCCAGTACCACCCGCAGCGGTTCGCGCAGCCAGCGCCACATCCAGCCGGTGAGCTTGAAGCCAACCAGCAGGCAGCCCAGGGCGGCGACAGCATAGAGGCCCCAGGCGAGGGTGTAGTCGTTCTCGGTCATGGTGTTCGTGCAAGCCAGGCAAAGAGATGCCTATGATAAACACTTTTCCGGGCGCACACAGTGTTTGCCTGTACCGCAGCGAAGCGGCCGGCACAGGCAACCCCAATCAAGAGATCCTCAATGCCAACCAAGCCCCAACCCCCAATCGCCCACCAGGCCCAGGCCGCCGACCCCTATGCCTGGCTGCAACAGCGCGACACGCCCGAGGTGCTCGCCTACCTGCAGGCCGAAAACGCCTACCAGGAGGCCTGCCTGGCCGAGCAGGCGCCCTTGCGCGAGCAATTGTTCGAAGAAATCAAAGGCCGCATCCTCGAAACCGACCTGTCGCTGCCGGCACCGTGGGGCCCCTACCTGTACTACACCCGCACCACCGCGGGTGACGAGTACCCGCGCCACTACCGCTGCCCGCGCCCGGCCGACGATTCGAACACAGTCGATGAAAGCCGCGAGCAACTGCTGCTCGACCCCAATGCCCTGGCCAACGGCGGCTTCCTGTCGCTGGGCGCGTTCAATGTCAGCCCCGACCATCGCCTGCTGGCCTACAGCCTCGACACCAGTGGCGATGAAATCTACACCCTGTACGTCAAGGACCTGGCCAGCGGCAGCGTCACCACCCTGCCCTTCGACGACTGCGACGGCAGCCTGACCTGGGCCAACGACAGCCAGACACTGTTTTTCGCCGAGCTGGACGACACCCACCGGCCCTGGCGCCTGCGTCGCCACACGCTGGGCAGCGACAACGCCCAAACCGTGTTCGAAGAGCCTGACGGGCGCTTCTTCCTGCACTGCTACCGCACCAGCTCCGAACGCCAGCTGGTCTTGCTGCTGAACAGCAAGACCACCAGCGAGGCCTGGGTGCTGGACGCCGAAACCGCGCAGGCGCCGTTCACCTGCCTGGCGCCGCGGGTCGAAGGCCACGAATACTTCCCCGACCACGGCCAGCTCGATGGCGAGTGGCGCTGGTTCATCCGCACCAACCAGGACGGCATCAACTTCGCCTTGTACCACGCCCAGGTCTCGCCGGTACCACGCCGTGAGCAATGGCAGGTGTTGGTGCCGCACCGCGACGCGATCATGCTCGAAGGCCTCAGCCTGAATGCCGGCGCCCTGACCCTGAGCCTGCGCGAGGGCGGCCTGCCGATCATCGACGTGCGCCCGCAGGGCCTGCCGGCCTACCGCGTCGAGCTACCAGACGCCGCCTACAGCCTGTACGTGCAGGACAGCCTGGAGTTCGCCAGCACGCGCATCCGCCTGCGCTACGAGGCACTCAACCGCCCGGCGCAGGTACGCCAGCTGGAACTCGCCAGCGGCGAGCAGGCTGTGCTCAAGCAAACCCCGGTGCTAGGTGCATTCGATGCCGATGACTATGTCAGCGAGCGCCTGTGGGCCACTGCGGCGGACGGTACCCAGGTGCCGATCAGCCTGGTGCGCCGCCGCCAGGACCTTGGCCAGACCGTGCCGCTTTACCTGTATGGCTACGGTGCCTACGGCGAGAGCCTGGACCCGTGGTTCTCGCATGCCCGCCTGAGCCTGCTGGAACGCGGCGTGGCCTTTGCCATCGCCCATGTGCGCGGCGGCGGCGAACTGGGCGAGGCGTGGTACCGCGCTGGCAAGCAGGAGCACAAGCACAACACCTTCAGCGACTTCATTGCCTGCGCCGAGCACCTGATCGCCGAAGGCGTGACCGCTGCCGAACGCCTGGCCATCAGTGGCGGCAGCGCCGGGGGCCTGCTGATCGGCGCGGTGCTGAACCTGCGTCCCGAGCTGTTCCGTTGTGCGATTGCCGAAGTACCGTTCGTCGACGTGCTCAACACCATGCTCGACCCCGAGCTGCCGCTGACCGTGACCGAGTACGACGAATGGGGCAACCCTCAAGAGCCGCAGGTGTACGAGCGAATCAAGGCCTACGCCCCCTATGAAAACGTGAAGGCGCAGGCCTACCCGGCGATGCTGGTGGTGGCGGGTTACAACGACAGCCGCGTGCAATACTGGGAAGCGGCCAAGTGGGTGGCACGGCTACGCACGCGCAAGACCGACAGCAACCTGCTGCTGCTCAAGACCGAGATGGGCGCCGGGCATGGCGGAATGAGCGGGCGGTATCAGGGGTTGAAGGATGTGGCCCTGGAGTATGCGTTCGTGTTTGGCGAGCTGGGTGTGGTGTAAAATTTACAGTTGAGCCCGTGCGCCGTCCCTGTGGGAGCGGGTTTACCCGCGAAAAAGGCTCCGCGGAGGATGGCACGGGCTTCGCCCGTGTTCGCGGGTGAACCCGCTCCCACAGGGGGCTGGTGTCGACCGGAGTTGTTCAATCATCCTGCCCCGCCGGCTTCGCAGGCTCTGGCCGGATCCCCGGCAATGGCTGGTCCTTAGGCGGCCCGGGCACCGGCATCGGCGGCAACAACGGTGCCCCCGGCTGGCTGTCATAGGCCTTGGGCGGTGTGCTCGGGGTTATCTGCGGGTAAGGCGTGGGCGTTGGCGTACCCGGTGCACCCGGCACCGGCGTGGTCAGCCGGGGGGGTGTACTGGCGGCTTCAGCCAAAGGCAGGCCAGCCACAACCAGCGCGGCGAGGATCGCGTGAAACATCAGCAACCTCCTGTCGGGAACCTTCCTACAGGCTACGCCTAAATCGAAGCTTTCGCCTGTCCGCCTGCCCGGCAAGCGCGCTAGACTCAATGCCATAACCGTCATCTGCCTGATCAGAACAAAGGAAACACCATGAGCGCCACCTCTTCCGCCGCCGCCACCGCGCGCCTGGACCGCATCCTGGCCGATGCCAAGCGCGACAAGGAAATGGGCTACCGCGACAAGGCCCTGAGAATGTACCCGCACGTCTGCGGCCGCTGTGCCCGTGAATTCGCCGGCAAGCGCCTGAGCGAGCTGACCGTGCACCACCGTGACCACAACCACGACAACAACCCGCAGGACGGCTCCAACTGGGAGCTGCTGTGCCTGTACTGCCACGACAACGAGCACTCGCGCTACACCGACCAGCAGTACTTCAGCGATGGCTCGCTCAGCACCCCGAGCATTGCCAAGGCCACCCACAACCCGTTTGCCGCGCTGGCCGGGATGATGAAGAAAGACTGACCATCGATTCGCCCCCCGCTGCTACCGGGCAGCCCGTATAATCGCGCTTTTTTCGCGAAGGGCCCCGGTACGTGGCAAACAAACGATACAGCTGCATCGGCCTGTTCAACCCCAAGTCTGCCGAAAACGTCGGCTCGGTGATGCGCGCCGCCGGCTGCTATGGCGTCAATTCGGTGTTCTATACCGGCAAACGCTACGAACGCGCCCGTGACTTCGTCACCGACACCAAGCGCGTGCACTACGACATTCCCCTGATCGGCATCGACGACCTGCAGCGCATCATCCCGCTGGGGTGCACACCGGTAGCGGTAGAGCTGGTGGAGGGCGCGCGGCCGCTGCCCGAATACACTCACCCGGACCGGGCCATCTATATCTTCGGGCCGGAGGATGGGTCGTTGAGCGAGGATGTGCGGGCGTGGTGTGAAGAGACCATCTATATCCCGACCGAAGGTTGCATGAACCTGGCGGCGACGGTGAATGTGGTGCTGTATGACCGTTTGGCCAAAGGGTTGAATACCCGTTCGGGGCCCAAGTTCAAGTAAGGAAAAAGGCCGCACTTGCAGTGCCTCTGCGGGCCTCATCGCCGGCAAGCCAGCTCCCACAGGAAGTGCGCAGGCCGTGAAGACTGCGGGTACCTGTGAACGCTGGCTTGCCGGCGATGAGGCCCGCACAGCCACCACAAAAGCGGCCAGGTGCTGAGCTCCGTCAGAACAGCACCGGTCTTGCTCGGATCACGAAGCGTTGATCCAGATGGTCTTCAGCTCCGTGTACTGGTCGTGGGCCCAGATCGACTTGTCGCGCCCACCGAAACCAGACTCTTTGTAGCCACCGAACGGCGTGGTGACATCACCTTCGCCGAAGCAGTTGACCGTGACCACGCCCGCGCGGATTTCACGCGACAGGCGCAGCGCATTGCGCAGGCTGCCGGTGTAGGCCGAGGCAGCCAGGCCGTAGACGGTATCGTTGGCCAGTTCGATCGCCTCGTCGATGGTCTCGAAGCTGGTCACGCTCAGCACCGGGCCAAAGATTTCCTCGATGAACAGCTTGTTGTCACGGCCAACGTTGTCGACGATGGTCGGCTGAATGAACACGCCCTGTTCCGCTTCGCCACCTTGAACGACGTCAAGCTTGTGCTCGGCCGCGTATTCCAGGTACGACTTGACCTTCTCGAAGTGCGACTTGCTGACCATGGCGCCCAGGCGGTTGTCCGGGTCGAGCGGGTCGCCCAGCTTCCAGTCCTTCAGGTGCTTGCCGATCAGGCTCAGCAGCTCGTCCTTGACGTCCTTGTGGACGATCAGGCGCGACGATGCAGAGCAGTTTTCGCCCATGTTCCAGAACGCACCGGCGGTGACAAATTCGGCCACTTCGTTCAGGTCTTCGCAGTCGTTCATGACCACGGCCGGGTTCTTGCCACCCAGCTCCAGGACGATGCGCTTGAGGTTCGACTCGGCAGCGTACTTCAGGAAAAGGCGGCCGGTATCGGTGGAGCCGGTGAAGCTGACCATCGGGATGTCCATGTGGCGGCCAATGGCTTCGCCCACTTCACGGCCACCGCCAGGCACCAGGTTGAACACACCGGCCGGGATGCCAGCCTCATGGGCCAGCTCGGCCACGCGCAGGGCGCTGAGGGTGGTTTCCTTGGCGGGCTTGACCACGATCGAGCAACCGGCGGCCAGCGACGGGGCGATTTTCCAGGCCAGCATCAGCAGCGGGAAGTTCCACGGCAGCACCAGGCCGACCACGCCGATGGCTTCACGCACCACCATGGTCACGGCAGCGTTGCCGGTCGGGGCAGTGGCGTCGTAGATCTTGTCGATCAGCTCGGCGTGCCAGCGAATGGTGTGGATGGTTTCCGGCACGTCGACGTTCTGGCACTCGCTGACCGGCTTGCCGCTGTCCAGCGCTTCCAGCACCGCCAGCTCGTGGGCGTTGTCTTCCAGCAGCTGGGCGAACTTCTGCAGCACGTGCTTGCGGTCGTTCGGCTGCATCTTCGACCAGGTGCCTTCCTCGAACACGCGCTTGGCGGCAGCCACGGCAACGTCGACATCCTGCACGTCACAGGCGGCGACTTCTGCCAGCTGCTTGCCGGTAGCCGGGTTGGTGGTGACGAAGGTGCGGCCCGAAATGGCGTCGCGGAATTCACCGTCGATGAACGCCTGGGTGCGCAGCTGCAGTTCGGCGGCAATGGCCGCGTATTGTTCCTTGCTCAGCAAATCAGCCATGGTCCCGGCTCCTTATTTGATCTGTGCGATGGTGGCCTTGAGTTCGGTGACCACGCGCTTGAGTTCTTGCTTCTCGGCGTCATCCAGGTCGTACAGCGGCTTGCGCACGCCGCCGGTCTTCAGGCCGTTCAGGGCTACACCGTTCTTGATCGCCTGGACAAACTTGCCACCTTCGAGGAAGTCCATCAGCGGCATCATGGCAGCCATGATCTTGCGGCCTTTGGCGAAGTCCTTCTCGATCACGCAGGCCTCGTACAGGGCCACGTGCTCGCGCGGGATGAAGTTGGAGCCGGCGCAGACCCAGCTCTGGGCGCCCCAGGCGAAGAATTCCAGGGCCTGGTCGTCCCAGCCGCACGACAGCTGGATGTTCGGGCGGTGGATGGCCAGGCGGTGCAGCTGGGCCATGTCACCGGAGCTTTCCTTGATGGCGACGATGTTTTTCACATCGGCAACGGCATCGAAGAACTCCTCGCCCATGCTCACGCTCATGCGGCCCGGGTAGTTGTAGAGCATGATCGGCAGGCCGGCGGCGGCGTCGACAGCTTTGACGTGCAGGGCGATTTCCTGCTGGGTCGGCAGCGCGTATGGCGGGGTGCCCACCAGCAGGGCGTCAGCCTTGATTTCCTTGGCGTGCTGGGCGAAGGCCACGGCGTCTTCGGTGCGGATGCCACCGGTGCCGACGATCAGCGGCAGGCGGCCGTTGAGCACGTCCTTGGCCTGGGCGGCCAGCTCGATGCGCTCTTGGGTGGTGTGGGCGTAGTACTCGCCGGTGGAGCCACCGATGATCACGCCGTGGATTTTCGAGTCGACCAGGTATTCGAGGACTTCGGCGAACGCCGCCTTGTCGATCGAGCCGTCCGCAGCCAGCGGAGTGATTGCCGGGGTGTAGATGCCTTCGAATTTCACGGTAGGTTCTCCAGTGCGTTGCTCAGTGTTGTAAAGGCCGCAGCGCAACGTCGCTGCGGTAGGTTGTAAGGGTTCAGCCCAGCGAAGCCGCTTGTTGCAGGTTCAGCGAACGGGTTTCCGGTGCCAGGGCGAGCGAGAAGGCCAGGCCGACGAAGGTGACCACGGCGGCGGCATACATGGTTGCGCCGATGCCGTAGCTGTCGAGCGCGATGGGCACCAGCCAGGTGCCGACGGCAGCGCCGATGCGCGACATCGAGGTGCCCACACCCACCGCGCCAGCGCGGATCTCGGTCGGGAACAGTTCGTTGGGGTACACCAGCTGCAACACCTGGGCGCCACCGATGAACAGCGCATAGGCGCCGAACAGGGCCAGGATGAGCATCTCGTTACCGTTG